>ENA-UEQY01001446-UEQY01001446.1-human-gut-metagenome-genome-assembly--contig:-NODE-1446-length-13966-cov-35.198790_pt1 | contig 13966 bp, 8 predicted proteins | sample MGYA00242949_ERZ507949 | MGnify/ENA primary metagenome ERZ507949 (study PRJEB26167, sample SAMN06115403) | human gut metagenome | host: Homo sapiens | place: China:Jiangsu | collected 2016-07-06... | reverse complement strand
AATACGTAAACTTCATTAACGACAAGCCCATTGGCAGAATTAAGTATGCACTAAATTAATTCCGCCAACAGGTTATTAAAACCATTTCTATATTTTTCTTATCACCTTTTAATAATAAAATCATCATATTAATTGATTTTTTCAATCTATACTTTATATAGCACTTGAAAACAGGCAACTACATTTCGAGCATTCCATCCCCTTTTTAATGTAGTAAATTCATTACTTAGAAAAATTTGGTATATAAGAAATAAAGAGTATATTTGCAGCAGCAAACAAGAGTAAAATGATTACTAAGAAAAAAACATATCTAAGAAACCTTGCGGAAATTCTGTCTGGGGTATATGAGAAAACAGACCCTGATGGAGAGATAGCATATTTACAGACCAAAGATTGTACGGATGAGGTAATCATAAAATATGCTTCCCGAGTATTATTGACAGCTAAAATGCAGAAGAATTTATTGCAAGAAGGTGATATTCTTTTTGCCTCTAAGGGGGTAAACTACTTAAGTGTAGTATTTCGTGAGCAAGAAAAAGCGGTAGCTTCTACTTCTTTTTTCGTAATACGATTGAAATCGCCGGTAGTTACACCTGAGTACCTTTGTTGGTTCTTGCGTCAACCTTCTATAAAGGCATATTTCAAAAGCAATCAAGCCGGTAGTGCAACACCACTTATTCATAAACCTGCTGTGGAAAATTTAGAGATACCCGTCCCTTCGTTAGAAGAACAGAAAACTATTGTAGCCATAGCTCGTCTGTCAAAAAGAGCAATGGAGCTACAGCAGGCAATCATTGAAAAAAAACAGACCATTGTACAACAATTATTAATGAATAAAATAAAGTAATCAATATATGGAAATTCAACAAAAAACAGATCAGTCACAAATCAATCGTGTAGTTTGGAAAGCTTGTGACACTTTCCGTGGAGTGATAGATCCTAGTCAGTATAAAGATTATATTCTGACTATGCTTTTCCTGAAATATGTCAGCGATGTGTACAAAGCCAAATATTCAGAATATTTGAACAGATACGAAGGAGATAAAGAGAGGGCGGCCCGTTCCATGCGTCATGAACGTTTCCTTATTCCTGAAACCAGTTCATTTGATTATTTATATCAACACCGTACGGCGGACAATATCGGAGAGTTGATTGATATGGCATTGGCAGACATTGAGGATGCCAATCGTGAGAAAATGAGCAGTGAAGACGGTAGTAGTATTTTCCGTAATATCAGTTTCAATTCAGCTAATTTGGGTGAACCGAAAGAAAAGAATGCCCGATTGAAAAATCTATTGGTAGATTTCAGTGAATTGGAATTGGATGAATCTCATTTGGAAAATAATGATATCATTGGAGATGCTTATATGTATCTGGTCTCTACATTTGCCAGTGAGTCAGGGAAGAAAGCGGGAGAGTTCTTTACTCCGGCAGAAGTTTCAACTTTGTTGGCTAAACTGACAAAGAGCAAACCTGGTGCACGTATCTGTGATCCGACTTGTGGTTCCGGCTCTCTGCTAATTAAGGCCGGCAAGGAGGTGGGTAACAATAACTTCTCTCTTTACGGTCAGGAAGTAAATGGCAGCACTTGGGCGCTGGCCATGATGAACATGTTTCTGCATGGTTTTGACAATGCGGTGATTCGCTGGGGAGATACGTTACGTAACCCTAAGCTGAAAGAGGATGATAAACTGATGAAATTTGACACGGTGATTGCTAATCCTCCATTTTCATTAGACAAATGGGGAGCTGAAGAGGCTGCTCATGATTCCTACAACCGTTTTTGGAGAGGTGTTCCGCCAAAGAGCAAGGGAGACTGGGCCTTTATTTCCCACATGATAGAAGCAGCTCAGGAAGGCAGCGGCAAGGTCGGTGTAGTAATTCCGCACGGCGTATTGTTCCGCGGAGCAAGCGAAGGCAAAATCCGCAAGCAAATGATTGATGAGAATTTGTTGGAAGCAGTTATCGGTTTGCCGGCTAATCTGTTTTTCGGAACAGGTATTCCGGCAGCCATTGCCATTTTCAATAAAGGAAAGAAGACGGACAATGTATTGTTTATCGATGCCAGCAGAGAGTATGAAAACGGAAAGAACCAAAACAAACTGAGTCCGGAAGATATCAATCATATTGTTTCTGTCTACCAAAAATTTACCTCTGGACAGCTTGAACCAGGTGTAGCGGAAGAGAAATATGCTTTTGTAGCCACTCCTGCCGATATACAGGAAAATGATTATAATCTGAACATTCCCCGCTATGTGGACACTTTTGAGGAAGAAGCAGAAGTGGATATTCCGGCTGTACAAAAAGAAATTGAGACATTGGAGGCAGAATTGGCAGAAGTACAGGCTAAGATGAGAGATTATTTAAAGGAACTGGGATATTAAGACTTAGAAAATATGACTCACATTCATCAACTATATAATGAATGGCTGTCCTTACAGCCATTAAAGCCGGAAGATAAGAACAGGCTGGACCGAAAATTCATGTTGGAGTTCAATTATAACTCCAATCATATAGAAGGAAATACTTTGACTTATGGGCAGACTGAATTGTTGCTGCTTTTTGGAAAAGTTGTAGACGAGGCTAACATGAAGGATTTGGAAGAGATGAAAGCTCATAATGTCTGCCTGAAAATGATACAGGAAGAGGCAGCTGATAAAAATCTTCCTTTGACGGAAACTTTTATTCGTCAGCTGCATCATACCTTGCTTCGTGAAGATTATACCCTATATCGTCAGTTACCAGATGGAGCTACTACTTCCTATATTATTCATGCAGGAGTGTATAAAACCCGCCCCAATTCGGTGATAACGGTTACTGGCGAACGTTTTGAATATGCTTCACCCGAAGAGACACCGGCTTTGATGACCGACTTGGTGGAATGGTACAATATTGAAGAACAGAAAGCTGAGTTATCGCCCATTGAATTGGCAGCTGTCTTTCATTACCGTTATATTCGCATCCATCCCTTTGAGGATGGTAACGGCCGCATTGCCCGTTTGTTGGTGAATTACATTCTTACACGCCATCACTATCCGATGATTGTGGTAAAAAGCAAAGACAAGGATCGCTATTTGACAGCTCTCAACCGTTGTGATATACAGGTTGGGGCTACCCCCTCCGTAGGAGCTCATGCGGAGCCGGAACTACTGCTGCCTTTTATAGAGTACATGACCCAGTGTCTGGAGGCTGCATTGACAGTTTGTATTAAGGCTGCTAAAGGGGAGAGTATTGAGGAAGAAGATGATTTTCAGAAACAGATCAAACTGTTGCAGCAGTTGGCTGGGAAAAAGGGAGACAACTCGCTTCGGTCTGATACCATAGAAAATAAGATTGATTTGTATAACAGGCTATTACTGCCCTATTCAAAGAAAATGAAAGAAGGAATATTGCCTGCGTTTGATTTTTTTGAGGATATCGCTTACTGGTATTCTATTGGAAATAGGAAATCAAGTACAGATTGCAACCAACAAGGTCTACCGCTCGTTTTCGAATCTCTGACTAATGATGATAAAGAGATGTGGAAACAGACCAAATCAATTAGTTATTCTATTTCCTTAAGTAAGTTGAAACCTGATTATGCGATGCAAAATGTATCAGCTTGTCTGACTGTAGATATTCGATTTTTTGCAGATAACTATATGTTTCAAGCAAAAAAATATGCTTATGGAACATATCCCAGTGTTGATGATATAAACCAAGCATTGGATGGGTATAAGCAGACCGTGATTGATATTATCGAAAAAGCAATAAAAGATTATAACCCTGAAAATTAAGAGATATGGCAGATTGTATTATTCCAGAAGGTTATAAAGAGACATCACTTGGAGTAATTCCTAAAGAATGGAAGGTGAAACGATTAGGAGATCTTGTTTCCATAATGAGTGGGGAGAGTCCTTCTTTGTATACGTTGCACAATCAGGGAAAATATCCTTATGTAAAAGTAGAGGATATGAATTTGTGCGAAAAATATCAAACACATAGTAGAAGCTATTCTAATGAAGAAAAAAATATTGTAAAAAAAGGAAGCATTATTTTCCCTAAAAGAGGAGCGGCCATATTGAATAATAAGGTACGTATAGCTAATGTTGATATTCAAATGGATAGTAATATGATGGCTATATTCCCTATAAAAGATAATCTTTTGGAAGAATATTTATACTATAGCATTGTTTTTGAGCAGTTATTTAAAATTGCGGATACTTCAACTATTCCACAAATAAATAATAAACATATTATCCCGTGTAAGATTCTTCTTCCGCCTCTCTATGAGCAACAAAAAATAGCAGAAATCCTTAATGTATGGGACGAAGCCATTAAGAAGCAAACACGACTCATTAAGAAACTTGAATTGCGCAAAAAAGGATTGATGCAACAATTGCTCACGGGGAAGAAACGCTTGCCGGGGTTTAGTGGAGAGTGGAAGAGAGCAAAATTAGGAGATGCAACTATCTTTTTGAGCACAAATTCATTTTCCCGTGAACAACTTAATAGTATAAAAGGAAATGTTCTCAATATTCATTATGGAGATGTATTAGTAAGATATTCATCGGTTTTAGATGCATCAAAAGAGGATATTCCATATATAAATGAACAAATTGAGTATAGCCCGAAAGATTATGTCAACAACGGAGATGTCATTATGGCAGACACAGCTGAAGATGAAATGGTAGGCCGTTGTCGTGAAGTTATTAATATTGATAACATAAAGGTCGTTTCTGGACTTCATACAATTTTGATTCATCCTATAATAAAATTTGCTCCTAAATATTTAGGATATTATTTAAATTCTGAGAGATACCATAAACAGATAATTTCAATAATGCAAGGTATAAAAGTATATTCTATAACTAAAGATGCTCTAAAGAATACAATTATTGATATTCCTAATATAGAAGAACAAGCTGCTATCGCAAATATCCTTTCCCTTTGTGATAATGAAATTCTCTTAGCCAAACAAAAGCTAAACGAATTTCACCAGCAGAAGAAAGGCTTGATGCAAGTATTATTAACTGGTAAAAAACGAGTAACACAATAATTATGACAAAGAAAAAACCTACTGTAGCGCTTATATACGATTTTGATGGGACGCTATCTCCCGGAAACATGCAGGAGTTTGGTCTTATACAAGCCATAGGTAAAGATAAAGCTGAATTTTGGGCAAAGAATAAACAGTTATCTGAAGATAATGATGCTAATGGTATCCTGACTTATATGTATCTGATGATACAGGCCGCAAAGAACAATGGAATCTCTTTGCGTAGAGAGTCATTTAAAAGATTTGGAGAAAATGTAGAACTGTTTGATGGGGTTAAAGAGTGGTTTGCATTAGTTAACGAGTATGGAAAAAGTATTGGATTGGATATCAAGCATTACATCAATTCTTCAGGGCTGAAAGAGATGATTGAGGGAACCCCTATTGCGAAAGAATTTGAGAACATCTATGCTTGTTCGTTTCTTTACGATGTGGACGGCATTGCTTATTGGCCGGCTGTAGCTATTGACTACACGGCTAAAACTCAGTTCCTGTTTAAAATTAACAAGGGTATTAAAGAAGTAAGTGATAACAAAAAGATTAATCAATATATACTGGAAAAAGAACGCCCTATTCCCTTTAAACGTATGATTTATTTCGGAGACGGAGATACAGATATTCCTTGCATGAAGATGATTAAGGAACATGGGGGACATTCCATTGCGGTATATACTAATGGCAACAGTGCAAAGAAAGCAACTGCACTTCAACTTATAAAGGATAATCGTGTGAACTTTGTATGTCCGGCAGATTACCGTGCAGGGAAAGAAATCAATATGGTGGTTAAAAGAATCTTGGACAAGATAAAAGCAGATTATGAATTTCAACGTCTGTTGGACTGGCATCACAATAAAGCCCAAAAATAACCAAGCAAACAACATGTGTTATGGAACAATCTTCAAATTATTATTTGTATTTGGATGAGTGTGGAGATCAGAATCTGGCCAATTTTGATCCCTCATTTCCTATTTTTACATTGTGTGGTGTAATTGTTTCCGAGGAGAAACTGCACGAGCTTGAAAGACAGATTAATGATCTTAAGCAAAGAATCTGGAATAGCACTCATATTATTTTGCATTCAAGGGACATCAGGAAGTGCCAAAATGGATTTGAAAAGCTATTCGACCTTTCCGTAAAAGAAGATTTTTATGTATCGGTTAATCAAATTCTTGGTCAGGACATGTATGTCATTATCTGTTGTGGTATTTTGAAAGAGCCTTATATCAGACAATATGGAAAAATGAATGATGTTTATGGTTTGTCTCTATCGTTCATAATGGAGCGGACAATTTTTTATTTAGATGATTTGAAGGATAATAATATCTTTTTGACTACAATTATTGAGCGAAGAGGAAAGAAGGAAGATAAAGCTTTATTCGATTATTATAACAGAATACTTGATACAGGGACTTATTGGGTGAAATCAGAAAGGATAAAGAAGTATTTCAAACGATTTGAAATGAAATGGAAAAAAGAAAATATCGTAGGTCTTCAGATTGCTGACCTTATAGCTTATCCAATGACAAGACATATATTGAACAATGAAGGGGTAAATTATGCGTATGATGTGATAAAAGGCAATATCTATCAGAAGGATGGTAAGCTCTATGGATTAAAAGTCTTTCCTTTAAAATAAAAAAGAGTTATCCGTACGAATAACCCTTTTCCGACCGGGGACACCCCAATCCCAATCTGAATATGTCAGATTTCATTGCAAAGATAGTAATTTGTTAGGAAAAGAAAAAGAACGAAGTGATAATAAGAAAATAATTAACATTTTTATTCAGGGAGATGAATTCCTTTGGAGTTATAGTTTAAAAGTGAATCATGTATATGCAAGGAATATCATTCAAAGAAGACCATATCAGCCAAATACCCGCTTTGCAGCTATTGCAGAAGTTAGGATATACATATTTGACTCCTGACGAAGCATTGGCCATGCGCGGCGGGAAGACATCGAATGTACTGCTGGAAGATGTGCTTCGCAGTCAGTTACGTCGCATCAATTCCATTCGGGTGAACCGCAACAAGGAGGAACTGTTTTCAGAACAAAATATTGAAAACGGTGTATTGGCTATGCGCAATATTCCGATGGAAGGTGGGTACTTGAGTGGAAATGAAGCCGTTTACAATCTATTGACATTGGGTAAGGCATTTGAACAGAGTATTGATGGTGACAAAAAAAGCTATACCATGCGCTTTATCGACTGGGAGCGACCGGAAAGAAATGTGTTTCATGTGACGGAAGAGTTTGCAGTAACACGCACCGGAATGGCCGATACGTACCGTCCAGATATAGTTTTATTTGTCAACGGTATTCCGCTGGTAGTGATAGAGTGTAAGCGTCCGGATATCAAAGGGGCACTTGACCAGGCTATATCCCAGCATCTTCGTAATCAGAAGGATGACGGTATTCGCGGCCTTTACCTGTATAGTGCTTTGCTGCTCAGCATAGGAAACAGTTATGGAGCGTATGCCACTACCGGAACACCGGCCAAATTCTGGACCAAGTGGAAGGAGATGTTCGTTACAGAAAAAGAAGAGGCAGAATATATACAGCAGTTGGACTGTCTGGTCAATATGCCGCTGGATGGAAGACAGAAAGCCCATCTGTTCAGTGACCGTTTCCGTTATGTGCGGGCGTATTTCGATGCCATGGAACAGGAAAATGTGTTGCCTACCGAGCAAGATCGGTATCTGTTCGGACTTTGCCGTCCGGAAAGACTGCTTGACCTGATTCATAATTTTACAATTTACGACGGAGGAATCAAGAAACTGGCTCGCTATCAGCAATATTTTACAGTCAAAGAAATTACAGAAAGGGTAAAAACGTTGGAAAACGGCAAACGTCGTGGAGGTGTGGTATGGCATACGCAAGGCAGTGGAAAATCGCTTACAATGGTTTTGCTGGCGCAAGCTATTGCACAAGCCAAAGAAATACTGAATCCAAGAATTGTGATGGTAACTGACCGTACGGATTTGGACAGTCAGATTACCAATACATTCAAGAAATGTGGGCGAGAAGTAATGAATGCTACTACTGGAACTCATTTGGTGGAATTGTTGGATAGCAAGACAGATGCCATTATTACAACTGTCATCAACAAATTTGAAACGGCAGTAAAACGTATGAAACAACCGCTCAGTGACCCGAATATCTTTATCCTGATTGACGAGGCTCACCGCAGCCAATATAAGGAAATGGCCATAAAAATGGATAAGGTACTGCCAAATGCCTGCAAAATAGCTTTTACAGGTACACCATTGATGAAAAAGGAAAAGAATACAGCAAATACCTTTGGCGGCATCATCCGCCCTGTATATACTGTGCGTCAGGCTGTAGAAGACGGTGCCGTAGTTCCCTTGCTTTATGAAGGACGCATTGTACCTCAGCATGTACACGAAGGGCCTATTGACGATTTCTTTACTAAAGTATGCGAGGGACTAAATGAATATCAGACGACCGACTTAAAGAAAAAGTATTCGCGCACTGATTTTGTAAATCAGACCGACCAGCGAGTATATTCCATAGCCTGGAATATTTCCGAACACTTCCGTGATAACTGGCAGGGAACGAAATTCAAGGCTATGCTGGTAACACCTCGAAAAGCTATTGCTGTATTGTACAAAAAATATTTGGACGAGATTGGTCTGGTATCTTCAGAGGCGCTTATTACAGCTCCTGATATGCGAGAAGGTGAAGAATCGTCATACGGTGATACATCGGAAGAAGTAAAGGCGTATTGGAAAAAGATGATGGATGAGCACGGAACTCCTAAAAAATATCAAGATAATCTGATTTCCCGTTTCAAGAATCAGGAACAGCCTGAAATCATGATTGTAGTGGACAAATTGCTAACAGGATTTGATGAACCAAAGATCGTAGTGATGTATTTGGACCGTAAACTGAACGGACATACATTGTTACAAGCTGTAGCACGAGTCAACCGAGTTTGTGATGGCAAGGAGTTTGGTTATATCATTGATTATTATGGAGTATTAAAAGAGCTGGACGAAGCTCTGGAGTTGTATTCTAATTATGATGAAGAAGAACAAGCGGCTTTCCGTGAAACCATGGAATCAATTGATACTGAAATAGCAAAGTTACCACAAAAATATTCATATTTGTGGGATTTGTTCAAATCCATTCCAAATAAACGGGACTTAGAGGCCTATGCCCAGTCATTACGCGAGGAAGACAGACGACAGGAATTTTATGAGAGACTGACAGCTTATGCATCTTGCCTGAAAATAGCTCTTTCTACACGTGATTTCCATGCACAAACTCCAGAAGAAGAAATCAAGCGATATAAAGATGACTTGAATATGTTTGTTAAGCTAAGATCTGCGGTTCAATTACGGTATTCAGACACAATAGATTACAAGCAATATGAAGGTCAGATACAAAAACTGATTAATCGCCATGTAGAAAGTGGAGCTGTAAAGCCAATTACAGAATTAGTGAATATCTTTGATACGGAAGCCTTCGAACAGGAAGTGGAAAAGATTGTAGGAACAGCGGCAAAGGCAGATACAATAGCTTCCCGAACCAGCAAATTCATTACGGAAAACATGGATACAGACCCGGTTTTTTACAAAAAATTCTCTCAATTGCTGAAAGAGACTATTGCTGCTTATGAACAAGGTAGAATTGATGAACTGGAGTATTTGAAACGGGTCCTGAAATACAAAGAGGACATATTGGCTCATACTGACAATGAATTGCCGGAAGAGTTACAGCAAAATAATGCAGCAAAAGCTTATTACGGATTAGCATTAGAAACCTATCAGCGCATATTTGATGACGCGCAAGTTGACTTAAAGAAATTGGCATTAGAAACTGCTATGACTTTTGATGGAATCATAAACCGTACATTGATTGTGGACGGGAGTGTTTTGGTCGATTGGCAACAGAAATCGGATATTATTGGTCGTATGAAAATAGAATTGGAAGATTATTTGATAGATGACGTGAAACGAAAGTATGGACTTGACTTTTCTTTTGATGATATGGATACGATTATTGACGGCTGTGTAGATGTGGCAAAGTTATGGATCAAATAAAAGACTGCATAAAATATGGTTCTGTTGTTATGGAGTATGCAGTAGAATACAGAGCCAGAAAGACTTTGGGTATCTGTGTGCATCCGGATGGCAGTGTGGAAGTAAAGGCTCCAATGGAAGCACCACTGGAGCAAATCAGAAAACACGTTCATCGCCGTGCTCCATGGATTTACAAACAGCAACGATATTTTTCTTCTTTCGGTATACATACACCGGAGCGAAAATATGTCAGTGGAGAATCACATTTATATTTAGGCAGACAATATATGCTGCGTGTGGTTGACAGTGAACGTAATGAAGTACATTACAAAGGAAATATACTTGAAGTAGAGTGTAGGCGTCGTAAGGATGTACGCTCTTTACTTATGGCTTGGTATAGAAAACGTGCTGAAATAAAGTTCAAAGAATATGCGGACCCTTTGATAGCACGTTTCAGCCGCCATCAGGTCAAACCGTCTGGACTTAAACTAAAAGAAATGGAAACCCGCTGGGGAAGTTGTTCTTCTTCAGGACAAATCTTTCTCAATCCACGGTTAATCGGGGCTCCACGCATTTGTATAGAGTATGTTATCACACACGAACTTTGCCATCTTGTTCATCGTAACCATACCAAAGCCTTTTATGAGTTGTTGACTCAGGAAATGCCAGATTGGAAAAAGTGGAAAATGAAATTGGAACGATTAATGCTTTGAGGTACCTCAGAATTCCTCCCAATACACCGCACGCAATTACTTTTATTTTTCTTCGTAATTCCGAGGATTTTCTCTACCTTTGTACCACTTTTAAAGCGCATTGAATATTCATTATAACATACAAGTGCTATGATTCTATTTTTCAGAACACCCACAAACAGTGTGATTGCCACGGAATGCAATCAGGAACTGAATGCTGAAGACGTCAAGAAACTATGCTGGCTGTACAGCGATGCCACTGTGGAAAACGAAGACAACCTGAAAGGATGGTTCATCGGCCCACGCCGTGAAATGATTACTCCATGGAGTACAAATGCGGTTGAAATCACCCAGAACATGGGTCTCAACGGTATCCGTCGTATCGAGGAATACTTCCCGGTGAAAGATGAAAACGCCGACCACGACCCGATGTTGCAACGTATGTACCACGGACTGGATCAGGAAATTTTCACGGTAGACATCAAACCGCAGCCTATCATATACATCGAAAACCTGGAAGAATACAACGAAAAGGAAGGTCTGGCGCTGTCACGCGAAGAAATGGACTACCTGATGAAGGTGGAAAAGGACCTGGGCCGCAAACTGACTGACTCGGAAGTATTCGGTTTCGCACAGATTAACTCTGAACACTGCCGCCACAAAATCTTCGGTGGTACGTTCATCATCGACGGACAGGAAATGGAGTCTTCTCTGTTCCAGATGATCAAGAAAACTACACAGGAAAATCCTAACAAAATTATCTCGGCTTACAAAGACAACGTAGCCTTTGCCGAAGGTCCGGTGGTAGAACAATTCGCTCCGGCCGATCACTCTACTTCTGATTACTTCATTATTAAAGATATTAAGACCGTTATCTCACTGAAAGCGGAAACTCACAACTTCCCGACTACCGTAGAACCGTTCAACGGTGCGTCTACCGGTACAGGTGGTGAAATCCGCGACCGTATGGGGGGTGGTAAAGGTTCATGGCCGATTGCCGGAACTGCCGTGTACATGACTTCTTATCCGCGTACGGACGAAGGACGTGACTGGGAAAACATTCTGCCGGTGCGCAAATGGTTGTACCAGACTCCGGAACAGATTCTGATCAAGGCATCAAACGGTGCTTCTGACTTTGGTAACAAGTTCGGACAGCCGCTGATTTGTGGTTCTGTTCTGACTTTCGAACACGAAGAAAACAACGAAAAATATGCCTACGACAAGGTTATCATGCTGGCAGGTGGTGTGGGTTACGGCACACAGCGCGACTGCTTGAAGGGTAGCCCCGAAGCAGGAAACAAGGTCGTAGTTATGGGTGGTGACAACTACCGCATCGGTCTGGGTGGTGGTTCCGTTTCTTCTGTAGAAACAGGACGTTACTCTTCTGGTATCGAGCTGAACGCTATCCAGCGTGCCAATGCAGAAATGCAGAAACGTGCTTACAACGTGGTACGTGCATTGTGCGAAGAAGACGAAAACCCAATTGTATCTATCCACGACCACGGTTCTGCCGGACACGTAAACTGTCTGTCTGAGCTGGTGGAAGACTGCGGTGGTCTGATTCACATGGACAAGTTGCCTATCGGCGATGAAACACTTTCTGCCAAGGAAATCATCGCCAACGAATCACAGGAACGTATGGGCTTGCTGATTGACGAAAAAGCCATCGAACATGTACACAAGATTGCAGAACGCGAACGTGCACCGATGTACGTGGTAGGTGAAACTACCGGCGACCATCGTTTTGCCTTCGAACAGGCTGACGGCGTACGTCCGTTCGACCTGGCCGTAGACCAGATGTTCGGCTCTTCTCCGAAAACTTATATGGTGGACAAGACTGTAGAACGTCACTATGAAAACGTTTCTTACGATGTCACCAAACTGAATGAATATTTGCGCCGCGTACTGCAGCTGGAAGCTGTAGCCTGCAAGGATTGGTTGACCAACAAAGTAGACCGCTCCGTAACAGGTAAGATTGCCCGCCAGCAGTGTCAGGGTGAATTGCAGTTGCCGTTGAGCGATTGTGGTGTGGTTGCCCTCGACTACCGTGGTGAAAAAGGTATCGCTACTGCACTGGGACATGCTCCGCAGGCTGCCTTGGCTAATCCGGAAGCAGGTTCTGTTCTAGCCGTATCCGAAGCACTGACTAACCTGGTATGGGCTCCGCTGGCAGAAGGAATGGACAGCATTTCATTATCAGCCAACTGGATGTGGCCTTGTCGTGCACAGGAAGGTGAAGACGCCCGTCTGTACAAAGCAGTGAAAGCATTGTCAGACTTCTGCTGCGAACTGCAAATTAACGTGCCAACCGGTAAGGACTCTCTGTCAATGACACAGAAATATCCGAACGGCGAAAAAATTATCAGCCCGGGAACCGTTATCGTTTCTGCCGGCGGTGAAGTTTCCGACATCAAGAAAGTGGTTTCTCCGGTCATGGTCAACAAACCGAAATCTACCTTCTATCATATTGACTTCAGCTTCGACCAGCTCCGTCTGGGTGGTTCTGCTTTCGCACAGTCACTCAACAAGGTGGGCGATGACGTGCCGACTGTACAGAATCCGGAATACTTCCGCGATGCATTCCTGGCTGTTCAGGAACTGGTGAACAAAGGCTTGATTCTGGCCGGACACGATATTTCTGCCGGTGGTTTGATTACTACCCTTTTGGAAATGTGCTTTGCCAATACAGAAGGCGGTATGGAAATCAACCTCGACAAGATTAAGTGCGATGACATCGTGAAGATTCTGTTCGCCGAAAATCCGGGTGTAGTTATCCAGGTAGCCGACAAGCACAAGGCAGAAGTCAAGAAGATTCTGGAAGATGCAGGTGTAGGTTACGTGAAGATTGGTGTGCCGACCGAAGAACGTCACATCCTGGCAACTCTGCACGATGCAACTTACCAGTTCGGTATCGACTACTTGCGTGATGTATGGTATTCTACTTCTTACCTGCTCGACCGCAAGCAGAGCATGAACGGCTGTGCCAAGAAACGTTTCGAAAACTACAAGCAGCAACCGCTGGAATTTGTATTCGACAAGTCATTCACCGGTAAACTGTCGCAGTTCGGTCTCGATCCGAACCGTCGCACACCAAGCGGCATCAAAGCAGCCATCATCCGTGAAAAGGGAACTAACGGTGAACGTGAAATGGCTTACATGCTGTATCTGGCAGGCTTCGACGTGAAAGACGTAACAA
>ENA-UEQY01001420-UEQY01001420.1-human-gut-metagenome-genome-assembly--contig:-NODE-1420-length-14099-cov-3.740622_pt1 | contig 14099 bp, 8 predicted proteins | sample MGYA00242949_ERZ507949 | MGnify/ENA primary metagenome ERZ507949 (study PRJEB26167, sample SAMN06115403) | human gut metagenome | host: Homo sapiens | place: China:Jiangsu | collected 2016-07-06... | reverse complement strand
TTCTGGACCGTGGACTGACGGTTGACGGAAGGGGAGATGCAAAAGTTAATAGTTTACAGTTTACAGTTAATGGCAATGAGAGAGGCAGATGTCATTTACAAGGTATACAAGAATACCATGGTAAAGCTTGCTATTGCTGGTACAGAGTTCGAGTCTTTGAAGGACGAGCTCGAAGGACCTACAGCCGTTGTTATCTCTAAGACAGATGCAACAGCTCCTGCAAGATTGGCAGCTAATTTCGCTAAGGCGAACCCAGCGCTTGAACTTAAGAGTGGTGTTGTTGAGGGTACTCATTACGACACAGACGGCATTAAGAAAATCGCTACAATTCCTTCCAGAGACGAACTTATCTCTAAGTTCCTTGGAAGCATCCAGTCACCAATTACAAACTTTGCTCGTGTTATTAAGCAGATCGCTGAGAGCAAGGAAGCTTAATTGGAAGCTTTGAGATTGGAAATTACAAAACAAATTTAAATTTATAATGGAGGATTATTATTATGACAACTCAGGAAATTATTGAAGTTATCAAAGGTTTATCAGTATTAGAGTTAAATGACCTTGTAAAGGCATGTGAGGAAGAGTTCGGCGTATCTGCAGCAGCAGGCGTTGTAGTAGCAGCAGCAGGCGGAGACGCAGCAGCAGCTGAAGAGAAGACTGAGTTCGACGTAGAGTTAACAGAAGTTGGACCAAACAAAGTTAAAGTTATCAAAGTTGTTCGTGAAGCAACTGGTCTTGGCCTGAAAGAAGCAAAAGAAATCGTTGACGGCGCTCCTAAAGCTGTTAAAGAAAAAATCTCCAAAGCTGACGCTGACGCTTTGAAAGCTAAACTTGAAGAAGCTGGCGCTTCCGTAGAATTGAAATAATTTCAATTAGAACTTTAATAAGCTTCCTGTTTTGCAGGAAGCTTATTTTTTATTTTATTACTTGCTATTGACAATAGAAAAACTTTGTGATATCATAATAAACTACAGTAAATAAATGAATTGCAGGTATTTTGATAACGGTCACGATGGCTCAGTGGTTGGGAATCGTGTACTGCTCATACGGTAAAGATGAAGTTCGTTCATCGAAGACAATACGCAAGGTCCTTGAGACAATCTGGAACCTTGCTTTTTTTGTCATTCGTGAAACGGGCTGAGTTTGGCCTGCCTGACAAAATATGAAGGGGTGAGGGATTACATGTTTAAACCGGTTCCCGTAGGCGATAGGACTCGGTACAGTTATGCCAGAATCAATGAAGTATTACCAATGCCTCATTTGATTGACATCCAAAGAAAATCGTATGAGTGGTTCATGCGAGAAGGTCTTTGCGAAATTTTTCATGACATTTCTCCGATCAAGGATTTTACAGGTAATTTAGAACTTTCGTTTGAGGGCTTTACGTTAGGGGATCCTAAATATAGCGTTGAAGAATGTAAAGAGCGTGATGCTTCTTACTCGGCACCATTAAACGTAAACGTTCGCTTGCTTTACAAAGACACCGGCGAGATCAAAGAATCTAAAGTTTTCATGGGTGATTTTCCACTGATGACTGAAACCGGTACTTTTATTATCAACGGTGCTGAACGTGTTATTGTCAGCCAGTTGGTTCGTTCTCCAGGCGTATACTACAATGTATCCATGGATCCCAGTGGTAAAAAAATGTATGGTACTACTGTTATTCCAAACCGTGGTGCCTGGATTGAATTTGAAACAGATGTTAATGATGTTATTTATGCTCGTGTAGATCGCACCAGGAAATTACCTGCTACGGTTTTACTGCGTGCTTTGGGTTTATCCAGCAATGCTGAGATTTTGGCATTGTTCGGTGAGCATCCTTCCGTTTTGGCAACTTTGGAACGTGATGCAACTACCAATCGCGAAGAAGCTTTAATTGAGATTTATAAGAAACTGCGTCCAGGCGAACCGCCTACTTTGGAAAATTCTACGCAGTTGATTGAAGCTACATTTTTTGATAATAAGCGCTATGATCTTGCCAGTGTAGGTCGTTATAAACTCAATAAAAAATTGGGCTGGCGCCGTCGTTTGCTGGATAAGGTTCTTGACGCACCGCTTGTTGATACTTCTACCGGAGAAATTATTCTGCCGGCAGGTACTAGAATTGATGATAAAGCTATTGATATCATCGAGCAAAGTGAAATTTTCAGCGGCGTAGGATTGAAAGAGGTTTTCATCCGCGTAAAAGAACAAGTACTGAAATTAATCTGTACTGCTGATATTCCCGAAAAACACCGTACTGTAACCGTAGAAGACGTTTTGGCATCTTTTGGTTATCTGCTCAACCTGATGGATGGTTTAGGTACAGGCGACGATATTGACCATTTGGGTAACCGTCGTGTACGTAGTGTCGGAGAATTATTACAAAATCAATTCCGGATCGGTTTAGCCCGTATGGAACGTGTTGTTAAAGAGCGCATGACTATCCAAGACGTAGATGTAATCACGCCGCAGGCTTTGATTAATATTCGTCCTGTTGTTGCGGCAATTAAAGAATTCTTTGGCAGCAGTCAGTTGTCTCAGTTTATGGATCAGAATAACCCGTTAGCTGAGTTAACACATAAAAGGCGTCTGTCTGCACTTGGTCCTGGTGGTTTGAGCCGCGAACGCGCCGGTTATGAAGTACGTGACGTACATCATTCTCATTATGGTCGTATGTGTCCTATCGAAACGCCTGAAGGTCCTAATATTGGACTTATAGGTTCTTTGTCTACCTTTGCTATTATCAATAAATATGGTTTTATGGAAACGCCATATCGTAAGGTTGATAAAGAAGAGGGACGTGTTACTGACGAAATCGTTTATCTGACGGCTGATGAAGAGGACGAATATATTTGTGCCCAGGCCAATGAACCGCTTGATGAAAACGGTTATTTCTTGGGTGAACGTGTTACGGCACGTTATCTGAATGAAGTTTTGTCTTTGCCTCCGAATCAGGTTGACTATATGGACGTTTCTCCGAAACAGGTTGTATCTATTGCTACGGCGCTGATACCGTTCTTGGAAAACGACGATGCGAACCGCGCATTGATGGGTGCTAATATGCAGCGTCAGGCTGTGCCGCTTTTATGTACGCAGTCGCCTGTTGTTGGTACTGGTATGGAATATAAGGTCGCCGTTGACTCTGGCGTATGCGTACTTGCTAAACGTGCGGGTATTGTTGAGCGTGTTGTTGGCAATGAAATCCGTGTACGTGCGGAAGATGGCAGTGTTGATGTTTATGAACTTTTAAAATTTAAGCGTTCTAATCAGGGAACTTGTGTCAATCAGCGTCCTATCGTCAATAAAGGCGATAAAGTAGTTGAGAAGCAGGTGCTGGCAGATGGCCCGGCGACTGATCATGGTGAATTGGCGCTTGGACACAATGTAATTGTTGCTTATATGCCGTGGGAAGGCTATAACTACGAGGATGCTATTTTGCTGAGCGAAGATCTGGTCAAAGCGGATATCTTTACATCTATCCATATCGAAGAATATGATTGTGATGCCCGTGATACTAAGCTTGGCCAGGAAGAAATTACCCGTGATATTCCCAACGTTTCCGAAGAAGCATTGAAAGATCTTGATGAACGCGGGATTATCCGTATCGGAGCAGAAGTACGTCCTGGCGATATCCTTGTTGGTAAGGTTACGCCGAAAGGCGAAACTGAGCTGACTGCAGAAGAACGTTTGTTGAGAGCCATCTTTGGTGAAAAAGCCCGCGAAGTTCGTGATAGCTCGCTGCGTGTGCCACATGGCGAAGCTGGTAAAATTGTCAGCGTTAAAGTATTTACCCGTGAAAACGGCGATGAGCTGCCGCCTGGTGTAAATGAACAAGTTCGTGTGCATATCGCGCAAAAACGTAAGATTTCTGAAGGCGATAAGATGGCAGGCCGCCATGGTAATAAGGGTGTAGTTTCCCGCATCATGCCGCGTGAAGATATGCCGTTTCTGCCAAGCGGAGAGCCGGTTCAAATCGTATTGAATCCTTTGGGCGTACCTTCCCGTATGAATATCGGACAGATTTTGGAAACTCATTTAGGCTGGGCTGCACGCGCTCTAGGCATGCAGATTGAAGCCGGTGCTGAAGGTTTGGCTGATCGTTTTGAGAAAGCCGGTTATGATGTTGAAAAATATGGAATGCCTGAAACTGTAGAAATCGATAAGTTCGGTGAAGAAAGCATCAAAGCAATGAAGATGTCCGTACCTGTTTTTGACGGTGCTCATGAAGAAGATATGAATGCTACTCTTGATTTGGCTGGAGTAGATCCGAGTGGTAAAACAAGGTTGTATGACGGTCGTACAGGTGAACCTTTTGATAACAAGGTTACAGTTGGCTGCGTATATATGCTGAAGTTGCATCACTTGGTTGACGACAAGATACATGCCCGTTCTACCGGTCCGTACTCTTTGGTTACCCAACAGCCTCTTGGTGGTAAAGCTCAGTTTGGCGGGCAACGTTTTGGTGAGATGGAGGTTTGGGCCCTGGAAGCTTATGGTGCCGCTTATACTCTGCAGGAAATTCTCACAGTCAAATCTGACGATGTTGTGGGCCGTGTAAAAACTTATGAAGCTATTGTTAAGGGTGAGAACGTTCCTGAACCTGGTGTGCCCGAATCCTTTAAAGTTCTTATCAAAGAGCTGCAAAGTATCGGTCTCGATATTAAGGTGCTCAATGAAGACGAAGAAGAGATTTCCATGCGCGACAGTGATGATGATGTCACTGAAACTGCACGTGACCTCGATTTGAACATCGACGGCGAGATTCCGGCTGTTGCTGCTGTTGAAACAGATGAATATACTGTTGATGAAAATAGCGTTGAAGATGCGGAATTTGATTTAGTTGCAGATATTGGCAACTTTAACATGGAAGCTAAAGATGAGTTGGACGGAGATGTAAATAACTCCGACGATATTGAATAGAAGGGAGCGATCGATTCTTGTTGGATGTAAATAATTTTGAGTCTATGCGTATCGGTCTGGCTTCACCGGAACAAATCAGAACTTGGTCCTATGGCGAAGTAAAGAAACCGGAAACTATTAACTACAGAACTTTGAAACCGGAACGCGACGGTTTGTTCTGCGAAAGAATATTTGGACCTACCAAAGACTGGGAATGCCATTGCGGTAAATACAAAAGAATTCGTTATAAAGGTATCGTCTGCGATAAGTGCGGCGTTGAAGTTACCCGCTCCAAAGTTCGTCGTGACCGTATGGGTCATATCGAACTGGCTGCACCTGTTTCTCATATCTGGTACTTTAAGGGTATCCCGAGCCGGATGGGATTGATTCTTGATATTTCGCCCAGGTCGCTGGAAAAAGTACTGTATTTTGCTAATTACATCGTACTTGATGCCGGTGATACTCCTTTGGTAAAAAAACAGTTATTGAGCGAAGGCGAATATATCGAAGCCCGCGACAAATATGGCAGCTGTTTTAAAGTTGGTATGGGCGCTACTGCTATCAAAGCACTGCTGGAAGAGATCGATTTATCTGCATTAACTGCGGAACTGCGTGCTGAATTGAAAGAGGTAAGCGGACAAAGAAAAATTCGTGCCGTACGCCGTTTAGAAGTCTGTGAAGCTTTCCTTAAATCAGGCAATCGCCCTGAATGGATGATTTTGGATGTTGTTCCTGTAATTCCTCCGGAACTGCGTCCGATGGTACAATTAGACGGCGGACGTTTTGCGACTTCTGACCTTAATGATTTGTATCGTCGTGTCATCAACCGTAATAATCGGTTAAAAAGATTGCTTGAACTCAATGCTCCTGATATCATCGTACGTAATGAAAAACGTATGCTTCAGGAAGCTGTTGATGCTTTGATTGACAACGGACGCCGTGGCCGTCCAGTAACAGGTCCTGGTAATCGTCCTTTAAAATCTCTTTCTGATATGCTGAAAGGTAAACAAGGTCGTTTCCGTCAGAACCTGTTAGGTAAACGTGTTGACTATTCCGGTCGTTCTGTTATTGTAGTAGGGCCTGAATTGAAAATGCATCAATGTGGTCTGCCTAAAGAAATGGCGCTGGAATTGTTTAAGCCTTTTGTCATGAAACGCTTGGTTAACAGCGGTCAGGCTACTAATATCAAAAGTGCAAAACGCATGGTAGAACGTGCTACTACTGCTGTTTGGGATGTTTTGGAAGATGTAATCAAAGAACATCCTGTACTTTTGAACCGTGCACCGACTTTGCATAGGCTTGGTATCCAGGCTTTTGAGCCGATCTTGTCTGAAGGGCGTGCAATCAAACTGCATCCTCTGGTATGTACTGCATACAATGCCGACTTTGACGGTGACCAAATGGCAGTCCATCTGCCGCTGTCTGCTGAAGCACAGGCCGAGGCCAGGATGCTGATGCTTTCGGTTAATAATATTCTGGCCCCGAAAGACGGAAAACCTGTTGCTGTACCTTCGCAGGATATGGTTTTAGGTTCATATTACCTGACAATCATCAAAGAAGGCGCTAAAGGCGAAGGGATGCGTTTCAGCAGCTTTAATGAAGCTTTGCTGGCTTATTTCCACGGTGAAGTTGAACTGCAGGCACGCATTAAGATTTATATCCCGAACAAGGATATTTATGAAGAACCTTCCAGCGAAGGGGTAAGTCTGGTAACGACTACTGTCGGCAATGCGATACTTAATGAAGAACTGCCGGTTGAAATGCGGTACTTCCATTTAGAAGATGAAGTAAACGAAGCCGGTAAAAAAGTTAAAGTATGGTATTTGAATAAACTGCTTGATAAAAAAGAATTGGGACGTCTTGTTGCTAAGGCACATAAATTGTATGGCAATTTGCGTACGGCTGAAATCCTTGACGTTGTTAAGAAAATGGGTTATGACAATGCTTGTAAAGCAGGTATTTCCATTGCTGTTTCCGATATCAAAATTCCGCCTGAAAAGGCAGAGATTTTGGCTGCTACGGAAAAAGAAATCGATAAAACTGAGCGTATGTTCCGTCGTGGTTTGATGAGTGAGGACGAACGTTATCGCAAGGTTATCGAACTTTGGGGCAAGGCTACTGATGATGTAACCAATAAGCTTATGTCGTCCACAATGGATCCGTTTAACTCTGTGTATATGATGGCTAATTCTGGTGCCCGCGGTAATACGCAGCAGATCCGTCAGCTGGCTGGTATGCGTGGTTTGATGGCAGATCCTTCAGGTCGTATCATTGACCGACCGATCAAGGCTAATTTCCGTGAAGGCCTGACTGTTTTGGAATACTTTATTTCAACTCATGGTGCTCGTAAAGGTTTGGCTGATACAGCATTGCGTACTGCTGACTCCGGTTATCTGACCCGTCGTTTGGTTGACGTTGCTCAGGATGTGATCGTACGTGAAGATGACTGTGATATCGTTGGTATCAATCTTGTAAAAGAGCGCGGACGTCTTTGCAAAGCAACCTTGGGTTCCAGTCAGAATAAACTGCGCGAGATTGTTATTGGACGTAATTTGGCAGCTGGTATTACTGATCCTGCTACAGGTGAGTTAATTGTCGAAGCTGATACGATTGTGACAGAAGATTTGTATAACAAATTAGCTGCAGCAAAGGTCATGGAAGTAGTTTTATATGCTACTGACGATATGAGCGGAGAAGAAACCGAGATAATTCAGATTAATATCAGCGATGAACAATCTAATGCTGTGTTGAAAGAAGCAATGATGCATCATTTTGATGGCCGAGAAGTTGCTGAAGATGTTGTGGCAGCTGATGGTACAGTGCTGATCGAAGCCGGCGCGACTTATGACGAAGCAATTATCGACGCTATTTTGGCTAATGGTACTGTCCGCGATGTTAAAGTTCGCAATAATGCAATCGAAGGTATTGAGATTGAATCAATTACCGAAGGTAAAAATAAACAAACTGTTATTGAATCTTTGCGCGACCGTATCGTAGGACGTTATCTTGCTGAAGATATTTTGGATAATGATGGTAATATCTGTTACCATATCAATGATTATGTTACTGAAGATATGGCGGATCAGATTTCTTCGTTGCGTGAAAAAGTAAAAATCCGTTCCGTACTCAATTGCAAAGCCAAAGTCGGCGTTTGCCGTAAATGTTATGGCCGTAATCTGGCTACAGGTAGAAAAGTTGAAGTTGGCGAAGCTGTTGGTACTATTGCTGCTCAATCCATTGGTGAACCTGGTACTCAGCTCACTATGCGTACGTTCCACACCGGTGGCGTAGCAGGTGACGATATCACTCAGGGCTTACCCCGTGTTGAAGAGCTGTTTGAAGCCCGTAAACCGAAACATCCTGGTTTACTTACTGAAAATGCTGGTACTGTACACATTGGTGAAGAAAACGGCATCCGTAAAGTAACTGTTACCAGTGAAGATGGGGAGCAGATTTATACTATTCCTTATGGGTCTAAACTCGCTGTTACCGAGGGCATGGTAATTGCTGTCGGCGATCGTCTGACTGAAGGGTCACTCAATCCGCATGATATTTTGCGTATCAGTGGTGTGCGTGCTACTCAGCGTTATCTGGTTCAACAGGTATTGGGAGTTTATAAATCTCAGGGTGTTGAGATTAACGATAAGCATATCGAAGTTATGGTTCGCCAAATGATGCGTAAAATCCGCATCGAAGAAGCTGGCGATACTTATATGCTGCCGGGTGAATATATCGATGTTGCAGAATTTGAAGCACAGAATGCGGAAATGCTGGAAAAAGGCTTACAGCCTGCAGAAGGACGTCCGGTGCTGCTTGGTATTACCAAAGCATCTCTGGCGACTGATTCTTTCCTGTCTGCTGCATCCTTCCAGGAAACTACACGTGTGCTGACAGATGCCGCAATCAAAGGCAAAGTTGATCCGCTTTTAGGACTTAAAGAAAATGTTATCATTGGTAAACTTATTCCGGCTGGTACCGGTATGAATCGTTATCGTGATATCAAAATCAAATATAACACTACTAATAGCGACCAACAGTAAAATTACAGACTTTTAAGTAAAACCTCTACTCCTTATCATAAAGGAGTAGAGGTTTTTATCAAATTAAACAACAGAATTTCATTAATTTTTGAAAAAAGCGAACGATAGGATGATTTTTTGTTAAAAAGTTCACATTATAATTGACACATAGGGAAGCTATTGGTAAAATTATAATAATAAATAAGATGGTAGAGATGACCCGAGAAGGATTTTTAGTTGCGCATATAGCAGTTGAAAGATTTCGACTTGGGTTTTATTTTTTCTCACAGATACTTTAGGAGGCAGAAGCATGAAAGTTGCTATTATTATGGGAAGTAATTCTGACTGGCCTATTCTTGAGCCGGCAGAAAAAACTCTGAAAGAATTTGGAGTAGAGGTAGAGGTGATAGTTGCTTCGGCACACCGTACTCCGGATGTGGTACATGAATTTGCTGCTGGCGCACGCAATCGCGGCGTAGAGGCTATTATTGCCGCTGCCGGTGCTGCTGCCCATTTAGGCGGTGTTATTGCTGCTTACACTACAGTGCCTGTAATCGGTATTCCCATCAATGCCACACCTTTGAATGGTATGGATGCGCTTTTAAGCTTTGTGCAAATGCCTGCAGGTATTCCTGTAGCGACGATGGCTATTAATGGCGCTAAAAATGCTGCTTTGTTTGCAGTACAGATACTGTCTGTAAAATACCCTGAACTGGTTACTAAATTAGCAGAAAATCGTTTGCAGATGCAGGAAGAGGTAAAAGCCAAAGGTGAGAAGCTCGCAAAAATGCGTGCTGAGGGTAAGTAAGAAATGGTTGAAAAAGGAGAATTAACTGTGCCTGGTATTGACTTTGAATTAGACAAATTACATGAAGAATGCGGTGTTTTTGGTATTTATTCGCATAAAGACGATGTTGCACTCAATACTTATTGGGGATTGTATGCATTGCAGCATCGTGGGCAGGAAAGTACCGGTATTGTTACTACTGATGGCAGCAATATGCAGGTCAAAAAAGGCATGGGTCTGGTATCTGACGTTTATAAAGACGGTGTCGGTGATCTTACTGGACACATAGCTATCGGACATGTACGCTATTCAACAACTGGTTCCAGTATGGCATACAATACTCAACCGCTGCGCGTTTATTTTGACGGCGGCAACTTGGCTTTATCGCATAACGGTAATTTGACTAATGCTGCCGAATTGCGGTCTCGCTTGACCAGAGATGGTGTGGTTTTTCAGACTACTGTTGACACAGAGGTTGTTTTGAGCCTGATTGCCCGCTCGCGGAAAGAGAAAGTTGAAGACCGTGTTGCTGAAGCAGTTAATGAAATCAAAGGTGCTTTTGCTATTTTGATCATGACTGATCATAAATTGATTGCAGTGCGTGATCCTTACGGATTCAGGCCATTATGTTTGGGTAAGCTTGATGGCGGTTGGGTAGTGGCTTCTGAATCATGTGCTTTTGATTTGGTTGGCGCAGAATTTATTCGTGATGTCAAACCGGGTGAAATGCTGGTTTTTGAAGATGACTATGCCGAACCTAAGAGTATGATGTGGTCCAAAGAGATGCCGTCTAAATGTGCGCACTGTATTTTTGAATATGTTTATTTTGCCCGTACGGACAGCGTTATTGATAAACAATGTGTTTATCAGGCACGAATCAATATGGGGCGTGAGCTGGCAAAAGAAACTAAAGAGATCCATCCGGATATTGTTATTTCTGTACCTGACTCCGGTACTGCGGCAGCTGTTGGTTATAGCTTAGAGTCAGGTGTACCTTTTATGGAAGGATTAACGAAAAATCGTTATGTTGGCCGTACTTTTATTCAGCCAACGCAAAAGCAGCGTTTAAATGCTGTTCGCTTAAAATTAAATCCAGTAAAGAGTGTTGTTGCAGGCAAGTCCGTTGTTATGGTTGATGATTCTATCGTTCGCGGTACTACCAGTGGTAAGATCGTCAAATTACTTAAGGATGCCGGTGCAAAAGAAGTGCATGTCTGCATCAGTTCCCCTCCTGTAACGGACCCCTGCTATTATGGCATTGATACTTCTGTGCGAAAGGAATTGATTGCTTCTACGCATACAGAAGATGAAATCTGCCAGTATATCGGCGCTGATTCTCTACACTATATTTCGCTGGAAGGATTAAAACGTTCTTTGAGCAGTATGGATCCTGAAGGTATGTGTTATGCTTGCTTCAATGCAGGTTATCCCGATAATGCGGAAGAAACTATCCGTCAAGGTTCGAAATATATTTTTGAGAACAAATAATTAGGAGGTCCCCATGAGCGAGCAAAGCAAAAAACAAATGACTTATGCCGATGCGGGTGTTGATATTAATGCTGGTAATCGTGCTGTTGAATTAATGAAAGAAAGTGTTCGTGCGACTTATCGTCCTGAGGTTATCGGAGATTTGGGCGGGTTTGGCGGTTTGTTTGCACTGAATTCTGGAAAATATCAGGAACCGATTCTTGTTTCCGGGACTGATGGAGTTGGCACTAAGTTAAAATTGGCGTTTATGGCCGATAAGCATAATACTATCGGTCAAGATGCCGTTGCAATGTGTGTTAATGATATTTTAGTGCAAGGTGCTGAACCTCTGTTTTTCCTTGATTATATTGCTGTCGATAAAGTTGATGCGGAGAAAGTTGCAAATATAGTGCAGGGTGTCGCCAAAGCCTGTCAAGAATCGGGTTGCGCGTTGATTGGCGGTGAAACTGCTGAAATGGCGGGTTTTTATTCCCAAGGCGAATATGATATTGCGGGTTTTTGTGTAGGTGTTGTTGAAAAAAGTAAAATGATTACCGGGGATAAAGTTGCTCCTGGTGATGTACTTTTAGGATTGCCTTCCAGTGGCGTGCATTCCAATGGTTTTTCTTTGGTTCGTAAAATTTGTTTCGAAGTGATGAATTATGATATGAGTACTGAGATTCCGGAATTTGGCTGCAGTTTAGGTGAAAAACTGCTGACACCAACACGGCTCTATCCTAAATCCTGTCTGCCTCTGATCGAAAAATTTGATCTTCACGGTATGGTGCATATTACTGGTGGCGGTTTCTACGATAATATTCCACGTATCCTGCCAGAAAAATGTGATGCGGAAATCAATGCCGCAGCTTGGGAAATACCTGTGGTTTTCAAAAAATTGCAGGAGTGGGGCAATGTGCCCTGGGCAGAAATGTACCGTACGTTCAATATGGGGGTAGGTATGGTTTTAGTAGTTGCTCCTGAAGAAGCGGATGCCGTGCGTAGTCATCTTACTTCTGCAGGTGAACCTTTCTATGAATTAGGAAATGTTGTTGCCGGTAATAAAAAAGCAATTATGAAAGGCGGCGTTTTCAGTGAGTAGCCGTAAAATTGGCGTCTTGGTCAGCGGTCGCGGCAGCAATCTGCAATCCGTATTGGACAGGATAGCCGACGGCTATTTACCTTTGGAAATTGCTGTTGTTATCAGTGATAAGGCTGATGCATATGCTTTGGAACGTGCAGAGAAAGCTGGAATAGCTGCTGTAGCAATTCCACGTAAAGAATGTGTTTCTAAGGAAGAGTTTGAAGGCAAGATTGATGCAGCTTTGCGCGCTCATGGTGCAGAACTTGTTGTTTTAGCCGGTTTTATGCGGATATTGAGCGGGAATTTTGTTAATAAATGGACACAGAAAATCATAAATATCCATCCGGCACTTTTGCCAAGCTTTCCAGGCCTTGATGCCCAGGGGCAGGCTTTGGAATACGGTGTGAAGATTGCTGGCTGTACTGTACATTTTGTCGATGAAGGAACAGATAGTGGTCCGATTATATTACAGAAACCTGTGCCTGTTTTAAATGACGATACAGAGGAATCTTTAGCAGCACGAATTTTAGTTGAAGAACATAAGGCGATGCCGGAGGCTTTACGTTTGTGGGCGTTAGGCAAGCTGGAAATACAGGGAAGGCGCGTTATCGTGCATCCTTGAGATGAGGTGATAAATAATGAGAATCAAAAGAGCGTTATTGAGTGTATCTGATAAAACCGGTATTGTGAAGTTGGCCCAATTTCTACATGACATTGGAGTAGAGATTATTTCAACCGGCGGAACGATGACTGCTATCAGAGAAGCCGGAATACCTGTAACTTATGTCAGCGATGTGACTGGTTTCCCTGAAATTATGGATGGTCGTGTTAAAACTTTGAATCCTAAGATCCACGGTGGTATTTTGGCTGTACGCAGTAATCCCGAGCATATGGCAGCTTTGGAAAAACATGATATAAAACCGATAGATCTAGTGGTTGTCAATTTGTATCCCTTTAAAGAAACAATTGCTAAACCAAACGTTACAGAGGCAGAAGCGATAGAAAATATTGATATTGGCGGTCCGGCAATGGTGCGTGCCTCTGCTAAAAATTTCCGTGATGTAATTATTGTTACTAACCCAGCCCGTTATACCAGCCTGATTGCTATGCTGCAGCAGTATGGGGACGCAGACATCAAAACACGCAAAACATTGGCCAAAGAAGCCTTTAACCATACTTCCGAATATGATGCTATGATCTGTGAATACCTGACCAAGCAGTTGGTTGAAGGTAAATAAGATGAAAAGGTTGATGAAATAATGCGTTTATTATTAATCGGCGGCGGCGGACGTGAACATGCTCTGGCCTGGAAGTTGGCGCAAAGCCCTCAGGTGGAAACGATTTATGCGGCACCGGGAAATCCTGGTATCGCTTTGCTTGATAAATGTGAATGTATTGATTTACCATTGCAGGAATTAGAAAAACTTGCTGATTATGCTGAGGCTAACTGTATTGATTTAACAGTTGTTGGTCCGGAAGCAAGTCTTGTTGAAGGTATTGCCGATGTTTTTAAGGCAAGAGGTCTGGCATTGTTTGGACCCAGTAAGGCGGCTGCAGAGCTGGAAGGTTCTAAAGCTTTTTCTAAACAGCTGATGGAAAAATACGGGATCCCTACAGCTTTTTTTAAAGTATGCGAGGATATAGAAACAGCCAAGGCTTATATCAAAGAAAAAGGCGCTCCGATTGTTGTTAAGGCGGATGGTTTGGCAGCAGGTAAAGGCGTAGTTGTTGCTATGACTGAAGCAGAAGCATTTGCTGCTGTTGACGATATGATGGGAGACCTTAAATTTGGCGGTGCCGGCGCACGTGTGGTTTTAGAAGAGTTTATGGAAGGCGAAGAGGCATCCTTACTGGCGTTTACTGACGG
>ENA-UEQY01001418-UEQY01001418.1-human-gut-metagenome-genome-assembly--contig:-NODE-1418-length-14112-cov-8.276737_pt1 | contig 14112 bp, 15 predicted proteins | sample MGYA00242949_ERZ507949 | MGnify/ENA primary metagenome ERZ507949 (study PRJEB26167, sample SAMN06115403) | human gut metagenome | host: Homo sapiens | place: China:Jiangsu | collected 2016-07-06... | reverse complement strand
AAAAGGGCTGAATTCCAAGCGAGGAATCCAGCCCTAATTTTTAGGCTCAAAAAGTTTTAGCGGACAGCAATAATTTTATACCCACTTCATTTACACCAACCATTCCGAATTAGCTATGGGACTTTGATTTGTTCTGCAATCTAATCCATGGTCAAATGCCTTATATGAAGTTTCTGTACGTTAGGTCAGATGTTTGCCGCAAGCTTCTTTCAGATTCCACCTCACGGTGGCCCCCCCTGCTATTGGCTATACAATTCCCACTATTAGGGCTTGTTAGGGACTTGCACCCATTAGAATAAGCTCATGCCGAGCATACAGAAAAGACCGGTGATCGATTCACAAAAATCAAGTCCACCGGTCCTCACTGTTATTCCCCAAATGTATCTTTCGACTATGGTCACTTCATTAGGGAGCAACCATCACTCCTATCTCGTTCATTTCTACCTTTGCTGCTGTGGCAGCCGGGGTGGTAGCTTCCAATTTTATATAACGTGCCTGCACTTTCTGACCGAAAGTAACTGTCTGCGGCAATGGGTTGTGCATAATATTACTGAACTCTCCATTGGTCGGAACCTCTTTCCAGTTCTTGCCGTTCGTACTCACAAAGAACTTATAGCGGAAAGCCACTGTCGGTTTTGCTTCCGCCTTCAACGGAGCGTAAGTAAAGCTGCTCAATGTCACCGTTTTGCCCAAGTCAATCGTCAGCGGTGAAGCTGCGATTTGCTTCCAACCTGTGCGGGGCAAATTATTCCAATCCTCACCATGAACAGCTTCCTGCAAAGGAGCTGCATAATAGGCAGCCACCTGACTAATGTGAGCAGTCAGACGACATTCACCAATCTTCACCCGTAGCTTGCCAGCTTTTACTGCCGGAAAACGCAACATACGTTTATATCCGATTGTCGTGCCTTTGCCTACTTCTTCCCAACCGCTATCCGTCAAAGTCTCAATGGTAAAAGCCTCCACTCTCTGCCCTTTCGTTATATCTTCTTGAAGCATCACCACATTGATTTCCGATTTCGGTTTCAAGCTATAGATCGCTTCACTGCCCGAAGTGGCATTCCAGTGTTTCCCTCCTTTTTTCACCCGGTTGTCAGAAAATATCTGTTGACGGTAAGCTGCAAATTCATTTAAACGCTTTACGTCCGCTTCATGAATCAACCCTCTGCGATCGGGAGGTATATTCAATAAAAGCACAGAGTTATATCCTACCGATTGAAAATAAATATCCGACAGGTGCTTCAAGGACTTGACCTTGCTGTCTTCTGCTTCGTGATAGAACCATCCCGGACGGATGGATACATCCACTTCCGAAGGATACCAGAATAATTCCGTGGCTTTCTCCAATATCTTACGGCTTCCCAAATCTTCCGCTTTGCTGAATACGCCCAAACGTTTGTTATTTTCAGCCGAACGGGCATAAATTCCCGGAGTCAGCACTGTGGCATTCCATTCCGTTTCGCGTCCCAATCCTTTTTCATTGCCTACCCAACGCACATCATCGCCCATAATAGCCATCACCGCTTTGGGCTGCAGACGCTGAATCGTTTTGTAAAAAGCATCCCAGTCATATATTTGCTTCTTGCCGTTCGGTCCTTCGCCATTCGCTCCGTCGAACCACACTTCGTTCACTTCACCATAGTTACTAAGCAACTCCGTCAACTGGCTGATGAAGAACTCATTGTAACGGGGAGAGTCTCCATAACATTCCGCATTCCTATCCCACGGAGAGAGGTAAACCCCAAACTTCATCCCATATTTATCACAAGCATCTCTGAGTTCTTTTACAACATCTCCTTTTCCATTCTTCCAAGGAGAAGAGGCTACGGAATGTTTCGTTGTAGCCGTTGGCCAAAGACAAAAGCCGTCGTGATGCTTCGCTGTCAGAAGCACCATCTTAAAGCCGGCTTCTTTGAGGCTGCGCACCCATTGTTCGGCATCCAGTTCCGAGGGATTGAAGAGTGCTGGGTCTTCTTTTCCGTCCCCCCATTCGCGTCCGGTAAAAGTGTTGATTCCAAAATGGAGAAAAGCTGTCAGTTCCATCTGCTGCCAAGCGTATTGCTGGGGAGTGGGCACGAGACGCGCAGCCATGTCCACCTTTTGCTCGATAGTGGCATTTTGAGGAAACTCAATGTGCTTTACGTAATATTCTCCGGACTTTTGCGCCTGTGCGCCCAATGCCATGGCAAGGAAAAAAAAGAAAAGAGTCAGTTGTCTATTCATGATATAAAATTTAATTAATACTGATGTGACAAATTTAGATATAAGTCTCGATTTATATGCCAGTGCGATAAAAAAATATTCCTTTGGTGTATTTATATATGAATGCGTTGATTTGTAAAAGTAGTTATTTTCTCAGCTACAGCGATAACAATATTGTTAAAACAGGCATCAAATTATTAAAATCCCCATTATTAATATCTATAACAAGGGCTATGGATTGCATAAAAACAGCAAGATTGTCACTAAGTTAGAGAACTTACCTACCATGCCATCCAATTATGAATTGAAGAGGTTGGATGAATATAGGTTACATATAATATTATCCATCATATGTTATTCTACAAGCACCGTTTTGAACAAAAAAGTACCATTTTTACTTATAAGTAACTAAAGTTTCCCACCCCTCATTAAATAGCTTGAAGAGGGGTGGATTATCTTTCAAGCTACATGTACTCAATGTTTTAACATTCGTCTAAATTAAGTTATCCTGCCAGTCTCTCAGAATCAGCGCTTGATTCCTGTAAGGCTTCAATTATGCCCTTCAGCTCACTCATGGCCTTTTCATTCTCCAACAGTCCTCCGAGTATCTGTTCCGGTGTCATTCCAAATACATCAGACAAACATTTCAATAGTTTTTCGATGCAGGCCAAGACCCTGTTCCACAAAGTGAGGGCAAGCAATTGTTCCTTCTCAGCCCGGAACAGTTCTCCCATGGTTTCATAGCTCGAGAACCGCTTGCCCAAAGCCAAAACAATGTAAGTGATAAAACACAAGCTACAGTCTGCAATCTGCCCGTTGAAGTTCCGTCCTTGATAGTCTCCAAGATGAAGGTAACTCTTGCATTCTTTGTTTAACACCTCTATATTCCACCGGATTTGATACAACTCAAAAGCGTTTATGAATTTTATACTCACATCTGATGACAGCAAGATATTCCAATGCTCATTCTTCCCGTATTTTATAAGGAAGATGCGTACAGGCTGTGTGCCTATCGAACCTCGCAATGAAACGTACAGGCATTTATACTTCCTGCACTGCTTGACATCCCTCCTGTACATAGCGACAAGCTCGTGGGCGTTATGAAGTTTTCCGTTTACCTTGTACCTTGTCCTGTCCATTTTCGCAAGGCCTATATAATGAACCGTTCTGCCGGCCAGTTCACGCACTTGGGCAATCAACCCCTCGCAGGTGAACCAACTGTCTGCCAGGACGTAATTGGCACGAATGCCGTATTTCCATGCCCTTTTCAGCATCTCTACCGTTACATCAAGCTTACTCCTGTCACACTCCGACGTACGGATTTTATCCGGATTTGATGCTTCCCGTGCATACCGGTATTGTTTCTTGCGTTGTTTCTCGCTCAAACCAAAAGCACCCTCCTTGCCTTTTTCGCGATGGAGCGAGAAATCGACCGGCAATGTGCTTATTCCATCGGATACAGCCAGCAGCAGTAGTTTAAAACCTAACAAGCAGCGACCACTCACATGGTCATACACCCTGCTGATGTTTTCCATCGCAATACCGGATTTTTCAAGTGTCGTGTCATCGATGATAAAGCAACGCACCGGCTTGCCCGTCTCTGAATGTTCCTTGCGCAGGATAGCCTCAAAACGACAGACAACACCTATCAAGTAAGCGACGCCAGTCCATCGATGGACGAAGCATCATACGGTAAAAACAATTCTTACCTGTATCAAGCAGACCATGAAAGCGGTTCCTATAGGCGGAAAAGATACTGCACCCATTGATGCGGAACAGGCACAGTGACAAGATAAGGGTCACCGCATCAATGCCATCGTGCTTCTCAAGAGAGAGATGACGAAGCAGATTACCCAAACCAAAACGGGAAAATAGGGACAGCAATTGAGCATTGGTCGCCTCTTTAACACTTAAAACCTTTTCCATCTCACTTAATTTCTCTATTTTTGCATTCATAACAGATACCTCCTGATTTATGTAAATCAACTGTTTGGCGATAGCTAATTTACAAAAAATATTGGAGATTCTGATATATTCCCACCCCTAAAAAGGGTGGGAAACTTTAGTTATTAACAAGGATTGTTTTTACAGCTTCTGCACGTGCGGTAGCAATTTTTGCGTTGATCTCAACATTGCCTTCTGGAGAAGCGTACCCTTTAATAATGACTTTTGAATCGGGATATTTCTTCATGTAGGAGGCTACACGTTCCACATTCGGTAGCTGTGATGCATCCACTGATGAGCGACCTTGTCTGAAAGTAATGATAGATTCCGGAACGCGGGCAGTCTTGACTACTGTTTCAATGGGAACGACCTTTGTACGACATTCTTCCAACTCTTTATGCAAACCGCTAATTCTTTGGTTAGCATTGTTTAGTTCTCTGTCACGACTGCCCACCTGTTCGCGAAGTGCATTAATAGCAACATTCAAATCATCAATTTCGCTCTGATTGTAGACTTTTACTTTAGTAAAGTAATGATTCCCAGTACTCATCTTGAAGTGATAAGTCAATCCGGCAGTCAGTTCAAATGTTGCATTGTTTGCATTGAAACGACTCTTTGCCTGATTAAAATCACCTTGCATATCATATACGATAGCGGGCTTAATTCCCAATGTCCATGCTTTTGTTTCACCGAGGTTGAAATTAAGATTCAATCCGAGACGGGTAGACCATGAATTGTCATCTCCTTTACCATTTACATAATAATGCAACCACCCCATTCCGGCAATAGCTTCTATCTCAAACAAACGAGGTTTGCCCCGATAGCTTGCAAATAGATTTATTAAGTTAATTTTACTTAATAAGCTGACATCTAAAACATCAAAAGCTGTTTTACTCGGAGTTGTATTGATATATCCCATTCCCTGAAATTCCAAACCGAAAACTAGGAGTTAATTGTTTGGATATTCCAACTCCGAAACCGGGACGCATCCCTTTAAAGAAAGAGGCGTGAGTGAGAGGGGTAACTGCTCCTGCATTCACTCCTACAGACCAATTGTCCATAAACTTTGTTCCTTCTACAACTGATTGGGCATTTACAATAAATGTTCCCAAAGTAAAAACTAATAAAATAGCTATTTTCTTCATAATCTATTGTTTTATTTTTTTCGAATGCAAAAGTAAAAAGATTGCAGAGCTTTTTAGTTGTAGGACAAAAGAATAAATCTAATACATTGATTTTTATTTTACTTATAATCAGTAGTTTGCAAAAATGGTTCAATTAATAATCTAACGCATATCTAACACCCTTGATAAAATTCAAAAAAGCACTTACACTTACACCTTTAGGGTAGTCAAGTTTATTTTTTAACAACAACGAGTGAACTGATACTTTTACTCTGAATAGCAATAACTTACTGCTATTTTGTACTATTACGATTATGCATATTATATAATATGCTAATAAGCAATTATATATTGTTAGGCCCAATAAAAAATATATATAAATAGCGAGCGATAATCATATAAGTTAAAGAATAATTTATATTGGTAAAATATTCCTAATCGCCCATGCAAAAAATAAAACACATTATTATATTCGCAATATGAAGTTAGTAAATAATAACATATCACCATTGCCATTTTACGATAATCTTGTATTGCAAAATCATCGTAAAGATTATGCTTTTGGTCAAGTTTATCCGCTAATAACCTATAAGAATATGTTATTGCCTTTTCAAGTAGTTCTTGCTAATGGAACATCTATAAACTGGGTGAGATTATATAATTTCAATACAGGAACTTACACCGCTATAACAACAAGCATGAAAGAAAATGGCCTGACTATCAAGCCATATACTGGCTTCAAGCTTCTTAAATATCCTGGTACTCTTCCTATAGTTGAAATAAAGCATGAAGGTTTATATTATTTAGCGATTTCAATATCAGGTTTAGGAACTATATACTCTGACGTATTTACTGTAACTAATAAAGTAGATGATTATCTGCTTCTTGAGTATTACAATTCATATAACTTTGAGCTTAAAAATGGCATAGTAGATTTTTCTGATAATTTCAAATTTAGGTGCTACTTAAATACACAAATTGGCAAACCTGAATATGACTTTGAAGAAGAAGCTACTGAGCGGATGGGCTATACATTTATTGAGAGCCAAGTAAGCAAAAAGATTTATAAGTTTACATTCGTAGCTCCTGAATATCTATGTGATGCACTTAGAATTGTAAGACTATGTGAAAGCAAACGAATTACAAGTAAATTGCAAACCTATGATTTGACTACATTTAGCATGGAGCCTGAATGGGAAGACCAAGGAGATTTAGCGTCTGTAGAATGTGAATTTGAGACAGATACTGTGATTGCCAACATCGGAGGCTATGAGCCTGAATTACTAGGCGGTGATTTTAATGATGATTTTAATAATGATTTTAAAACAGAATAATATATGGCAAATTGGAGTACTTTAAAAGCAGCAATCGCTAATATCATAAAGACTAATGGAAATCAAGAAATAATAGGACAACTTCTCCAGAATGTACTTAATAATATAGTAAGTTCTGTAGGAGAAAATTCTACATTTGCTGGAATTGCTACTCCTGCTACTAATCCCGGTGTGCCTGATGGTCCTGTATTTTATTTTGCTAATGAACCTGGCGTATATAGCAATTTTAGTAGTATTATAATAAGCTATTATGGCATATATATATTATACAATGATATGAATAATAGCTGGAAAAGCATTAAATTATATGAGTGCTTACAAGGGTTAGGTACCTCTGTACAGTTTCCTATTAGCCAGCAAGCTATTACTAATCTTTTAAGCAATTTGCAAATTGAATTTATAAAACGTCTTCAGGGTACTTCAGAGGACAGCGACGCGCTGCGTGACCCCTTGAAGTGGCTGGGCAGCGTGGAGGATGACGGCGGGCTGAACACGTTGCTGGACGGGCTTCATGCGAAAGGGGAAAGCGAGGGCAAGGCGAAGGCCGGCTTCTTCCGTGGGGACTACGAGGGTAGCCCTTTCATGGTAGAGAGTATTCCGATAAATTATACAGAAGATACGTGGGTTCAGTCGGTGCGCGGCCGTTTCGTTCCGGTATACCAAGGCACGGTGGACAAAATCAAAACCCTGACGCGTAGTAACACGGAATACAATATATTATGGCGTGTATGTGAAAAGGGCACGTGGGGCACATGGAACTCCATGACGGACGCTCCTACCATTCCGGACACAGACCTGTCGATGGGTTTGAAGGACGGAGATGAGACGTCTGGTTATATGCAAATGTTCACGCGCAAGGGCGGCTGTTATTCGGTGACGGGTTCAATGACAGGCGTGGTGACAGGCACAATGATGGTGTTCTGTGACAGTTGGGGTGAACATGGTATCGAACAGGTTCTCTTTACGGATGCTTCGGACATTGAGGGCAAAATTGTACATGACATCAGCAGTAGTGGGCATGTAGACGGTGAGCCGCGTATTTACCACCGATATTACGACATACGCCAATCAGGCGGGAAATGGGGTGTGTGGAAGTCGTTCACTACGGGTGGCGGTACGACAGCGCCTCCCTATGTGGCTTTCGACTTCGGTGTCCTTCAGGAGAAAATCGGCAGCGGGCGCACGCAGGGGGATTTGGATGCTTTCGGGCTGACGGAAGAAGTGTTGGCGAAGATAAGGGGAGCGGAAATCATGGTCGTGCGCGATGATGCCCATGAAAGGACGTATGTCGTGACGGGCAGCTCGGATGATTACATTTCATTTGCCTATGGGATGAGTGAAACTTATGAAGGTTGGGAAATCAAACAATCTGGAAACAACTATATCATATTCCGTCACCAAACACAAGGCGGAGGTGGTGGAGAAAGTATAATTATTGAATAACTTAAAAAATAAAATTATGGCAGCAAACGGACAAAAATTAAGAGTAGCGGTAACAAAAAATTCCGCGCAAGGTAAGAGTGCACAAAGTGCTACACCCAATTTAATGTCTTTCAGTACTGATGAAAACAGTATTTGGTTTAATGGGAAGAAGTACGGAGTGTATATATTAAAAGGTTTTGAAAACCTCAGTACTGATAGTAATACAGGTGTTATTCAATCCTTTTTGGGAGACTTTACCTATGATAGATGGGTAGATGCTGTAAATACGGGAAATATTGTATTTGTTGAAACAAGTAATATATTAATACCTGCTAGTGTATATGCTAATAACTCTGAGGGCCTAAATATAATGTTTGTTGCACTTACATATACCTATTTTGTTAGTATACATTATTCAACTGGTAGTGGGTATTCTATTAGCCTAATACAACAGGACTCTTTAGTGAAAGTTGCAGATGTTAATAATACACTCACTAATAGCAGCACAGACACGCCGCTATCCGCCGCAATGGGAAAAAAGTTGCAGGACGAGAAGTTAGCGAAAACAGACGTAGTGAATAACCTTACCACTACTAACACTTCAAAAGCCTTATCAGCGGCACAGGGTAAAGCGTTGAATGACAGAATCAACGGGCTTGGTTCCCCGTATAAGGTGAAAGGTACTAAGACAAACATATCCGACGTGTTGTCCTTGACGGATGCGAAAGTGGGTGATGTATGGAATGTTACGAATGAGTTCACGCTTGGTGGCAAGAAATACCCAGCAGGGACAAACGTGGTTTGTGTGACAGCGACTTCGTCAAGCGACCATAACGACGACAACTGGGATGCGTTGGGGGGTACGGTGGACTTGACTCCATACCTTACCAAGAGTGATGCAAGCAACACTTATGCGAAGAAAGCTGATACGGATACAAGTTTTGAAGAAATCTGGGAACAGCTTGGGGTAGTAGTTGCTAAGGATGAAATAGTCAATAATCTTACTTCCAGTGAAACGAACAAACCCCTTTCGGCTGCGATGGGTAAGAAATTGCAAGATGAAAAGCTATCGAAAACGGATGCGAGCAACACGTATGCAAATAAGGCTGATGGAATTTCCCATTATAGCATAGGAGAACTTACCGCTCTAAACAGTAATCCTACACAAGAACAACTTAAAACAGCTTTAGGGGCACCGTCTACTTTTAGAAATGCCATTGATGCAGGAAAACTAATATTAGTAACTGGCAAGGCTAATGTGCAATCTCAAAAATCGGCAACATGTATAATTGATTCAGGTAATGTAATAGTAAAATATCTTCATCCCGGTAATAACGATTGGACTGTAATCGCAAAATGTGTCCCTGCAAGTAGTGGAGACAACTGGGATAATGCGCAGTTTAGTGTAAGAATTGTTAAACCTTCAGATTCAGCAGGAATTACAATCGAATAAACTATGAGAAAGGATTTTGAAATAGATTCAGAAATCATCATTGACGATGTACGAGAGAATTTACCGGACGAAGGTAGCTTGCAAGTGAACGGTAATACTGCCGATATTCCCTCCGGAGTTATTCCATTGGCAAGCACGGCAGTAGGGCAAAAACTAAAGGTGTATGCGAGCAAGACGCGGGCGCAGGCTTTGTCGCTGACGGGTGCGAACCCGCAGGCGTTATTCTTCCCCACGGACGCGGAGAGCATCGTGTTTAACGGGAAAGAGTACGTGGCGGGGCCTTATTACGTGAATACGGCGTTGATGAACGATATGAGCGTGGACCTTGTGCTGAGTAGGGTGGGCAAGCCTTCCGACCTGTTCGCAGCGGTGCTCGTGGGTCGCCCCGTCATCGGATGGTACGGGACGAGCATTTACGAGAAGAAGGAACTATATCCCATTTCGGTAAAGGTTTCCTCCAGTATCGTATACCTTACGTGGACGGAGCATTACAGGGGGAACAGGATTGAATTACATTCAGCTGTACTGAATTATACCGGTGAAAACTGGACATCCTGCAAACTTTATAAATACAGGTTTTTGGAGGGGATTTATACCCCGCCTGCGGAATAATGGAAAAGGAATAGTATATGAGAACAGATTGGGAACATTTGCGCATGGTGTCGGCATCGGCCATCAATCCGGTGCTGGCGTATTACACCCCCGACGAAGGGATTCTTGCTGGCATTGGTGTTGGCCTTTGCCTTCAACATCTATGCGGGTATGAAGGCGGACGGGGTGAGTTTCATGTGCTGCGAGAACTTTTCTTTCGGCAAGTTCAAGAACGCCCTGGCCGAACTGGTCCTTTACGTGGTGATAATCTGCTTCCTCTTTACGGGTATGACTGCGAATATGATGAGGATGATATTTGCAATCTTTTATCAATCTACGTATATAATGCAACGCCTGGCTAAAAGTTTTTTCTAGAGAGGTATCTGTATATAATTAACTTTATTGTTTAACAAATTTCTAAATTCTTCAAAATTATGGGAGAAACTGTAGAAAAAATCTATTGTTGCGACCGCGATAACAACGACAACGCGCTTGCAGCTGCCATCTTGGCAAACGGTAATAACCGTAGAGATGATTGGGGCCCGATGGCCGCCATGATGGGTGGAGGTATGAACAACTGGATGAACAATCCGTTTGCCTACCTCATGTTCCTGGCTCTGTTCCGCAATGGAGGCTTCGGCTTTGGCGGGGATGGTGCAGGAGCAGGTACCGCTACTCAGGGTATCGAAACTCAGGCTCAGCTCAATGCTATCCGTACTCAGTTGCAGGACAACCAGAATGCTGATTGCATTAAGTCTGCCATCCAGGGCAACGGCTTTGCTCTTAGCCAGCTGGCTCAGACGCTTAACATCGATTTCAACACTCTTCAGAAGTGCTGCTGCGATGTTCAGGCTGCTATCCAGCAAGTTGCTGGTCAGGTTGGCTTCTCTGCTGAGCGCGTTATCAATGCCGTTAACCTCGGTGACTGCAATGTTATCCAGGCTCTGCAGAACTGCTGCTGCCAGACTCAGCGCCAGATTGCTGATTTCCGCGGTGACCTGTTCCTCCAGAATTGTAAAGACACTGCCGAACTCCGCAATGGTCAGCGTGACCTTGGCTTTGCGATTACGCAGGGCTTCTCGTCTACTGCTTTCCAAGCTCAGCAGGATAAGTGCGATATTCTTCGCGCTGGTCAGGACAACACTCAGCGTATCATCGACACTCTGAACAACCACTGGAAGGACGAACAGGCTCTGAAAATTCAGGACCTTAAATTCGAGCTTTCTCAGGAGCGCCAGAACAGCCTGATTAACGAGCGTTTCAACAGGCTTGGCAATTGTGGCTGTGGCGGTAATAGCTGCGGATGCGGCTGTGGCCAGTAATGTTTAACCATTAAACTGTAAAGATTATGGTTACATTATCGCCAGTAGGCTTAGCCGCTGCTCCTGTGGCAAATCAAGTTTCGTTCTTGGCCACATTTAAGGAGAAATTGTGTCGTTGTGTCTGTGCAACTTCTACCAATCAACCGTTTGCGACTGTTACTTATAGGAATGAAACGCCTGTTCTTAACGGAACTACCGTATTCGTGCCTATTGTAGCAACAATCACGATTACTACTCCGAATGCTTGCAAATGCCAAGCTGAGACACAGGTAATCAATGAACGGTTTGTGGTTGCATTCCAAGGTAGAACGACACTTCCTACATCTGTTACTATCAACCAGCTTGGAATGACTCAAGGACTTATTAAGATAGTATGCGGAAAATCCAACTGCTATGCTATCAATAGCTCATTGAGCGTTTCTATTCCAGCTGAACCAGCAGCCTAATTGAAATTGAGGGTACTTAGGGAAGTTTTATACTTCTCTGAGTGCCCTCTTTTTTATTAACAATTCAAAAAGATAAGCTATATGTTGTTATTCAAAGATATAAAGCAGAATTATCCTGTATACATTCTTGATACACAGGAATTTAGCCTTATTCAAGGCAAAGCCACTCAGGTATCGTTTCCTCGATTAGAAATGAACCAGAAGACTGGCAAGACAGAGATGGTAGTAGATGTTACTATAGAGGCCAATGGAAAAATGGCAACTTACGCTATTCCTGAAAGCCATTCAGTTACCTATGCCGGGCATCTTGTTCTGTCAACAGAAAAATCTGGATTGACGAGCGAAGTTGAAGCTCAAAAGGCAAATGCTGAACAGGTTTTGGCTTCTGCTTCTAAAGCTCAAAATATCATTGACAAAGCTCCTTTATTGCTTGCAGAGCTTAATCCTATGTATAAGGAAAAGCAAGAAACAGAACAGCGTTTCGGCAAGATTGAGAAGTCCATTAGTGGCATGGAAGAACTCATGAAAAAGCAGCAGGAAATGATGGAGAATTTCATCAAAAAATTTGAAAGCTAAAAGTTATGGGACACAGATTAAAATGTATCATAGTAAAGCATTATACATGCGACCATGATAAGGAGCACGAAGATGAAGAAGACGTAGTAGTAGAAAGCAGAATAGCTACTCCTCATGGTGAGCATAAGGTCAAATTCGATTTGCCTTATGAGCAAACAGCAAATGCTCTCATGTCTGCTAAAGGATATTCTGAGTATGTCAAAAAGCACGGCTATCACTTTACAGATGCTCTGCAAGAGCACGTAAGTAAAATGATGGTAAATGCTAATGGCCAACAGCATTCTTGGACTACAAGTCAAGTCAAAAAGTCTATGGAAAGCTTAGGATTGAGCATTCCTGGTAAAGTGACAACAGGTGATGTTACCTATGTGGCTAACATGGCTTATGCAGATTTCTATCCAGACCCTCTGAAAGATGAAGCCGCATGCTTGAGATATGCTCATAAAGTGGCCAATGACCCGGATGGGTATGATGGCATGATTTTCTGCAGATGGACTGCTGACGCAATCGGAAAAGCAATCAAGTTGGACTGGGAAAAATTCGTATAGTATGTTAGAACTGATTGAAGCCAAGAACTTTGACGGACTGATGTTTTTCATAGCTATTAGAGTTGGCATTATTCTAGTCTGCTGGATTTTCATGATACTAAGCAGTATCGTAGACTTCTGGAGTGGAACAACGACAGCAAAAGCACTTGGCCAAGCATTGATGTCGCATGGATTTCGTAGAACAATTACAAAAATCGGCGATTATGTAAGGCTAATGCTTTTTGCTCTTATGTTTGATATACTTGGAAGCTTATTATCATTCTATATAATTCCATTTGCCACAATTCTATGTACTGTTGCAGTTATATATATTGAGGGTAAATCTGTGGTTGAAAATAGCAAACGTAAAAAGGCTCATGCTGCAGAGGTACCTGATATAGTTAAGCAGATTGTGCAAGCTACCACTACCGAACAAGGTCATGAGATATTAGACAAAATAAGCCAATTGCTAGCATTAAATGAGAAAGATAAATAAAATCATAGTCCATTGCTCTGCTACTCCTGAAGGACGAAATGTTAAAACTGAGACCATACGAGATTGGCATGTGAATGGTAATCACTGGAAAGACATTGGTTACCACTATGTGATTGAGCTCGATGGCTCTGTTCACAGAGGCAGAGATGAAAGTGTAGCTGGAGCACACTGTTCAGGCCAAAATGCGAACTCTATAGGAGTATGCTATGTAGGAGGTGTTGCTAAAGACGGTAAAACTCCTAAAGATACGCGCACTGAGGCTCAAAAGCAATCTTTACTCGAATTGCTGAAAAGCTTAAAGGTAAAATACCCAAATGCTACTATTCATGGACACAGAGAATTTGCAGCTAAGGCATGCCCCAGCTTTGATGCTAAGTACGAGTATAAAGACCTCTGAAGTACATAAAAACCATTCTCGTGTATAAGAAATTATTACGAGAATGGTTTTTATATTAAATATGAATAATAACAAATAAAACTCAAAGATTATGCGAGAATTAGCGAGAATAATTACACTTATATTTTTAGCCACTATATTATATGGCTGTAAGTCAATTCAATATGTGCCCGTGGAAACAACGAAAAGAGATACTACTTACTTATCTCAGACCAAAATTGATAGCATATATCATAGAGATTCAATCTATGTAGAGCACAAAGGCGATACCGTGTATC
>ENA-UEQY01001406-UEQY01001406.1-human-gut-metagenome-genome-assembly--contig:-NODE-1406-length-14183-cov-4.436126_pt1 | contig 14183 bp, 7 predicted proteins | sample MGYA00242949_ERZ507949 | MGnify/ENA primary metagenome ERZ507949 (study PRJEB26167, sample SAMN06115403) | human gut metagenome | host: Homo sapiens | place: China:Jiangsu | collected 2016-07-06... | reverse complement strand
GATCTGTCGGCTTGGGACCGGGACTTTTCATGCGCCAGAGTCTCGCCCGGAGGCAATCCTTTGGATTCAGGGGTGTCGTGGAGCCAGCAGAGGATGACGATTACCCCGATGGCTCCCGCCGCTGCCGATCCGAAAAAGCCGGCCTGCCATCCGGCGAAGGTCACGATCGACCCTACGAAGAGGAATGAAAAGAACGCTCCGAGGTTGTGGCTTGCAGAGAAGAATCCGTAGTAGGTTCCGCGTTCTTTGAGGGGATACCAGCGTGAGAGGGAGATGATTGCCGGAGGTGCGCCCATCGATTGCGCCCAGCCGTTGAGCCCCCACATTACGGCGAAGGCGACGAAGACGACGGCCGTGGGGATGACCGACTGGGCGAGGCCCAGTACGCCCATCAGCGCGTTTGCCGAGGCCGAAACGACGAGACCCGTGGCCATGAAGCGTTTGATGTTGCAGTAATCGGCGATGAATCCGTTGACGAACTTGCCGACGGCATAGGCAAATAGGAGCGCCGACCCGATGACGCCCAGTTGTGAGGCATCGAGCGAACCGCTGTCGAGTATCGGCTTTTTCATGACGTTGAGACTCGTTCGGCAAACGTAGTATAGACTGTATCCGAGTGTCGCGGCGGTAAATGCTTGCAGCCGGAGACGGCGGTAGTATCTGTCGCACGCAGTGTCGTCCAGCTCCCGCTTGGGAGCCGGACGACTGATGCGATAAAATTCCTTGATCCGATTCATGAATTCCGAAGTCCGTTAATCGAAAAGACCGTTCAGCAAACGGGCGAGCCGGTATCCGGCTTTTCGGATTTGACTTTCGACCAGAGGCAGGGCCTTGTTCAGAAAGTCCTGTCCCAGCCGGGCGTCGGGTTTGGCCCATTCGAACTGCACTTCGCAGCATACGGCGGCATCGTGCAGCCAGTCGCGGGGCGTTCCGGCAGCGATGGCCTGTTTGTCGCTTTTCGGAAGACGGTCCAGTTCATCGGCCCATTCGCTGACCGACCAGATACGCGAGACGGTGATGATCTCGTTGTCCCAGACGCTGTGGACGTAGAACTTGTGCGCTTTGCGATATTTGTCTTCGAAAAGTACGTCGTATTTCATGTCGTGGGTCGCATACTTGATGTGCGCGGGGCAGTGCATGTCGCCCACCAGATGAATGACGTATTTGAGGTTGACGGCCACGGTGGAATCGCTTTGCTCCCGGTAATTTTCGAGGATGCGTATGGCGGATTCCAGTCCGTAGATGGCATTGCCGCGTTTCGGGTTGAGCAATTCGTCCGAGTAATGGAGACGGGCATCGACAGGCGCCGTGTGCCAGCCGTCCGTGAAGGCATATTCGGGGGTCTTGCGGTATTCGTCCATCCACTTGGCATAGTAGACGATCGAGTGCCCTCCGAGGTATTTTTCGATGCGTTTTTTCGCTCGCTTCGTCAAGTTGCGTTCGGCGATCTTGGCAATTGTCTCGTGCCCTTCGCGTCCCCATCCGAAGACGGGATCGGAGTAGAAAAGGGCGCTGCACAGTAGCAGAATCAGTAATTTTTTCATAAGTTTCAGCGAGTCAATCGTGCAGCCCCCGGCTGCGGAGATACGAGATCAGTAATTCAGGGCGGTCGGTCTGGATCAGGGTCGCGCCCATGTCAATCAGTTTTCCGTAAATTGCGGCGGGGCCGCCTTCAAAGGCCCTGTCGTCGTCCAATCCGCCGCAGAGCGAACTCCAAAGCGAGTTCACCCAGAGCTTCGAACCGCCGTCCGCGATGCGTTTCATGCAGGCTTCCACCTCGGGCGTATATTCGTCCCAGCAGACCTCGTAGGCCAACGGCTGCTTTTCCGATTTCCGGTACTCCTCGAAGAGTTCGCGTCCCTGCGGTTTGAGGATGTCGATGATCGGCATGTACATCATGTTGTGCGGATAGGCGGCGAACTTCGCTGCCACGACCTCCGCCGGACGCTTGCCCTTGATGAGCACCTGATCCGTGACGCCCAGCTCCTCGGTGACGGCCAGCGCGAGGTCGTAATATTCGTACCCCTGATCGATGTTCACCACGATGCGGCCTTTGCAGACTTCCAGCGCTTCGCGCAGGGTCGGCATCCGCAGATCGTCGGTAACGACGTTGTGTGCCCGGCGTAACTTGCAGCGGCGGATCGAGTCGTAGGTGATGTCGCAGACTCGGCCTTTTCCGCTGGTCGTACGGTCGATCGTCTTGTCGTGGCAGAGCACCAGCACGCTGTCCTTGGTCAGTTTGAGATCCATCTCCATGACATCCACGCCCATCGCGATCACGGACTCGATGGCGTCGATCGAGTTTTCGGGCCAGTTGCGCCAGTCGCCGCGGTGTGAGACGACCACGACGTTCTTCGACGTCGGATCGTGCAGTTCGGCCAGAATCCGGTCCGTGCGGCGGCCGGCGGCCGGTTCGGGTTGCGACGCGCACGAGCAGAGGAGTGCCGCCGCGCCGAATAATATCAGCAAACTTTTCATTTTCAATCGTTTTTTTCAAATTTGACAAAAGGCGGAAGGCCTGCCGTGGGGCACGGCCTTCCGCCGATATGCGGATTATTCCAGTACCGGATAGGTGTCCGAATCCACCCATTTGCGGACGGCCGTCGTCGGTTTGGCCGGAAGCGTCTCGGCCGGCGTCGACGCATAGATTTCGGCTCCGGCGTTCAGCGCCTCCGTGAAAGAAGCGCATTCCTGTCCGGACGAAGGCACCGTGACGGCACCCGATTTCATTTCGTCGAGCGAAAGCAGCAGCCCGAGGCTCTCCGCCCATACCGAACCGTCCTGCTTCGAGTCGTTGCCGACGATCCAGTCGGGATTCTTCTTGCCCGAGGGGCAGGCTTCGTTACCGTAGACGTTCTGTACGTTGCCCTTTTTGTTGTAGCCCACCGACGAGGCGAACGAATCGTTCTGGGAGACGTCGGCCAGCGTCGAATAGCAGTTGACGACGAAACTGTCGTCGCTGACGATGCCGACGATACCGCCGATGTTGTTGTTGTTCGAAGCGACCCGCTCGATCCAGCTGTAACAGTTGACGATATAATTGCCCTTGCCGTCGCTGCCCTTGGAGATCTGGCCGGCGATGCCGCCGAGGTTCTCGCCTTTCACGCCTTTGTCCAGCTCGACGGCTTCGATTTTGCCGCCGCGGTTGCCGCAATTGATGATGACGCCTTGATTCTGGCCCGCGATACCGCCCAGCACGGCCGCCTTGCCCGAACCGATGATCTCGCCCCGGAAGGTGACGCCGTCGATCACGCCGCGGTTCGTTCCGACGACGCCTCCGGCGGTCTTGAAGGCCGTCGAGAGCGCGAGGTTCTCCACCGCGAGATCTTTGATCGTCCCCTCGTTGCCGCCGAACAGTCCGAAGGACTCGCCCGACGCGGTCGTCTTCACGTTTCGGATCGTGTGGCCCTTGCCGTCGAACACGCCGCCGAAATAGACCAGACTTCCGGTCTCGAACGAGACGGGCACGGCGCTCTGACCCTCGAAATCGATGTCGGCGCTCAATTCGTAGCAGGCTGTCGAGAGGTATACGGCGTCGGCCGCACCGGAGTTGATCGACTCGGCCACGGCGTTCCAGTCGGCCGGGGAGCTGATCTTCCACGGATCGGAGGCGGTGCCGCTGCCCTCGATTTCGGGCGCTTCGGGCGCATCGTAGTCGAAATCGACCTGAATCGTCACCGGACAGTGGTCGGAGGGATAGATGCCCTCGTAGATCGAGTTGTCCACCTTATAGGTTTTCAGCGACAGCTGACCGCGCGTGTAGATGTAGTCGATGCGGGCCGTCGAGACCGAAAGGTCGGTCGAGGTCTTGTGCCCGTTGAACGTGCCGACGGGACCGTCGACGAACGCCGGATCCGTCGCCTGATAGGCGTCCTCCCAATGGGTGCGGAACGTCGCCGAAGCGGCGTCGTCCTGCGTGGCATTCATGTCGCCGACCAGCACCGAGGGCATCCCCAGCGTGTTGTACATCTGCTCGCGCTCGATGATGACCTTCGCGGCCTCCGAACGCGCCATGTCGGCCAGCGGCATGTGCGTCACCATCATGAAAAACTGCTTGCCGTAAGCCTTGTCCGTCACCACGGCGCAGCAGGCGATGCGGTGGTAGCTCACCTCGTCCCAGCCGTAGCTCATCTCGTCGGGCGTCGGCGAGAGCCAGAAATAGTGCCGGTCGCTCAGTTCGAACCGATCGGGATCGTAGGCGATGCCCAGCGCCTCGCCGTTCTTGCCGTCCTGCGAATCGCGGCCGATGAACCACCATTCGTAGTTGCCGCCCTTGCCCGCCACCAGCGTCGGCAGTTCGCTCTGGATCGTACTGTTGGCCTCCTGGAATCCGAAGATGTCCCAGTCGTTGTTGACGATCGACTGCGCGAGGATGTCGCGGCGATGCGTCCAGACATAGTCGCCCGTACCCTTGTTCGAGATCCAGAGGTTGTAGGTGCCGAGCTTGACCGTCTGCTCCGTGATATCGGGCTCGGCGGGCGGGGTGTCGTCCTGATAATAATTGTGGTTCAGTTCCGTCGGAAAATCGTCGGCGCATCCCGCCAGCAGACAGAGTGCCGCGCACAACGGAAACAACAGATACTTTTTCATTTCAGTCGGTTATTTTTCGGTTGTTCATTGCTGATAGTTGATATGGCGTGCGTTACGGCCGTACTGCGACCAAGCCGACACCGCGGCGGAGTTTACGCCCGGCAGCGCCACCGCGTAGACCTTGAGCTTGCCCGCCGAAGCGTCTTTGCCCAGCACGTAGGAGTAGCCCCACTCGGAGATCGAGACCGAACCCTCGAACATGTCGGCGATCTGTTCGTCGTAGACCGGCTTGCCGTCGGGCGACAGCACGACGTAGTGTCCGGTCTCGGTGGCGACATGCACCTGTCCGAGGTTATCCACCGCCGGAACACTGTTGCAGTGCGCATCGAGCGGATACGACCAGACGGTGGAACCGTTCGAGGTGCTGAGCGCGTAGACGGTCGAAGGCGTCGCCGCATCGGCCACGATGTAGAGCGTCTGCCCGTCGGCGCTCAGCGAGGCGCCGCCCTGAACGAATCCGTCGGGCACGGCGACGCTCCATTTGGGCGTTTTGGTCGAGGAGGCCGTCAGATTCGTGCAGTCGAAGCAGGCGATGTTCCACGAACCGCCGCTGCCCTCCTTGATCTTGCCCGGAAGGTAGACGCAGTTGTCGGCGCCGACGCAGGGCTGGCAGCGGCCGGCCGAGAGCGTCTTGCCGGGTGCGAACGTATCGGCCGTCGGAACGGGGCTCCAAACGAACTGATCGTCGGGAACCATGATGCCGTAGCCGTATTCGCCCGTATTGGTGAAGATCACCACGCCGTTTTTGAGGACGATCGTGCCCGACGTACCGCCGCCGTTGGCCGGAGTGGCCTGGGCCGTATTGCGTCCCGACGATTTCTCGAATCCGCGGATCGCGCCGTTCGTGCCCCGGCTGCCGACGACGACCATGTTCGGGCCGACGCTCGGCGTCGAGAAGGCGATGCGGGCGCCTGCGGCGTAGGCCGTCTGGTTCTTCCAGAGCACGGAGCCCGTCGAACCCTCGAACGCATAGACGGTCGGGACGGCCGAATCGTCGCCGTAGGCGTGCGCCACCCAGTAGACCGTACCGTCGGCATCTACCGACGGGTAGGCGATCTCCTTTCTGAGATTGACCTTGTCCTGCGCGGCGGCATCGTATTCCCACGCCACGGCACCCTCGGCGTCAAGCGCCACCAGTTTGCCATCGCCGGTCACGGCATAAACATAACCCAGATCGCTCACCGTCACGACGTTGGCATCGCAAAGCGCATCGGCCGAAGCGACCTCGGTCGACCACAGCAGCGTGAAATCCGACACGTCGCCGTCGCGGACGTTGATTGACTTGGTCGCGCTGCTTTCACCGCCGCGGTCGTCGGCGACGGTCAGCTTGACCTGGAACATGCCCTTCTGCGTGAAAGTGTAGGAGGGATTCGTCTCCGTCGAGGTCGAACCGTCGGGGAACACCCATTCGCGCGAGACGATCTCGCCGTCGGAATCGGTCGACTTGTCGGTGAAGGTCACCTCGTCGCCGACATTGACCATCATCGGCGAATAGCTGAAATCGGCCGTCGGCACGACGTTGTCGGCCAGCACGGTGACGACCTTTTTCACGGTCGCGCGGTTGCCGTCGGCGCCCCACGCCGTGAGCGTCACCGTGTATTCGCCCGCCTGATTGTAGACGATCGGATCGGGTTCGGCCTCTTCCGACCAGTTGCCTTCGCCCGAGAAGCCGAAGTGCCAGAAATACTCCGCGACGGTCGTACCCTCCACGGAGGTGGTGTTGGTGAAGGTTACGGGAGTCACGCCCGCCACGATTTCGGCGGCCGCGACGGTAAAATCGGGTTCGATGATCGAGTCGTATACGATCTCCATATCGTCGTTGCTGTCCGTGCATCCGATCAGCACGAAGAGCGTCGCGACGCTCAGAATTGAAAGGATTCGTTTCATTGTGATGTATTTTATCGTTTTAAGGTTTAGCGTTTCCCCCTGCCCCGGAGGTATTCGTCCATTTCAGCGGGATAGTCGCATTGGATCATACGCACGCCCGCAGAGACGAAACCGTCTATCACGGTCGTGTTGCCGTTGTAGAACGCCTGCCCTTCGTCGTCGAGCAGATTGGTGACCGAGAGCGCCCGCGCGTTGATGGACGAGATCCACGAGGCACCCGCGTATTGCGTCGAGGTCTGGATCATGTAGACCGGCGAGTAGGCCGCCATCCGGGTCAACTCCTCCTCCTTGTTGGCATGGGGCGCGATGATCCCCTGCGGTTTCTGCCGCGAAAGCCAGTCGGCGCGGTCGGTGTCGTCGGAGATGTAGAACTGCACGCGGTCGAGACAGCCGCAGCGTTCGACCACGTCGTAGACCTTCTCGATGCTCACGTCGCTCTCCATGCACTTGTCCAGATTGAACCACACCTTGCCCCGGAACTCCATGAGCACCTCTTCCAGCGTCGGGATCTTCTGGTCGGAAACCTTGCCGTCGGTGGTTTTGAGACGGAAGCGCCCCAGCTCCTCCAACGTGAAATCGGCGACCATGCCCTTGCCCGAAGCGTAGTCGTTGTAATCGGTGAAACGGCTCAGATAATTGTCGTGCAGACAGATGACTTCGCCGTCCTTGGTAATCTGCACGTCGGTCTCGATGAACTCCACGCATCCCAGCTCCACACAGCGGCGGAACGCCGCCATCGAGTTGGGCGGCAGTTCGTAGCCGTTCTTCGTGTTGCCGCGATGGGCCATGATCCACATCTTCGAGGGATCGAAATTGCGGCACGCCCAGCTCAGCGAAAGTCCCGCCGCCTCGATCTGGCGCATCAGCGTTTCGGTACCGCCGTCGGCATAGGCGACCTCCGCCCGAACCGTGTAACGGCCCTCCTCGGCATAGCTGTGCGTGAGCGTCTCCGAAGCCGAAGCGGTCTGCCGGCGTTCGCTGCCGTCGCCGAAATCCCAGCTCACGCCCGTGACGCCGGTCATCCGGTTGAGCGAAAAGACGACCTCCTCCCGACACGCAGGAAAATCGTTGCTCACGACCATGGCGGCTTCGGTATCACTCACCGAGATCGATCGCGACAGTTCGCTCATCGAACCCGCGACCGGTGTGACGGCGGCTTTCACCGTGTAGTCTCCGGCAGCGGCATAGGCATGGTCGACCTCTCCGCCGGCTGCCGCCGAAGAGGTCTTGCCGTCGCCGAACATCCACAGCACACTGCGGACGTTCGACACGTCGCCGCCGAGCGAGAAGCGCACGGACTGCCCGGCCGCGGGCGCTTCGGGCGTCCAGACGATCGAAAGGGCGGTCTGCTGCGGCCCGGGCCGCTCCTCCCCGCCGCCGTCCGAACAGGCGGCGATCAGGGCGAGCCCCGCGATCCACAGCATATGCGGCATGTTTTTCAGGCGTATCATCGTCTCCGAATCATTTCACCCCGTATCCGGGATTCTGGTAAAGTCCCTCGGGGTTGAGAATCCGCTCGTTGTAGGGAATGGGCAGCAGCAGATCCTTCACCGAGAAATTGGAATTGATGGCGTTGTAATGCTCGATCATCTCCTCGTTCGAGTACATGCGCAGCACATCCTGCCAGCGCAGCCCCTCCTGAATGAACTCGAAGAGACGCTCGTCGTAGATGCCCTGACGCAGATCGCTGCCCGACCAGTCGGCCAGACCGGCGCGCCGGCGCACCATGTTCAGGTAGGTCTCGGCCGTCGGCGAAACGCCTTGCCAGTAATAGGCTTCGGCCAGCATCAACGCCACGTCGGCGTAACGCAGCACGATCCAGTTGTTGCCGCCGTAACCGTTGGCGCCGCATTCCAGATCGGCGTACTTCATCGTATGATAGTAGGTCACGCCGGCCACGGTCGTCGCGCGCAGGTAGTTGCGCCGCACGTCGCCCGGATCGAACGATTCGTAGACCTCTCCGGTGGTCATGTTGTGCATCTGGCCGATTTTATAGGAGGTGACGCCCGTCGTGCTGGGGCCGAACTGGTAGTTCCAGATCGAACCGAGATCGGCATTTCCCTGCACGTAGTTGATCTGGAAGATGTTCTCGGGGCAGGACTTCTGCGTGGAGAGGTCCCAGATCTGGTTGTAGGGAATTTCCGACAGCTCGCCGAAAGGACGCATCCCCCACACCGAGGTGAGCTTCTCGATGGCCGTGGTCAGGTAGGAGCTCTTTTCGGAGGCGAAATCCTCGTCGCAGGCGCATTGCAGAGCCGCCTTGCCGTAAAGCGCCAGCGCAGCGGCCTTGCTGGCCCGGCCGCACTCCGAAGCGGGCTGGAAATCGGCCAGCGGGCTGTCCAGCACGAAATCGAGATCGTCGAAGATCGCCTTGTAGATCTGCGCTTTGGGGCGACGGTAGTTGTTGGCCGCCACCTCGTCCTTCGAATCCAGACGTTCCAGCACCAGCGGCACGTCCCCCCACTCCGTCACCAGATGGAAATAGGTCAGCGCACGGACGAAACGCGCTTCGGCCTCGTAGGTGTCGCGCGCCTCGGAGGCGGAATAGGTCACGTCGTCGAGGTGGGAAAGCAGCGTATTGACTCGCGAAATGCTTTTGAACAGCTGCGTATAGCGGTTGTAGACGTACTGGTTCTCCTCGGTGAGCGTATAGTTGTAGAACTGATAGGGAATGCCGCTGCTGGCTCCGCTGTCGGTCACGACGGTCACGTGTGCCCGCACGTCGGTGAAATAGTAGTTGTACTGGTAGTAGTAACTCTGCGCGAGCGACTGATAAACCCCGTTGAGCGAGGTTTCGATGTCGGCCTCCGAGGTGTAGAAATTTCCGGCCGTCGTGGCGTTGGGATCGAACTCGTCGAGGAAATTGCAGGACATCAACGAGGCCGAGACGGCCAGAACTGCGAATATCTGTTTGATTTTCATGATCGTCCGAAATTAGAAGGTGAGATTAAGACCGAGCGAGTAGATGCGGGCGAGCGGGTAACACCCCCAATCGAATCCCGGCATCAGGTTGCTGCTTTTGTACGACACTTCGGGGTTGTAACCGCGATAGGGCGTGATCGTGAAGAGGTTGTCGCCGCTGAAATAGACGCGGCACGACGAAACGTGGAGCTTGCTCATCCAACGCTTGGGAAGCGTGTAGCCCAGCGTGATGTTCGCGCAGCGGAAGAAGGAGGCGTCCTCGACGTAATACGACGAGAGTTTGAGCGACGTGTTGGGTGTCGAGATGCGCGAAGCGATGGGCACGTTGTTGCGTCCCGGCTGCTCGTCGGAGATATAGCGGTCGGCCACGATGGCGTACTGGTTGCCCGAACCTTCCATGTTGTAGAGGTAGTAGTCCTGGAAATTGATCACCTCGCCGCCGTAGGAGTAGACGAAGCTGGCGCTGAAATCGAGTCCCTTCCACGAAAGGTTCGTCGAGAAACCGCCCGTGAAATCGGGATAGGCGTCGCCGATGATCGTCTTGTCGTCGGTGGTGATGAGTCCGTCGCCGTTGACGTCCTCCCAGATCGCGTTGCCGTAGGAGAGCGCGTCGAGCGAATAGGAGGAGACCGCCGGCCCTTTCAGTTCATAACCTTCGGGGAACTTGTTGCCGTTTTTCAGATAGACCTCGCGGTCGAGAAGCGCATTGGCGTAGTCGGCCTTCGACATGATACCGATGGCGTTGTAACCGTAGAACGAACCGATGGGATACCCCTCTTTGGTGATGTGCGAACCCACGGAGCGCTCCGTGGTGGAGATGATGTCGTCCAGACCGCCCATGCTCACCACCTTGTTGCGGTTGACCGAGACGTTGGCGCTGACGTTCCAGTTGACCTTGCCGGTCAGCACGCGGGCATCGACCTGAAAATCGAAACCGCGGTTGCGGATCTTCGCCGTCCCCAGATTGGTCTTGGTTGCAGTGGCGCCCGAGATCGAGGAGATCGGATAGTCGTAGAGGATGTCCGACGAGATCGAATTGTAATAGTTGCCGATCACGTTCAGGCGGCCGCCGAGAAATCCGAGGTCGATACCGATGTTGGTCTGCGTGGTGGTCTCCCAACCGAGCGCAGCATCGGCGAACGAACCTTCGTAGGTCGTCGAGACGGGGGTGTTGCCGAAGGCGTAGCTGCCCGTCGAGATCGAGGCGATCGAGGCGTAGTTGCCGATGTCGTTGTTACCGCTCTTGCCCCAGCTCGCCCGCAGACGGATCGAAGCGACGCGTTCCAGCGCATCCTTCAAGAAGGGTTCGTTAGAGAGCGTCCAACCGGCCGACACCGAAGGGAAATAGCCCCAGCGGCTGTCCACGCCGAAACGCGAAGAACCGTCGGCGCGGAACGATGCGGTAAGCGTGTAGCGATCGTCAAAGGCGTAGTTCACGCGCGTCAGGAACGACATCATCGCCCAACCGGCCTTGCGCGTGTCGTAGAGCTGGACGTCCGTGGCCTCCGAACCGTGGGCCGTCACCTCATGGATGCGGTCGTCGGCGAATCCGGTAGCCTCGACGCCCAGCCGGTCGTAGGTCTTCTTCTGGAGCGTGTAGCCGGCCAGAGCGTCGAAATGGTGACGGCCGAACTCCTTCTTATAACTGAGCATGAACTCGCCCAGCCGGTCGACGTCGTAGGTCGAGGTGGTGCGGGCGATGTTGTAGGGTTTCAGCGCATCGCTGTAAGCGACGGCGGCATCGCGTCCGATGCTCATCGGGCGATAGTAGAAATAGCGGTAGTTGTACCACTGTTGGCCGAGACGCGCCGAGAGTTTCAGATCGGGAATGAACTCGTAGACCATGTTGACATTGAGGTTGTGGCGCGACATCTTCTCCTGAATGTCCAGCTCGTGGGCGATCGCCAGCGGGTTCTCGGGGAAATTCATTCCCCATTCGGTCTTCATCTTAATCATGGCGCTGCGGGCGTAGTCACCGTTCTCCTCGTAGGCCGGAAGGTTCGGCAGATACATCAGGGCGCTCTGGATCACGCCGTCGTTGATCATGCGGCCCTCGGCCTGCACCACGCGGTTCTTGGCATCGTACATCGAATAGCTGAGACTCACCGACAGCCGCTTGGTGATCTGCGCGTCGAGATTCAGGCGGGCGTTGATGCGATTGTGGTTCGACGGCGAGATGATACCGTCCTGATCCATGTAACCGAGACTGGCCATGTACTTGATAGCCTTCGAACCGCCCGTCACCGAGACGTTGTGACGCATGATGCCGGCATTGGAGAACAGTTCGTCCTGCCAGTCGGTATCGTACTGCGGCGTCACGGGCGTGCGGGTCGTGAAATCGTAGAACATCGACGGAATACCCACTTCGGCCAGCGAGAAGCCTTTGGCCGCACGCACCGTATTGTCGTCGTAGGGACTCCACGACACTCCGGCGGCCGTAGCGCGCAGACGGTAGGAGTTGTTGCGGGCGTCGATCAGCAGATCGCGGAACTGGACGGCGTTCAGCAGATCCACCTTGTGGTCGAGCTGCTGGATTCCGTAGGAGAAATCGTAACTCACCTTGGCCGCTTCGCCCTCCTTGCCGCGCTTGGTGGTGATGAGCACGACGCCCGAGGCGCCGCGCGAACCGTAGATGGCGGCCGAGGCGGCATCTTTCAGGATGTCGATCGACTCGATGTCGTTCGGGTTGATGAAAACGTCTTCCGATGCCGGATAGCCGTCGATCACGTAAAGCGGGTCGCTGCTGGCCGACAGCGAGTTCACGCCGCGCACGCGGATCGTGACGCCGTCGCCCGGGGCGCCGCTGGTCTGGTGCACCTCCACGCCGGCTACCTTGCCCGCGAGCGACTGTCCCACCGTCGGCGCCGTCACCGAGAGTTCGCTGGATTTCACGCTGGCGATCGAACCCGTGAAATCGCTCTTGCGCATCGGTGCGTAACCCACGACGACCACCTCGGAGATCTGTTTGTTCTGCTCCGTCAACGTGACGTCGATGGTCGTGCGGCTGCCGACCTTCACCTCCTTCGTATCGTAACCGAGGAAGGCGAACGAGAGGGTCTGCTCGGGTTCGGCCGAAATCGTGTATTCACCCGAGATGCCGGTCACGTTGCCGATGCTCGTCCCCTTGACGATCACGCTGGCCCCGACGATCGGCTCGCCCGAAACGGCGGTAACGCGACCGCTGATCGTCTTTTCGGCCTTCACGGGCTTCGCGGAGGAGGGGGGGGGTACCGCGGCCCTGCCGGGCGAGAGCACCACGCGGTTACCCTCGATACGCGCCCTCAGCCGCTGAGGCGCGAGCGTGCGGTCGACGACGGCGACGATCTCCTCGTCCACCGCCCGGACGCTCACACGCGCCGCGAGATCGATCTCCGAATTGTTGTAAGCGAACGTGTAATCGCTCCGTTTCTCGATTTCGGCGAAGAACTCCTTCACCGTGACGTTCTGCATGTCGATCGAAATTTTGCGGTTCTGCGCCGCCGCCGTAACCGATAGGGCGAGCATCAGCAGCAGGGACGCGAGAAATTTCGGGACAGCGGGCATTCGCCCGAAGACGTTTGGTCCTTCATTTTTCATAATACACTGGTTTGGTTTAGATTGGATGTTGAATGCTTTCGGGGAAGCGGGTCTTCCGCCCGCTTCCGTGCGGGAATCGTTCATCGGTTTTTCACATGGTTCGGATCGGTTTCGTTCATCGTTTGCGAATGGTTATATGCTGCCTGTCCGTCCTTTCGCAGGCGAAGTGCGTCAGGTTCTCGATGATACGCAGCGTCTCGTCCAGCGTTTCGGGACGCAGGGTGAAGGAGATGCGCGTCGACGCGTCGACGCCGTCATCGATGCGGATACGGATGTTGTACCAATGTTCCAGATTGACGGCGATGTCCTCCAGCGTCATGTTGTCGAAGACGATCGAATCGCCCGTCCAGCTGCCGTAGTTGCTGGCCCTGACGTTTCGGACGGCCAGCCGCCCCGACACCGTGTCGTAGGCGCAGCTCTGGTCGGGGAGGAGCCGCACCGTCTCGCGGGAACCGTCGTGTCCGACCTCGACGCTGCCCGACAGCAGCGTGACCTCCTCGATTCCGAGATCGGGAATATGGCTGGCATTGAACCGCGTCCCCAGCACACGCACCTCCAAATCGCCCATCGTCACCTCGAAGGGGCGCAGCGTATCCCGTCTGACGTCGAAGAAGGCCTCGCCCTCGAGCCGTACCTCGCGCTTTTCCGAATCGACGAAGCGGTTCGAATAGGCCAGACGCGAATCCGCATTGAGCCATACGACCGATCCGTCGGGCAGCGTGAACCGTCCCTTGCTGTTCTCGGCCGTCACGAGCACCGTGGTGCTGTCCGCCGTCAGATGCCGCACGACGAAAAATTCGACGGACATCGCCAGCACGACGACCGCGGCGGCGACCGCAGCGGCGCGACGCGAGAGCGGGATCGTGCGGAGTCTCAGCGGCGGACGCATCTCCCCGTGCAGACGGGCGAGCTTGCCGCGATACGCCTCTTCATCCGTCGGAAGCACGGCAGCGGGATCGAGCCGCTCCCACTCCTCCCTCAGGGCTTCGGTCTTCTCGTGCGAACCCTCCTCTCTCAGGCACCACGACCGGAACTGCCGCTGCACCTTCTCGGGCATCGGGTTGTACAGATAGGCGCGTATGATTTTTCTTACGATGTCCATTTCTTCGATAACGTTTATATATAAGACGGGAAAACGAGCGGCATCCCCAGTCCGTTCGGGACCGTTTTTCGCAAAAAAAAAAGCAACGATCGCCATCGCTGCTCCG
>ENA-UEQY01001401-UEQY01001401.1-human-gut-metagenome-genome-assembly--contig:-NODE-1401-length-14228-cov-3.710268_pt1 | contig 14228 bp, 14 predicted proteins | sample MGYA00242949_ERZ507949 | MGnify/ENA primary metagenome ERZ507949 (study PRJEB26167, sample SAMN06115403) | human gut metagenome | host: Homo sapiens | place: China:Jiangsu | collected 2016-07-06... | reverse complement strand
GAGGAAATGAAAGCGTATTCGACCTCCCTGGGCGGCATACTCGGCATGATGGCGTCAGCGGGGAACAAAAGGGTTTTAAATATGATGCTGGGCTTTGCTGCAGGTATTATGGTTGCCGCTTCTTTTTGGTCGCTTTTGGCTCCTGCCATAGAAATGGCGGAAAAAAGCAGTTTGCCTGCCTGGCTTGTTGCTGCTATTGGTTTTTTGAGTGGTGCTGCTTTTTTGTGGCTGGCGGATAGAATACTGCCGCATGCGCATTTCTTTGCAAAAGAAGGGGAAGTAGAGGGGATTCCAACTAATTGGCGTCGTAGCATTTTACTTGTATTCTCAATTACGCTGCATAATATACCTGAAGGTTTGGCGGTTGGTGTTGCTTTTGGAGCAGCGGCGAATAGTATGAGCGAAACAGGATTGCTGGCAGCTGTAGCTGTTGCTTTGGGAATTGGTATTCAAAATTTCCCTGAAGGTGCTGCAGTTTCTATTCCGCTTCGGCGCGAAGGTGTTTCGCGGATGAAAAGTTTTATGTATGGACAGGCTTCCGGGCTGGTAGAACCGATAGCTGGTGTTATTGGTGCGGCGATGGTTACTTCCATGGAGGCTATTTTACCGTATGCCTTAGCTTTTGCTGCCGGCGCTATGCTGTATGTCGTTGTCGAAGAGCTGATACCGGAGTCTCAAAGTGGTGGAGAACATGAAAGTGCGGACCTTTCGACGATTGGGTTTATTATTGGTTTTGCGATAATGATGATTTTAGACGTAGCTTTAGGTTAAGCGCGGCTGAAGCCGCATTTATAATTAAGTGATAAAATTTTATTAAGGAGTGAGTACAAATGGGCGAAAAGAAGTTCTACATCTGTAAACATTGTGGTAATATGATTGGTATGATCAAAAGTAGCGGCGTAAATGTCGTTTGCTGCGGCGATCCTATGACAGAACTGAAACCTAATACAGTGGAGGCTTCGCAGGAAAAACATCTGCCGGTAGTTACTATTGAAGGTAATATTGTAAAAGTAAAAGTTGGCAGTGTTGAGCATCCTATGACAGAGGAACATCATATTGCCTGGATCTATCTGGAGACAGAACAGGGCGGCCAACGGAAGAAACTGGCTGTTGGTTCTAAACCGGAAGCTGAGTTTGCATTGGCTGGCGGCGACAAGGTAGTAGGTGTTTATGAATACTGCAATCTACACGGCTTATGGCTTACAAAAGTTGAATAGAAGTTTGTAATAAAAACAGGACGGATTTTGCCGTCCTGTTTTTATTTTTAAATAATATAGTAGACGGAGCTTTATATAGCAGGACTTTTTATAGAACTGATAGAATTAAGTCATATAAGTGATATTAAAGGAGGGACGAGAAATGAGTGAATTCAGTGAAAAAATGGGCATAGAAGTCGGTAATGCTTTTAAGAGTGGTTATAATTGCAGCGAAGCGATAGTTGAAGCTTTTCGCAAATATGCTGGCGTAAATATTGATGATAACGCTTTTCGCCTGGCCTCAGGATTTGGCGGCGGTATTGGCCATGCCCGTAATATTTGCGGCGCTTTAGTCGGTTGCACAATGGTTATCAGTACATTGATCGGACGGAATACTCCTGAAGAAAAACCATTGAAAGAAATTTATCCTGTTACCAAAGAATTTCACGATCGTTTTGAAAAAGAATTTGGATCAACAATGTGTAAAGATCTGATGCCGTACGAATTCAATACTCGTGACCATCTGAAAAACTGTTTGAAACTTACAAATCGTATTGGTAAATTTTTAGCAGAGTTTTTAGAAGAAAAAGGTTTGCTTACAGTATAATAAAGGATTTAGCTCAGTACCGGTTAGGGGTGCTGAGCTATTTTATTAAATAAAATAGCAGGAAAACGTAACCTGGATGTATAATATAAACATATTATGCTGTTTGCCAAGCAGTATTTATTGGAAAAGGTTATGAGGGGGCGTAGCTGGTGATTGTTGGAATCGGTTGTGATCTAACAGAAATTTATAGAGTGAAAAAAGCTCTGACAATAGAAAAGTTTGCGGCAAGAGTTTTTTCTCCTGCTGAACAAGAATATTGTGAAGCCCGTGGCATGCAGAAATTTGCAAGTTACGCGGCAAGGTTTGCGGCTAAAGAAGCTTTGCTGAAAGCTTTGGGAACAGGCTTGAGGGGCGGCAAGCTTATAGATATTGAAGTTTATAATGACTGTATGGGAAAGCCGAGTTTGCGTTTGAGCGGTTATTTTGCTACTCTGGCTGAAGAACGCGGTGTCAAAGAAATATATCTTTCGTTGAGCCATACTAAAGAACTTGCTATGGCCCAGGTTGTATTGGAGGGATAAGGATGAAACTGGTTTTTGCTAAGGAAATGCAGAGTTTAGATCAGCAGTCTGCAGAACAGATCGGCTTGCCGACAATGGTGCTGATGGAAAATGCTGGTAAAGCTGTAGCGGAAACAGCTGCGGATTTTTTAGAAGATTGTTTTGGGAAAAATATTGTTGTTTTTACAGGTAAGGGCAATAATGGCGGTGATGGTTTTGCTGCTGCACGGTGGCTGTCCAATCAGGGAGCGCGGGTAAAGGTTTTTCTTGTATCACCGTGGCAGGAACTTACAGGAGATGCTGCGGCGCAGCTGCGTATTTGCCGGAAGTGTGGTATTGAACTATTTGCACTTAAGGAAGACAGAGGCAGCTGGGATGTAGCGGAAGTTAGTTGCCGCCAGGCTGATTTGGTGATAGATGCTGTTTTAGGAACAGGGTTTAATGGCGTTTTACAGGGGGTACAGCAACGTGTCTGTGGTTTGATGAACAGTATTGCTGTGCCGGTTGTGTCCATTGATGTACCAAGCGGTGTCAGTGCTGATACAGGCAGTGCAGATAAAAATGCTGTGCAGGCAGATATTACAGTTACTATGGCACTTGCCAAACCAGGTTTGTTTTTGTATCCGGCAGCTGAATTAAGCGGAGAAATTATAGTTGCCGATATTGGTATGCCTAAAATACTTTTAGAACGTATGGATAGTAAAAAGTTTTTGTTAACTGAGAATATTGCTTGTGATTTACTGCCGCAGAGAAATGGAAACTGCCATAAGGGTGAAGCGGGAAGGGTAGTTATCACCGCTGGATCACCGGGTTTTACAGGTGCGGCTGCGTTATGCTCGGAAGCGGCTGTTAAGGCAGGTGCTGGTCTGGTAAGTTTGCTGACGCCGCTTTGCAGTCGTGAAGTATTAGCGGTGAAACTGACAGAAATTATGGTCGAAGGTTTGATCGAGCGGATGCCGGGAGCTTTAGGTGGAGGAGCCACTGGTGCAGTGCTGGACAAAGCCGGCAGAGCTGATGTTTTGGCTATAGGTCCTGGTCTTGGTACGTCTGGAAGTACGGTGGAAGTTATTCGGGAAATTCTGCAGTCGGTGGAAGTGCCGGTGATTATCGATGCCGATGCGTTGACTGCATTGCAGGGACATGTTGGTATTTTAAATACCATGAGGGCTCCGAAAGTTTTAACGCCGCATCCGGGAGAGTTGGGAAGGCTGTTGGATTTGGAAGCGGCTGAAGTTGACGCAAGACGCCTGGAATTGGCAGGCAAATATGCTGCTGAGTGGGATGCTGTCCTCGTTTTGAAAGGCGCTCCTACTGTTATAGGCTGTCCTGACGGCAATGTTTATATCAATACTACCGGCAACAGTGCTATGGCTACAGGCGGCAGCGGTGATGTGCTCACAGGAATTATTGCCGGGTTGGCTGCGCAGGGGATTTCTGTACAGGAAGCGGCGTTAGCTGGTGTATATATGCACGGGCTGGCTGGCGATTTGGCCAGTAAAGGGATTATTGGTATGGCAGCAGGAGAAATCAGCCAGTACTTGCCACAGGCCCGCAGAATTATTGAGCAGGGAGAATAAAAGATTTCACTTAAATTTTGCAGATAAAAGTTAGGGTATGTTTACAATACTTACGCTTAAATGATAAAATTAAGTATTAGAGATGAAAGAAAGGGAGATGCCGTTTGCAGAAGAAATTAGTTTTTGTTTTTGCACTTGTAAGCTGTTTGATGTTTAGTTTAACGGCTTTTGCCTCAGAAATAACAGATGTTCGTTGGGGAGTAGATAAAACCAATGTGCTGCGTTTTGTGGTGGACTGTGATAAACCGACAAGTTATAAAATAACTTTTGACGGCAATACGATGCTGATAACTATGGATGCAGATTTAAATAGCAAAGTTGGCCGTGCTCATAAGATAAAGAGCGATATTGACAATGAAATGCGTTTAGATACGTCGGAAGGTAAAACCGTGCTGAAGGTGCCTCTGCAAAAGGCCATTGGCAGTAAAGATTATAAGGGGTTTACCTTAAAAAAAGATCCTGTTACCAAAAGACCGGACAGAATCGTTATTGATGTTATGGCTAATAAACGTCAGGCATCTGAACCTGCCAAAACAACACCTGCAGGCGGTAAAACTACTACAGATAAAACACCGACACCTGCTGTTAGTAAAACTGCCTATCGTACCAGTGGCGGGCTGAAGGATAAACGAATTACGCTGGACGCAGGACATGGAGGCAGTGATCCGGGAGCAGTTGGGGCAAAAGGCACTAAAGAAAAAGATATTACTTTAAAAATAACGCAGAAAGTTGAAGAACTGCTGAAGAAAAAAGGCGCTAAAGTTACAATGACACGTGTTAAAGATGTTGACGTTTATGGCGTAAATGCTACGGACGCGCAGGAGCTCCAGGCGCGTGTCGATGTAGCTGAAAACAGTGCTGCTGATCTCTTTATCAGTCTGCATATCAATGCTTCTGTCAATAAAAACGTAGGCGGCTTCTCGTCCTATTATTATCCTAAAACAAGCCATGATGCACGTGTAGCTACGGCCATTCAAAAACGGATGACTAATAATTTTGGTTTGGATGATTTAGGTATACGTCAGGCAAACTTCTACGTCAATAAACGCAGCAGTATGCCGTCGGCATTAATCGAAATGGCATTTATAACTAATGCCAAAGAAGAAAAACTGCTGAACAGCAACTGGTTTCAAAGTAAGCTGGCTAAGGCGATTGCTGATGGTATCGAGGACTATTTTAAATGATGTGGGAGGCCAATATGTTAAAGAAATTTGCAGTAATCTGCACTTTGATGCTCTGCGTGTTAGTTGCAGGCTGCAGTGATGATCAAACTGCTACGGTTATCCCGCAGCCTGAAACTAAACAAACGCAGAATAATAAGAATCAAGAAATTACGGTAACGGTGTATCGTGCACCTGTCAACGGAGAGGAATATCTGTTGCCGGAAAAGGTAACCCGCAAAGCCGGCGCGATGACTGCTCCGGAGATTGCGTTGGATATTTTGGTAAACAGCAGTCCGCAGGATACTGCGAAAATGGTCAGTCTGTTTCCTAAAGGGACAAAAATCAGAACAATGAAGATAGAAGATGGGACTGCTTATGTTGATTTTTCCAAGGAAATAACCAATGTACCGCAGGGATCCTATACTGAACTGATGCTGACAACTGCTATTGTCAACACTCTGACAGAGTTTCCGGAGATAAAAAAAGTACAGATTTTAGTTGATGGTAAAAAAATTGCGTCCTTGAAAGGACATACTGATATTTTAGATCCTTTGGAACGTAATACTACTTTATTGAAAAAATAAACGGGAGCAGTATCGGCAAAAGTCGGTACTGCTTTTTTGAAATGGGAGTGCTGTTGATGGAGTATTTTTGTGGTAATATTGAAACGATGGAAGCGTTAGGAAAACTTTTGGGAAGGCTTGCTAAAAACGGGGATGTTTTTTGTCTTTGTGGGGAGTTAGGTGCCGGTAAAACTTTGTTGTGTCGTGAAATAGCTATGGCACAGGGGGTTGATGCCAGTGAAATAAACAGTCCAACGTTTTCGATTATGAATGTGTATCATGGTAAAATGGAGATCAGGCATTTTGATTTATACAGGCTGAATACTGTTGAAGAATTGGAAAATATCGGCTATGGGGAATATGTTGGCGGTGAAGGGCTGACTCTTATCGAATGGGCGGATAATTTTTTAGAGGAAATGCCTGAAGAAAGTCTTGATATCTACATAAAAATTGTTCCGGAAGGCCGTTTGATACAATTGCTCCCTAATGGTGAAAGGTATCTGGAATTATGTGAGGAAGTGGAAAAAAATGCTGACTTTAGCCATTGATACGGCAACTAAAGTCTGTGCCGTGGGTTTGTGTCGTGATGGACAAATTTTGGCAGAATATAGGATCAATATGGGCATGACTCATTCTGAGGGGCTTATGCCGCAGCTTGAGCAGCTTTTAACACGGACTAAGATCACTAAAAATGAGATCGATCTTTTAGCAGTCAGTATGGGGCCGGGGTCTTTTACCGGTTTGAGGATTGGCCTGGCATCGGCAGAAGCAATGGCTTATAGCTGGCATAAACCTATCTGCGGGGTCAATACGCTGAAAGCGCTTGCCTATAATCTGCCGATAGACGGTTATGTATTATCACCTGTTTTAGACGCACAAAAAGGCAATTTTTATCAGGCGATTTATGAATGGCAGCAGGGGACACTCATAGAGCATCAGGAGATCAAAGTTGTAGATCGCAAGAAGCTTTTGGAAAATATAGCTGTTTTGGGTATGCCTGCTTTATTATTGGGAGAATGCCAGAAAATTGACCTTGCCGATTTGCCTTCGTGGTGCCGAAAGGCTCCAGCACATTTATGTTGGCCGCAGGCTGCCTCGGTAGCGCTTTTGGCGGAAGCCGAGTATGATCCTGATAATACCGGTGATATTTTTGGTTTAGAACCTTATTACATTAGAAGATCAGAGGCTGAAGAATTATGGGAAAAACGCCAGCAGGAATAATGATAAGGACTTTGACAGCAGCAGATTTGACTGCTGTCAGCAGCATAGATGAAAAGTCTTTTTTTGATGTTTGGAGCCCAAGTATGTGGCTGGATGAGTTGAATAACAGCTTAACAACATATCTTGTTTTAGAAGATGCTGGGCGTATTCTTGGTTATGCCGGGTTTTGGCTGGTGGCAGGGGAAGCGCAGATAACCAGAGTCGCGGTTGCTGCTGAAGAACGTGAACACGGCTTGGGAACACGCTTGACAGCAGCCCTGATCAATAAGGCATGGGAACTTGGCGCTGTGGCGGTGACTTTGGAAGTGCGTGAGAGCAATATTGCAGCGCAAAAGGTTTATTTGACCTGCGGTTTTGCCAGCGAGGGGATAAGACCAAATTATTATGAAGATAATCATGAAAATGCAATAATCATGTGGTTATATAAGGAGGGTAAGCCTGATGTCTAAAGACGTGTATATTTTGGGCATTGAAAGCAGTTGTGATGAAACTGCGGCTGCCGTAGTCAAAAATGGACGTGAAGTGCTTTCGAATATTATTTCCTCACAGATTGTTATCCATCGAAAATTTGGCGGTGTTGTACCGGAGATAGCTTCGCGTAAACATATTGAAAATATTTTGCCGGTTATTGACGAAGCACTGCGTCAGGCTAATGTGAAGCTGGAAGAAATAGACGCTGTCGCAGTAACTTATGGACCAGGGCTTGTAGGGGCGCTTCTAGTTGGTGTATCGGCTGCCAAAGCGCTGGCTTGGGCTAATGACAAGCCGCTGATTGGTGTCAATCATTTGGAGGGACATGTTTTTGCCAATTTTTTGAATGATAAAGATCTGGAACCTCCTTTTATGGCTTTAGTAGTAAGCGGCGGGCATACGGCGCTGCTAAAGGTAACTGATTATAACAGCTTTGAATTACTGGGACAAACTCGTGACGATGCTGCAGGTGAAGCTTTTGATAAAATTGCACGTGTGATGGGTCTGCAATATCCAGGAGGACCGGAAATAGAAAAATTGGCGGCAGCGGGGGATCCGCAGGCGATCGATTTTCCGCGGGCACTTTTGAAGGAAGATTATCAGTTTAGTTTCAGCGGCTTAAAGTCAGCTGTAATCAATTATCTGCATAACGAACAGCAGGCAGGCCGTGAAGTAAATAAAGCCGATGTGGCCGCTTCATTTCAGGAAGCGATTGTAGATGTGCTGGTGCAGAAAAGTGTGCATGCGCTGCAGGAAACCGGTTTGAAAAAAATAGTTCTGGCCGGTGGTGTTTCGGCTAATAAACATTTACAAACAGCGTTAGCTGATGCTGTAGGCGGGATTGGAGCAAGTTTGGTACATCCAACTCCGATTTTATGCACTGATAATGCTGTAATGATAGCTTGCCGTGGTTATTTTATGTATCAGAACGGTGAATATAGTCCTCTGGATTTGAACGCTGTTCCATCGTTAAAATTAGGTTGAACAGTGTCCACTGAAGTAAAAGAACTTGTGGATTTTGTGGATAAAATGCTGAAATATAGCTAAAAAACAGTTCTTGTTGTGCATAAGTCTGTGGATAATGTGGAAAAAACTGTGGATTGATGGGGATAAACAAGGTAATAAGAAACAGGGGAATGAATGATATGCCCAAGAATTTGACTGTAGAACAAAAAAATATTTTATCCTCTATGAAAGTCGGCGCAGCTTTTGCTGCCGATGTTGCTCATGCATGCATAACGATGTATGTTTGGGATGATAACCCCAAATTTCTGTATATTTATCATCAGGAACTGCCAAGAACGCAATTTTTGGGTGAACTGCCTGATAAAACAGGTCGCGAACTGCGCGGTAATGAGGAGCCTTTAGTGCAGCGGGCACTGCAGCGAGGTGTGCCTTTGTCAGGGAAACGTGAGCTGTCGCTGGGGCTTTTCGTCGATTTGCGTGTTTATCCTATTCAAGATAGTAAAGGAAAATGTTTTGCCGTAGTTGCTTTTGATACCAATGAACCGGAAGAACTTTTCATTATGACGGCAGTGGAGTTTTTAAAAAATACCGGCCGACAGATTTTGAGCAGTAATTATTACGGCAGATTGCTGCCTGGCGACGGGTTGATGATTGTTGATAAGGACAAGGTCATTATAGCCGCGAACAGGACGGCCAGACATCTTTTTAAAGTGCAGGGCTTATCTAATTTAGTTGGACGAAGGACAAACAGTTTGCAGATCAACTGGCCTTTGGTTGGTATGGTGCTGAAGACGGGTGTCGCTGAAGGAAAGGAAATAGACATGCAGGGACTGCTGCTTGCAATGAGGGTGATCCCTGTTACGAACAGGCCTGATACAGCGGCCGCTATTGTTATTCTACAGGATATAACAGAGCTGAAAAAGAAAGATACAGAGCTGCTTATCAAATCTGTAGTTATTCGGGAAATACATCATCGCGTTAAAAACAATTTGCAGACTATCGCCAGCCTGCTGAGGCTGCAGGCACGCAGGGCTCATACAGACGAAACAAAACTGGTATTGCGTGACTGTATTAACAGGGTTACCAGTATCGCTGTTGTACATGAATTTCTTTCACAGCAGGATAGCGGTAAAATTGATGTAGCTGTGGCAGCGCAGGGAATTTATGAAGCCATTATTGCCAGTATGGCAGACCCTAATCTTAAATTGCAGACAAGCTTTAAAGCGGATAATGTTTTGCTGCCTTCCGATAAAGCATTGCTTTGGTTCTGAACGAGCTTCTGCAAAATTCACTGGACCATGCTTTTGCAGGCCGCAGCAGCGGCCGGCTTGATGTTGAGTTTTATAAAATCCCCGGAAGTTATTGCTTAAAAATCTGTGATGACGGTAATGGTTTGCCGCCGGGTTTTGTTTTAGATGAGCAAACCAGTTTAGGCCTGAAAATAATAAAAACTATGGTGGAAGCAGATCTTCGCGGTACTTTTACAATAGAAGCCCTGAAACAGGGGACTTGTGCTGTAGTTACCATACCGTCAGAGTTGGAGGGGTCAGAATGAAAAATACTTTGAAAGTTGTTTTAGCTGATGATGAGGCGCTTATTCGTCTTGATATCAGAGAAATGCTGACAGAGGCAGGACATGAAGTTGCAGGTGAAGCCAATAACGGTGAAGATGCAGTTGCCATGACGAGAGCTCTGCAGCCTGACCTTGTGATCATGGATGTGAAAATGCCGCAAATGGATGGACTTACAGCTTCTAAAATCATTACCGACGAGCATCTGGCTCCAGTACTTTTGCTGACAGCCTACAGTCAACAGGAGATTGTATCGCAGGCAAAAAGTTCGGGTGTATTGGGATATTTAGTGAAGCCGGTTCGTGAAGAACAGTTATTTCCGGCAATGGAGATAGCAATTTCTCGTTTTGAAGAAATCAAAGCCATGGGGGCTGAGCTGGGATTATTAAAAGAAAGTTTGGAAACAAGAAAACTGCTTGACCGGGCTAAAGGAATTTTAATGTCAGCACATGGATTTACGGAACAGGAAGCATATCGAAAAATGCAGCAGTACAGTATGAACAGGCGTATTTCCATTAAGGAGTTGGCTGAAGCGGTAATTGCATCAGCATTAAAAAATAAATAAATATAAAAAATTCACGCAGGAGGAATTTAGAGGCTGCGTGAATTTTTCACTTTTTTGTCAAAAAATTTTACAGGAATTGTCTTGCATTTTTTTAGGAAACGGATATAATAATAAATGTAATTAGCACTCGACAATAATGAGTGCTAACAAAAGAAAAATAAAAAATTTATATAGGCATCTGAAAGGGGACTTGAAAATGTTGAAACCATTAGCAGATCACATCGTTGTAGAACTTACAGTAAAAGAGGAAAAAACTTCCAGCGGTATTTATTTGCCGGATACGGCGTCTAAAGAAAAACCGCAAACTGGTAAGGTCGTTGCCGTAGGCTCAGGTAAAGTGCTGGATAACGGTACTCGTGTCGCTCCTGAAGTTAAAGCTGGCGATGAGGTTGTATTTGCAAAATATTCCGGAACTGAATTTAAATATGACGGTAAAGATTATTTGATCCTCAGCGAACGCGATGTGCTTGCTGTTCTCTAAGTAATGATTTTTTACTAAAAAAGTGAAATATAAAGGAGTGTATTTGAAATGGCAAAGGAAATAAAATTTAACGAAGAAGCTCGCCGTAGTTTAGAACGCGGTGTCAATGCATTAGCAGATGCAGTAAAGGTAACCCTTGGTCCTAAAGGACGTAATGTAGTGCTCGAAAAGAAATTTGGCGCCCCAACTATTACTAACGATGGCGTAACTATTGCCCGTGATATTGAACTTGAAGATCCGTTTGAAAATATGGGTGCGCAGCTTGTAAAAGAAGTTGCTACAAAAACTAACGATGTTGCCGGTGACGGTACTACCACTGCTACTGTTTTGGCACAGGCTATGGTTCGTGAGGGCATGCGCAATGTTGCTGCCGGCGCTAATCCAATGGTGCTGAAAAAAGGTATTCAAAAAGCTGTTGACGTTTTGGTAGAAGAACTGCAGGCTGTTTCTAAAAAGGTTGAGACTAAAGAAGCTAAAGCTCAGGTTGCATCTATTTCCGCAGCTGATGAAGAAATCGGCGGTCTGATTGCTGACGCTATGGAAAAGGTCGGCGACGACGGTGTTATTACTGTTGAAGAATCCAAAACTATGGAAACCTGCCTGGAGACTGTTGAAGGTATGCAATTTGACCGCGGTTATATTTCTCCTTATATGGCAACAGATCCTGATAAAATGGAAGCAGTTCTTAACAACCCGCTCGTACTCATCACAGACCGCAAAATTACTATGATTCAGGATATTATGCCTGTACTTGAAAAAGTCGTCCAAGGCGGCCGGGAATTACTTATTATCGCTGAAGATATTGAAGGCGAAGCTTTGGCCACTTTGGTTGTGAATAAACTTCGCGGTACCTTCAAGGCTGTAGCTGTTAAAGCTCCTGGTTTCGGTGATCGCCGTAAAGCTATGCTGCAGGACATTGCTATTCTTACCGGAGCAACAGTTATCAGCGAAGAAGTTGGACGTAAGCTTGACAGCGCCAGCATGGAAGATTTGGGTAGCGCCAGCCAGGTCCGCGTAACCAAGGAATTGACTACTATCGTTGATGGCGGCGGTAACAAAGAAGAAATTGCAGCACGCGTTGCTCAAATCCGTGCTCAGATCCCTGAAACTACTTCTGAATTTGACAAAGAAAAATTACAAGAGCGTTTGGCTAAACTTGCAGGCGGCGTAGCTGTTATTAAAGTTGGTGCTGCTACTGAAGTTGAGCTTAAAGATAAAAAACTGCGTATTGAAGATGCTTTGAACGCTACTCGTGCAGCAGTTGCTGAGGGTATTGTTGCAGGCGGCGGTACTGCTCTGCTGCAGGTGCAAACTGCTTTAAGCAAAATCAAAGTAACAGGCGACGAAAAAACCGGCGTAGAAATCGTTAAACGCGCTATTGAAGAACCGGTACGTCAAATAGCTTATAATGCCGGATTGGAAGGCGCAGTTATCGTTGATACGATTAAACGTTCCCGCAGAGGTTTTGGTTTTAACGCTTTGACCGAGGAATACGTTGATATGATCGAAGCTGGTATCGTTGATCCTACTAAGGTTACCCGCAGTGCTCTGCAAAATGCAGCCAGCATCGCAGCTATGGTTTTGACTACTGAATCTGTTGTTGCTGATAAGCCTGCAAAAGAAGGCGCTGCTCCTATGGGTGGTATGCCGATGGGTGGCGGAATGCCGGGTATGATGTAATAAATTTACATCTGTACATTGAAAGTCCAAGGCCCCGTACTTATTGTACGGGGCCTTTTGCATTGCAATTTCAGCGTGATTATTGTATGATCTTATATTTTACATTATTATTTAAATTATTTTGAGGAGGCTTACAGCAATATGCAAACAGGTAACCATGAAATGATCTTAGTTATCGATTTCGGCGGTCAGTATAACCAATTGATCGCCAGGCGTGTAAGGGAATGCGGCGTTTACTGTGAAATAGTTCCATATACCTACACTTTAGAACAGATCAAAGCTAAAAACCCTAAAGGGATCATCTTTACAGGCGGGCCTAATAGTGTTTATGGTGATGATACTCCTAAGATCGATCCTGGCGTATTTGAACTAGGCGTGCCTGTACTTGGTATTTGCTATGGACATCAGCTGATGACTCATACGCTGGGAGGCAGAGTTGAAAGCGCTGATGTGCGTGAGTACGGGAAAACGGCTGTAAAACTCAATAAAAATAATATTCTTTTTAAGGATATCGAAGAGCACAATATTTCCTGGATGAGCCACACTGATTATGTGTCAGAGGTCCCGGAGGGATTTGTAGTAACTGCTGATACAAGTGAATGCCCTGTAGCCGGAATGGCTAATGATTTGCGTAAATTATATGGAGTGCAGTTCCATCCTGAAGTGGAGCATACACCATTTGGACGTAAGATGATTTCTAATTTCCTGTTTGACGTCTGCGGAGTTAAAGGCGACTGGACTATGAGCAGTTTTGCACAGCGTAAAATTGCCGAGATTAAAGAGGCCGTTGGCGATAAAAAAGTTCTCTGTGCATTGTCCGGCGGTGTTGATTCTTCCGTTGCGGCAGTATTAGTACATAAAGCAGTGGGTAAGCAGCTGACCTGTGTTTTTGTAGATCACGGCCTGCTGCGTAAAGATGAAGGCGATCAGGTCGAAACGGTTTTTAAAGAACAATTTGATATGAATCTGATCCGCGTCAATGCAGCGGAGCGCTTTCTTGGCCGGTTGGCAGGTGTGTCTGATCCTGAAACGAAGCGTAAGATCATCGGTGAAGAATTTATTCGTGTTTTTGAAGAAGAATCTAATAAACTGGGCAAGGTAGATTTTCTGGTGCAGGGAACTATTTATCCTGATGTTGTCGAAAGCGGTACCAGTACTTCAGCGACAATCAAAAGCCACCATAATGTTGGTGGCTTGCCGGAGGATATGCGGTTGGCTTTGATTGAACCGCTGCGCGAACTGTTTAAAGACGAAGTTCGTGCTGTCGGAGAAGAATTGGGAATACCTTCTGCCTTAGTCTGGCGTCAGCCATTTCCTGGACCTGGTTTAGCTATCCGTGTGCTAGGAGAAGTTACTCAGGAGAAATTAGAAATAACTCGTGAAGCTGATGCTATCTTTCGAGAAGAAATTGCTAAAGCTGGTTTAGAGCGCAAAATATGGCAGTATTTTGCGTGTCTGCCCAATATCCGTTCTGTAGGCGTTATGGGGGATGGACGGACATATTCGCATACCGTTGCACTGCGTGCTGTAACCAGCAGTGATGGTATGACCTCTGATTGGGCGCATATTCCTTTCAGTGTTCTGGATATTGTTTCCAGACGTATTGTCAATGAAGTGCAAGGCGTTAACCGCATTGTTTACGATATTACATCTAAACCGCCTGCAAC
>ENA-UEQY01001394-UEQY01001394.1-human-gut-metagenome-genome-assembly--contig:-NODE-1394-length-14266-cov-4.039256_pt1 | contig 14266 bp, 15 predicted proteins | sample MGYA00242949_ERZ507949 | MGnify/ENA primary metagenome ERZ507949 (study PRJEB26167, sample SAMN06115403) | human gut metagenome | host: Homo sapiens | place: China:Jiangsu | collected 2016-07-06... | reverse complement strand
AGCGGAGTTTCAACTCTTATTTCCCCCAATACCTGAAAATGTAACCAGTCTGGATTTCTCGGAAGGGGACTTCGACGGGGCCTATAAGATATGGGGAATACAATTAGACAAAGATACATTCTATAAACAAAAACTTCCCAAAGAAGCAGTCGTACACAAAATAAACAAGAAAGCGATATTGCCTACTCCAAAGTTGGTTTATGGGACTGCTACACTCAAAGGGAAAATGCTGGACTATCAGAAAGAGATGATGCAACAAATGAAGATGCATATAGAAAGCCCTGCATTGAATGTCCACAACGAACAGAATATCATAAAGATCAAAGAAGACGGCACTTTTCAGGCGGAGGTCAAAATAACGTCCGTTACAAGTGTATCATTAGAACTTCCTTTTGGCTGGATCGAGTGTCTGATAGCTCCCAACGAAGAGACATCGCTCATCATCAATACAAAGGAACTATGCCGTAGACAGGCGCATCTGCAAAAAAAGGATAAAACGTATGGAGAACCTGTATACTTTAATGGTTATCTGGCTAGTCTGCAACAAGAATTAGCTTCCGTAGATATAGATATTGTATTGAAAAGAGTTTATTACATGGATATGTATAACGACATTGCCGGGAAAAGCGCAGATGAATACAAGGCTTATGTATTGGAGCGTCTTCCATCCATTCGAAAAGAAATTGCACAATCCCCATACAGCAATGCGTGTAAAGAGCTATTAAATATTCAGGTAGATCTGGCAGCGACTGGTAAAATCGCCATGACGGAGAGAGAACTAAAATCAGCATATATCGCTGTTAATAAACTGAATAAAGAACAGACTGACGACTATTTCTACAATACCCGCATTGATATTCCTACAGAATACTATGACACATTGAAAGAGTTCACTTCTATCAACACTCTGAAAGCGCTATACGGTAAATATTACGCATCAACAATATACTTGATAAGTTTTCTGCCAAATTCTTTAGATGTACTTAAAGAGACACTGGGAACGGGACAGGGACCCTTATTCGATAACATTAAATTTAATAAGCTGTATCAATCCATAAAGGATTTTACCCCGTTAACAGCAGAGCAGAATGCCGAACTAAAAACTTTTTCTTCCCCGGCATACGCAGAGATGCTTACTCAAACGAACAAAGAAATAATAAAGAAAATTGAATTAAACAAAAGAAAGACAGGCTTCACTGTAAACGAGACGGGACAAGTCTCCAATGAGGATTTATTCCCATCCATTATCTCTAAATTCCGCGGACACACGTTGTTAGTCGATTTTTGGGCAACTTGGTGTGGCCCTTGTCGCACAGCCAATAAAGCCATTACTCCAATGAAAGAGGAATTAAAAGACAAGGATATTATCTACCTCTACATCACAGGCGAAACTTCACCCAAAGGCACTTGGGAAAATATGATTACCGACATTCATGGTGAGCATTTCCGTGTGACAAATGAACAATGGAGTTTTCTGATGTCCAGCTTCAATATCCGGGGAGTTCCCACTTATTTTGTTGTTGATCCGGAGGGTAATATTACTTTCAAGCAAACTGGATTTCCCGGAGTAGACACCATGAAAAAAGAGCTTATGAAAGCTTTGAATAAGTAATAAATAAACGAAGCCTCCATAGTCTTTGAAAAGACTATGGAGGCTCGTTTTATATCCTATGGATAACTTACTGCAAAGCTATCCAACTCCAGATTCCACTTATTTATGCATTTCCACGATTTGAGTCGGAGCCATCTCTACATTCCGTCGATCTACTTGACGAACGACACTGGCAGCCAGGGATAAGAAAGCACGTCCGGTCACGGAATCTTCATCCAACGCAACAGGTGTACCATTATCTCCCCCTTCACAAATGCTTTGAACAATAGGTATCTGTCCCAACAAAGGAACATTCATCTCTTCAGCCAGTTTCTTTGCGCCTTCTTTTCCGAAGATATAGTATTTATTTTCGGGAAGTTCGGCAGGAGTAAACCAAGCCATATTTTCAACCAAACCAAGGATAGGTACATTTACCTTATCATTGGTAAACATATTGATTCCCTTACGGGCATCTGCCAAAGCCACTGCCTGCGGAGTGCTGACAACAATCGCCCCTGTCATGGCCAGCGTTTGAACAACTGTCAAATGAATATCACTGGTTCCGGGAGGAAGGTCTATCAGAAAATAATCCAACTCTCCCCAAGCTGCATCAGCAATCAACTGTTTCAACGCATTACTAGCCATTCCACCACGCCACAAAGTTGCCTGATCCGGATCGACAAAGAAGCCGATAGATAATAATTTCACTCCATATTTTTCTACCGGAATAATCATGTCACGACCGTCGATACGTTCAGCATAAGGGCGTGCATCTTCCACCTGAAACATCTTCGGCATAGAAGGACCAAAAATATCAGCATCAAGCAAACCTACTTTATAACCTAATTTAGCCAAAGCAACAGCCAGATTCGCAGACACCGTAGACTTGCCTACTCCACCTTTACCGGAAGATATGCCGACTATATTCTTCACTTGCGGAAGGAGCTTGCCAACTTCCGGACGGGCAGCTTGTTTACTTTCCGCTGTGATCGTTACCTGCACATCAGGAGAAACATACGTGTGAATAGCTGTTTCCGCAGCCTTCAACATTGATTTCATAAACGGATCAGTCGGTTTCTCAAAGATCAATGAGAAGCTGACAGTCATGCCATCAATACGGAGATTATCGGCAACCATCTCCGCTTCCACCAGATTCTTTCCCGTACCGGGATAACGCACCGTTGCCAATGCATCTAATATCAATTTAGGATAGAGAGTCATTTTATTTACTATTTGACGATTTACTATTTACAATTTAAAATCACCATTCGATTAAGTGTCAGTTCACTTTAAGGGCGATTGTTACTGCACAAAACTATTTACTTGTACTTAATCCGCTACGTTTGCTACGATTGTAGCTACGATAAGGATCGAGCTCTATTTCTACATCCGGTTCTTGCAATTGACCTTCCTGCGGAAGCCGGAATTTGATATACTTAATAGCTAAACCACGATCGAGCCATTGTTGTTCATAATAAGTCTTGATACCGAGAATATCATCTACCAAATCGGAATGATATAAATCTTCGGTCATAAACTCAACGGGAAGACGGTTTGCTTCAATCATGTATTTTGTATAGGTAAACATGAAGATGCTGTCCGTTTTCAGGTGGATAATACCATTCGGCTGCAAGAATTTACGGTACCGTTCCATAAAATAGGTAGAAGTCAATCGCTTGGTTGCTTTCTTCATTTGCGGGTCAGAGAAGGTAAGCCATATTTCACTTACTTCGCCTTCGGCAAAAAAACGTTCAATGATTTCAATATTGGTACGCAGAAAAGCGACATTCTTCATTCCGGCCTGTAATGATTCCGTTGCTCCCGTCCACATACGGGCACCTTTTATATCAACTGCTATAAAGTTCTTTTCGGGAAACATTTTACCCAAGCCGACGGTGTACTCACCACGTCCGCAGCCTAGTTCGAGCACAATCGGATGATCGTTTTTAAAAAACTCCTCATGCCATTTTCCCTTCATGTCAAAAGGCACGTTATCTACCGCCGAATAAGGATATTCGAACACGTGTGGATAACTCGCCATATCGGCAAACTTTTCTAATTTATTCTTTCCCATATCAATCCTGATTAGGCCGCAAAGGTACTGATTTTGACGCAACCGACAAAAAGAAATGGAGCACAGATTTCTCTATGCTCCATTCTTCTATAATATTGAATGATTCGTGTTATTAAATCTCAACATTCACTTCAACGTTTACTTCTACATTTCCACCTTGTTGTGCTTTCAAATCTTCATAGAAAGCAGCATGAGCGATCTGCACATAAGGCTGCAGGAAAAAGAATCCGATACCGAAAGTAAAGAGAGAAAGGATAGCCCAACCGATAAAGCTCAAATCAAGCATGAACAGTTTCATCTTGTTGTTTTCCATCATAGCCATACTTTTCTCAATAGCTGCATTGTTTTTCATTTCGGGTTCTTCTTTCAAGATATAGTCGGTCATTGCATAAGAATAGTGCTTGATAATTCCTGGTACAACCAACAGCAACATCCACAAAGCGGTATAGATACCCTGAAGCAACTTCGTTACAAAAATACGTCCATAGTCCTGGAAGCCTTCGAATAACACTCCGAAATCAATCTCTTTGCCTTTGAATACACCAAGCATCACAATAGCAAAGCCGTATGCAACCGGAAGTCCGACAAACAATGAACATAATCCGCCAATCACAGGAATAGCAGATAATCCACCGGCAATAACTGAATAAATAAGTGCAGCAACGGCTGCCATAGGCCACTTTCCTCGAAGTGCCTCACGCGCCTGAGCACGCAGTTCTGAGTTTAGTTTTAACATAGTGAATAATATTAATTGATAAATGTGTTATTTCATAATATATCGTTATTCTACAATCGTCACCCAGCCATGTGTATCCGGCTCGTCGCCATACTGAATTCCACGCAGCTTATTGTACAATTTTGTACAGATAGGTCCCGGCTTACCATCTTTAGAGATAACGTATGATTTTCCGTTTTCCAAATCATCGATACGCTGAATCGGGCTGATTACTGCGGCAGTACCACAAGCACCTGCTTCTTCAAATGTTTCCAGTTCTTCTTCCGGTATCGGACGGCGTTCCACCTTGATACCCATGTCTTCTGCCAACTGCATCAAACTTTTATTGGTAATAGAAGGCAAAATAGAAGTTGATTTCGGAGTGATATAAGTATTATCTTTAATACCGAAGAAATTGGCAGCACCACATTCATCAATATATTTCTTTTCTTTCGCATCAAGATAGAACTCGCAGGAATACCCCAGATCGTGTGCTTTCTTGTTAGCACGAAGACTGGCTGCATAGTTGCCACCTACTTTATAAATACCTGTTCCATGAGGAGCGGCACGATCGAACTCACGAATGATAACGTACGGATTGGTAGAGAAACCACCTTTGAAATATGGACCTACCGGAGTTACGAACACAACAAACATATACTCTTCAGCAGGATGTACACCTACTTGGGCACTTGTTCCGATCAACAGCGGACGAATGTAAAGAGAAGCACCGGTTTCATAAGGAGGGATAAAACGTTCATTCAGTTTTACGACTTTCAAAATTGCTTCTTTAAACCGTTCTGTCGGAAGTTCTGCCATCAAAATTCCCTGGCAAGTAGATTGCAGACGGGCTGCGTTTTCTTCCAAACGGAAAATACGTACTTTACCATCCTTTCCGCGGAATGCTTTCAGCCCTTCAAAGGCTTCCTGACCATAGTGTAAACAGGTTGCCGCCATGTGCAAATTAAGGTGTTCGTCACTACTAACCTCTAATTCTCCCCATGCACCATTACGGAAGTTGATTCTCACATTGTAATCTGTCTTCATGTATCCGAATGACAGATTCGCCCAGTCTATTTCTTTCATATTGTTATGTATTAGTTTATTTTCTATTGCATTGAAACGCAAAAATAACTTTTATTCTTCAGATAGCCTCTTTTCTTGCAATAATTTTTCGACTTCCCGGTCGGCTTTTGTCAGTTTATCCTTGCAAAAAGCAATAATCTCATTGGCTTCTTTTATTTTCTCACTCAAAATGTCGATATCCAGTTCGTTATTATCTATCTGGCGAACGATCTTTTCGAGACGTTCCATTGCTTGGGAATATGTTTCTTTTTTTGCTGCCACGATGATTGATATTTAATGGTTAATGATGAATGTTCTTACAAATAAACAGTCGACGGATAGTTACTTTTCCACCACAGATTGCACTTCTCCTTTCAGCAACCGGGTTGTCAAGCGATCTCCCGGTTTCAGCGAAGATGCGTCCGTCACCGCTTTCCCGTCTTTGATTGTAATACTGTATCCCCGGCTCAAGAGTTTATCCGGAGAGGCGTCTGCTATTCGCTGTTGTAAAAGTTCCAACCGGTGAGACTGACGGGCCAACAATGCTTTCGCCACTTGTGACAAATCCTTCTTTGCTGCCAGCAAAGAAAAACGAGCATCCGCAAGTTTGCGGTGAACAAGATTGGGAATACGGATTTGGAGCGCCTCCAACCTTCGTTGTTCCTGCTCAAGAAGCATATAAGCTCCCTGTTGAAGACGTACAGATAATTCTTCCAGATGCTCTGCTACTTCCGTTACCTGATGAATCAGAAGCTCGGCAGCAGCCGTAGGAGTCTTTACCCGGGTATGAGCTACAGAGTCAAGGACTGTATCATCGCGTTCATGACCAATACCGGTAATGATAGGTAATGGAAATTGCGCACATGCAGCTGCTAGTAGATAAGTATCAAAACCGGATAAATCGGAAGTAGCCCCACCGCCACGAATAATGACCACTACGTCAAATTCATTGATGCGGGCATTGATACGGTCTAAAGCCGCCAATACAGACTCTTCAACTTGATTGCCTTGCATTAAAGCCGGAAAAAGTTCTGTATAAAAATAGAATCCGCCCGGATTGTGTTGCAACTGATGGCAGAAAGCTCCATATCCGGCTGCGGTAGCCGAAGAAATGACGGCAACACGTTGGGGAAGAACCGGCATTTCAAGTTCTTTATTCAACGTCAAGACTCCCTCCTCTTCCAACTGCAATAATATTTCCCGACGACGGCGAGCCATATCTCCCAACGTGTAAGCTGGATCAATATCAAGCACCGTCAGACTGTAACCGTATAACTCATGAAACTGAACAGTTACTTTCACCAGCACTTTAATACCGGAGGTAAATAGTTGTCCGGTGCTTTCCTCAAAATAGGGTTTCAGCAAGCGGTAGATATTATTCCAAATCATCCCCCGTGCTTTGGCTACGAGATTATTACTACGAGGATCTTTCTGCACAAATTCCAGATAACAATGCCCCGTCGTATTGGAACGGACATCGCTCAACTCTGCCTGTATCCAATATTCATCGGGCAGGCATTGCTCCAGACTACGGCGCACGAGTGCATTCAGTTCTAAAAGAGAAAGCCTCTCCCCACCCTCTTCCAAAGAGGGAGATTCTGATTGCTTGGACTTATACATATTATTGAGCATCATTCGTTTATATAATAAATCAGGAACAGGTCACACACTTTTTTTAAATAAGAGTAACTTGAAAGCAACTACAAATTGCGTGTTTTACAATAGATAATTAGTTAGCAAGGACACTTATTTCCTTTCTGTGGAAGAAGACTGGAGGTAAGCCTTCCACAAATCAGGAATACCATATCCATATATATTATCCGGGAAATCAGCTCTGTCACCTGACTGACGCACCAAATCAATAATCTGCTTTGCCGTCAGCTTCGGACAAGCCTGCCACAAACAAGCTACCATACCGCACATAATCGGAGAAGCAAAAGAGGTTCCATTGGCGCGACGAAGATTTCCATCCGTTCCCATCACATCCGAATTTAAACCGACAGCCACTACGTCCGGCTTCACACGCCCGTCAGCCGTATTTCCTACAGAAGAAAACGGCGCCAGTTCTCCTCTTTTTGTTACAGCTCCTACAGTTATGATATTCTCCGCATCTCCCGGAGGAGTAATCTTCTTCCACGAACCCGCGCCCGAATTTCCGGCACTGCACACAACGACCATTCCTTTATCGGCAGCCTTCGCAGCTTCACGGGACATCAATGCATAATGCCCATTCAAGTCACGGTATCTATAATTCTTCGTAGGATCATCAAATGAGTAGTAACCAAGCGATGTATTCACTAAATCCACTCCTACACTATCGGCAAACTCGATGGCTGCCGCCCAATAATCCTGCTCTACCAAATTTTCCGAATATTCGTCTTCACTACGCAGCAACCAATAAGAAGCTTCAGGAGCAGTGCCAATCATCACATGCGGCTGGTTCATAGCCATACAGGACAATACAGACATTCCATGACTGCTTTCTGCATAAATATCTGCCTCCGGATTCACAAAGTCACGCACACCGAGAATACGGATATTTTTCATGGCATCAATCTTATCCACATTATGGAAGCCGGCATCAATCACGGCAATAGTCATTCCCTGTCCCTTAAAGCCGGCATCATGCAGGAGATCGACGCGGCTCATAGCCGCTTGCGTGATTGCAGGACCGTAAAGGCTATCGGTGCGCAACGGTTTATTTATCAATGAGTCTCTTTGAAATGCTCTTTGCGTGATACCTTTCCACACTCTTTCTGTAGAACGTACAAAAGGCAGTTGAGCTATTTCGCTGATTAAGGTACTGTCATTACAAGAAACAGTAACGAAATTATCCCATTTCCCGGTCACAAGTACATGAACACCAGTCTTTCGTATGGCATCTACATACGTCCTGCAAACCGGTAAATCGGTAGAATCAATGGGCAATCCCTGTTTCTTTCTCCGTTCTATAGATTTCTTAGACAAATACTTTTCCGGTTTTTGCAAGGAATAGTCCGTAGCCGCTTTGTCTTTCAGACTAATCCGGTATTTTAAGGTATCTCCCGGAGTAAATTGGGCAGATACCCCCAGATACAGATTTAGAGCGAGAATCAATACTATAAACTTCTTCATAAGTTATCTTTCTATTTTAATCAATCATAATTCTTCATTTTCTATAATCACCAGCCCGATTCCTCTTTGGGAAGCGATAAAAGCTCCTCCCAGCACCCGTCTTCCATCATAAAACACAGCAGATTGTCCGGGAGCAATGGCTGAAGCCGTTTCGAGGAAACGGACCAACAAACGTCCGTCTTCCAGTCTTTTCACCCGACAGGGAATCGGACGACTGCGATAACGAATCCGCACTGTCAGATTCTCACACCCGAACAGTTCCCGTTCATCCACAATCTTATCCTGCTCCGCCAACATGTATTCAGTTTCCAATTGGTCGGCATCTCCAAGCATCACTGTATTTTTCTGCGGATTGATTTTCAACACATAGGCAGGCTTTCCTAAAGCGATCTCCAATCCTTTTCGTTGGCCAATCGTATAATAAGGTGCTCCTTTATGCTTCCCAAGCTTCACTCCTTCAGAGTTGACAAACCATCCCGGTCCAATTTCACTATCCAGTTCGGGGCACTGCTCACGAAGAAAATCACGGTAATCCCCCTTGATAAAGCAGACTTCCATACTTTCTCCTTCTTTCGACTTTGCTTCATATCCTTTCTCTGCAAGATACTCACGAACCTTCACCTTCGTATAATCTCCCAACGGGAAAATACAACGTTTCAGCACATCCTGCCCCAATCTCCAGAGAAAATACGACTGGTCTTTCTTATCATCGTCTCCGGCTACTATATAAATATTTCCGCTTTTCTCTTCCAATCGTGAATAATGTCCGGTAGCCACCCATGCACAATTCAACTTATCCGCCCACTCCGTCAAAACACGGAACTTAAACAACGGATTACACATCACGCACGGATTCGGTGTACGCCCCTGCTTATATTCGTCTATGAAGTTTTTTACGATGGTTTCTTTAAAAGGAATACGTTCATCTGCTACATAATGTTCGATCCCCATCCGTTCAGCCAACTCCCTGGCATCCTGTGGTTCATCTCCCCATACGCGCATGGTAACCCCTACAATCTCGTATCCTTGTTCCTGCAGCATCAAGCAAGTAGCGGTGCTGTCTATGCCACCACTCATACCTACCAATACTCTCTTATTTCGTTCTTCCATTCGAATTTTGAAAATTTACATGGATACAAATGTACGAGATTTCAAAGAGAAAAGTTGCTTTTCTGAAAGAAAATCCTTATATTTGAAATATACCAAAAGCGAGAACAATTATGGCTAACCCCAGATTACCGGGCATTTCCGAAAACGAGCAAGCCTTATTGTATGCCAAATTGAATGAGTACAACCGAGGCAGAGCCTCTTTCAAAGAGGAGGGTGTTTACTTGGTGGTGTTACCCCGACCGGGGAAACCAAACTATTCCCTTTGGCTCTATTCTCCCCTGCCCGAAAAACAGTCGATTCTTTACATACATGATCTGTCACCGGATATTAACGAGTCTCTCCGAGTGGCCAGTACGATGTTCTATTACTCGAAACGCTGCCTTATTCTTGTGGATTATAATGAGAAAAGAATGCAGAGTAATGGTGACGATCTGATCTTCTTCGGGAAATATCGCGGACACTTCCTGCATGAAATCCTAAAAATAGACCCTTCCTATTTAAGTTGGATAGCCTATAAGTTTACTCCAAAGATTCCCAAACAGGAACGTTTCGTCAAAATAGCACAGGCGTATCACTCCATACACCTGGATATAATGCAGAGAAAATCGAGAGAGAAACGTTCGTCAAGCCGGTATCTGGGAGAGTTGGGAGAGAAACTGACAGACTTGAAACTGAAAGTGACCCGTGTGCGGCTGGAAGATGACCCGTACAAGACAAGAGTAAACGGAACCACCCCACAGTTTTTTGTCAAACAGATACTCACACTGACCGATGCAAGCGGCAACTTGGCTGTTATGAGTATTCCATCTAAAAATCCCAGTGCAGTATCATGTACTCTATCCGGGATAGAACATGAATACCGACTGGGAGAGATTATCTACATCGAATCGGCGAAAGTATCACGCCGATACGAAAGCTATGGTTCTAAATATACACGCCTTAGTCATGTGAAGTTTGCCAACCTCAACGTTTAGTCCAATCGTCCTTGACAAAGCTTGCCGGATAAGAGACTTTATCCACGATGCCGTCTTTCTGACGGATCCAGGAAGTAAATGTACGGGCGCCTTCATCCAATACGATGATACGGGCGCCGTTCGGCAAATGGTTATACACAGTGTTCCCACCGGTATAGCGCCCGTAAGCCAATAGGATGTTTTTCCACATGACCGCGTAATCATTATCGTGGTCGTGTCCGACAAATACCCCCATTACATCTCCCGCTTCTTTCATAGCAGCAAACATTCCCGTGTTTATTCTCGGCGAACAAGCCTCTTCCATTCGAGTACCCCGCAGAGCTGCATTTTCGTCACGGACAGCTTCATGATATTCGGGCAGAGGAATATGGAAAAAGGCCAGAGCGGGCACTGGTTGGCCACCGTTCTGAGCTTTATAAGCTGCGCTTTGCTGGCGATACCAATTTATCTGATCGAACGTAAGCCAGTTATATCCTTTCACGTCTTTCAACGGTGAATAGGAATGGCTGTCCATACAATAAAGCAAAGCTGCATCTTTTTTAGGATCGGAAGAAGACTTCACTGTCAGCACATAATCCGGTGACAAAGCAGTTCCCCGGTCGGGCATTAAATTCCCCGGAACGGTACGGATTATATCGTACAATTGCGTCCGGGTCAATCCTTGTTCATCATCATGATTGCCAAAAGTCACAACGAAAGGGAGATTACGTTTGGACACCTGCTCCAGAACCTTCAACATACCGGAATCTGCCGGAGCGGAATAAATCACATCACCGGTGAAAATTACCACATCCGGTTGTTCGGCATCAAGCACCTGGTTTATACGTTCCAACGCTACATCCGAGGCCGGATTGCCATATTTAAAATGTACATCGGTAAATTGTACTATTTTAAACTTACCGTCTTTATTAAACTTCAACTCGCTCTTTTGAGCCATACAGAAAGTAGTTAAGAATAAAGCGAACAGTGTTAAGCAGAAATTTAAAGTTCTAATCATGTTTTATTTATTTTAGGGGGTTAATCAGTCTTCTCTATCAGTACCGTAGCATAAGCGGAGATACCTTCTTCACGACCGGTAAATCCAAGCTTCTCGGTAGTAGTAGCTTTGATCGAGATATCATCTGCGTCAATCCCCATTACGATTGCCATCGTCTCCTGCATCAAAGGGATATGTGCCTTCAGCTTCGGACGTTCCGCACAAATCGTCGCGTCAATATTGCCGACCTTATATCCTTTGCCGGCAATCAGTTCCACAGTCTTTTTCAACAGAATCTTGCTATCAATATTCTTAAACTCTCCGGCTGTATCCGGGAAATGATAACCGATATCACGCATATTGGCCGCTCCCAATAAAGCGTCGCAAACAGCGTGCAGCAGCACGTCGGCGTCCGAATGTCCCAACAGCCCTTTCGTATGCTCCAAAAGGACACCGCCCAACCATAACTCACGCCCCTCGACCAGTTGATGTACATCGAAGCCAAAACCTACTCTTATTTTCATAAATTGTATACTAAACGTTTTTTTGATGAACAGATGAATCAGCGGATATAGAAATCCAGCAGCTTCTCACCTTCCAGATATCCCTGCAAATGCTGTCCGATACTGACCGGACCTACACCGGCAGGCGTACCCGTAAACAGGAGATCTCCGATTTTAAGCGTCACAAAACGGCTGACATAAGCAATGATATCGTCTATCTTGAAAAGCATATCTGCCGTACAGCCACTCTGCACTTCCTTACCGTCAATCAGGAGATTAAAATTCAGGTTCTGGATATCCTTATAGCGATCTACCGGAACAAAAGTACCAATAGCAGCCGATGAGTCAAAGCCTTTGCAGAGTTCCCAGGGGTTGCCCTGCTCGCGGAACTTCCGTTGAAGGTCACGGGCAGTAAAGTCAATGCCTACGGTCACTGCGTCATAATAGCGGTTAGCAAAACGGGGAGCAATATTCTTCCCCAGCCGGTTGATACGGACCACCAGTTCCGTCTCATAATGTATCTCGTTAGAAAAATCAGGAATGAAAAAGGGTTTACTATCTTTCAGGATAGCGGAATCGGGCTTCATAAAAATCACCGGTTCCGTATTTATCTGTGTATGTCCCAGTTCTTTGTTGTGCCGGGCGTAGTTCATTCCTACTGCAATAATCTTCATTTATTTCTCGTTAAAGTTCAATCGGTTAAACATTACAGCCAAGTGGGCATAAAGGGAAGTATTCTGCACCACAATATTCTCCGGTACGCGAATACGGAACGGAGTAAAATTCCATACCGCCTTTATACCTCCGTCTACCATTTTATTTGTAATTTCCTGAGCTATATTAATAGGTACTGTCAGCACACCGATATTCACGTCATATTCTTTCATCTTTGCTTCGAAATCATCAGAATGAAAAATAGGAATGCCATTCAGGTCTTTTCCCACCAATTCGGGGTTGACATCAAAAGCTGCCACAATCTCCAGTCCGAAATGATGCAAACCCGAGTCCCGGAGCAAAGCGGCCCCCAGACTACCTACACCAAACAAGAAGGCTTTATGCATATTGGTAAATCCTAGAAAGCTCTCTAATACCTCAATCAGTGCGTCAATGTTATACCCCACTCTCGTACGCCCCGATATATTGACGTACGACAAATCTTTGGCGATTTGGGATGCGTCAATATTTATTTCCTTAGAGATTTGTGTAGAAGAAACGTATTGTTCTCCTTTTTCTTTCATCAGTTTTATATTAGACAGATACCAGGGAAGTCTGCGCAAGGTAGGCTCCGGCACTTTATCCGCCTCTTTTGGTATATAAGTGCTCATACTTCTTACAAAATTTGGTATTTTGCAAAAGTACATTATTTTTTGAGACTGACAACCCTATAACAGAAAACCTTAATAGAGATTAAACAAAACGATGAAAAGAGACTCAAATTTTGCTCTTTTCGATAAATTTAATACTTTTGAAAAGGATTAAAAATGACAAGTATGAAAAATAATGATTGGAAAGATAGATTGAACGTTGTGTACTCCACGAATCCTGACTTCGGTTATGAAATGGATAACGATGAAGAGCAAGTTACTCTCGACAAAAACAAACAAAACCTGCGAGTTTCCATTGATAAAAAGAATCGAGGCGGTAAAGTGGTCACATTAATTACCGGATTTATAGGTACGGAAAACGACTTGAAAGAATTAGGCAAGCTGCTTAAAAGCAAATGTGGAGTAGGCGGTTCGGCCAAAGACGGAGAGATAATGGTACAGGGAGACTTCAAGATCAAAATTATAGAACTGCTCATCAAAGAAGGATACTCTAAAACAAAAGGTATAGGAGGTTAAACTAAATAGCATTTTGTAACTAGAAATTTTAAAGATATGAGAAAAGTAACATTATTCTGTGCAGCAGCGTTATTCTCACTGTTGTCATTTGCACAAGACAACAATGCTGATATCGTCAAGGTAGGCGATAATATGCCTGTTTTCACCCTTCATTCAACAGTGAACGGTACTGTAAACTCCGAGGACCTGAAAGGAAAAGTTGTATTAATCAATATTTTCGCTACTTGGTGCGCTCCTTGCCATCCTTCTTACCGCGGATGCGGCAACCGATAGATGTTTCGCCGTCATAGTTCTCACCGAGAT
>ENA-UEQY01001301-UEQY01001301.1-human-gut-metagenome-genome-assembly--contig:-NODE-1301-length-14800-cov-5.687360_pt1 | contig 14800 bp, 9 predicted proteins | sample MGYA00242949_ERZ507949 | MGnify/ENA primary metagenome ERZ507949 (study PRJEB26167, sample SAMN06115403) | human gut metagenome | host: Homo sapiens | place: China:Jiangsu | collected 2016-07-06... | reverse complement strand
GGGATTCCTGTTTCGACGAGGTTATCACCGGGTCTTTTACATAGTGGACCTCGCAGCCGTTCCACATCACCGTTTCATCGCGGTCCCCTTCGGTTATGACGGTCACCGAATGTCCCGCCTCCCGGAAATACCGGGCGAAGGCGTTGAGCCTGAATGCGGCGATGCGGTTGTGGGGATAGAAGTGATTGCAAACGATCAGTATATTCATCTTCAATTAAAAACATATTCCGTCGGCGGGGCGGAAATTCATTTCTCTGCGGGGCCGGCGTTCTCTTGTTTTCCGGCGATCACGAATTCGATTTCGCGGAACAGGTATTCGTGCCGCGTGCCGTCGGCATGGCGCAGGATCAGTTCGCCGGAGGGAAGCACGCCTTCGATCGCGGCCTGAAACAGCGTGCCGTCGGGCAGCCGGTAGGGGTGCTGTTCGCCCAGCCGGTACATTCGTTCGCGGTAGGCGTGCTGGAGGGTCTCCTTTTCGCCCCGTTCGAGCTGGGCGTAACGCCGCAGGCAGCGGACCAGAAAGGTTTCGAGCAGCCGGCTGCGGTTGAACTTGCGGCCCCCGGCCTGCGCGAGGGAGACGGGGTTGGGCAGCGCGGGGTCGAACGCCGTCTGGTTGACGTTGATGCCGATGCCGGCGATCGTGCGGGAGAGGGAGGCTCCCGCATGGTTGTGTTCGATCAGGATGCCGACCAGTTTCCTGTCTCCGATGTAGATGTCGTTGGTCCACTTGATGCGGGTGTCGATGCCGTAGGCGGCGAAGGTGTCCGTGAGGGCCAGCGTCACGGCTTCGGAGAGCAGGAACTGCTCCCCGACGGGAAGGAACCGGGGTTCGAGCACCATCGAGAAGGTGAGGTTTTCACCTTCGGGGCTGGTCCACGTATGTCCCCGCTGGCCGCGTCCGGCGGTCTGCCGTTCGGCCCAGACGATGTCGCCGTGGCGGTATTTCGCGTCGCGGGCCTCGTCGTTGGTCGAGGTGGTTTCGTCGATACGGTAGATCATGAATTATTCATTTTGTCGTGGGTGGGATTTTCGGGAGGGCGACGCGATCAGACGGACACGCCGAAGTCGCGCAGGGCGTCGTTCAGCGAGGTCTTCTTGTCGGTCGATTCCTTGCGCTGGCCGATGATCAGGGCGCAGGTGATGCTGTATTCGCCTGCCGGGAACTGTTTGCGGTAACTGCCGGGAACGACCACCGAGCGCGGCGGAACGTAGCCTTTGTAGGTGACGGGCTCCGGTCCGGTGACGTCGATGATGTGGGTCGAACCCGTGATGACGGTGTTCGAGCCGAGCACCGCCTCGCGGCAGACGTGCGCGCCTTCGACCACGATCGAACGCGAACCGATGAAGCAGTTGTCCTCGATGATTACGGGTGCGGCCTGTACGGGTTCCAGCACTCCGCCGATGCCCACGCCGCCCGAAAGGTGGACGTGTCTGCCGATCTGCGCGCAGGAGCCGACCGTGGCCCACGTGTCGACCATCGTGCCCGTGTCCACGTAGGCGCCGATATTGACGTACGAGGGCATGAGGATCGCTCCGGGAGCGATGTAGGCGCCGTAACGGGCCACGGCGTGGGGCACGGCGCGCACGCCCAGCTGTTCGTAGCCGTGCTTGAGCTCCATCTTGTCGTACCACTCCAGCTCGCCCGCTTCCATTTTGCGCATGGGCTGGATCGGGAAATAGAGGATGATGGCCTTCTTGACCCATTCGTTCACCTGCCACTGGCTTTTCTCCGGATCTACGGGCTGCGCCGTGCGCAGCTCCCCCTTGTCCACCAGTTCGACGGTTTGCCGCACGGCCTGCCGCACGGACTCCTCCTTGAGCAGCTCGCGGTTTTCCCAAGCCAGCCCGATTATCTCTTTCAGTTCGCTGTACATAATTTTCCGAGTGTTTTTGCAAGCCAAAGTTACGCAAAAACTTCGATCCGCAGGCCGAACTATCTTATTTTTTCCTAACTTTGCCCCGATATATACCCAAACCGTATAGTTATGATGAGATTACCGCGCATGGCGGCGGCCCTCGCGGGCGCCGCGGCGATACTGACAGGCTGCAACGATATGAAACAGATAAAACACATGCCCTATCCCCGGACGGAGCGCACCGACGTGACCGATAATTATTTCGGTACGGAGGTTCCCGATCCCTACCGCTGGCTCGAAGACGACAATTCCGAGGCGACGGCGGCGTGGGTGAAGGCCCAGAACGTTGTGACGCAGGATTACCTGTCGCAGATTCCGTTCCGCGGCGCGATCCGCGAACGGCTGACCGAATTGTGGAACTATCCCAAAGAGGGTATTCCGGCCAAACACGGCGACGCATGGTATTATTTCTACAACGACGGACTGCGGAACCAGTCGGTGCTCTACCGCACCGTGCAGCCGGGCGGGGAGGGCGAAGTGTTCATCGACCCCAATACGCTCTCGGAAGACGGTACGGTGGCCCTTTCGGGCGTGACCTTCTCCAAGGACGGCAAATACTGCGCCTACTCGGTCGCCGCATCGGGTTCGGACTGGGTCGAAATCCGTGTGATGAACACTGCCGACCGTACGCTGACTTCGGACCGGATCAACTGGGTGAAGTTTTCGGGAGCCGAGTGGGCGCCCGATTCCAAAGGATTCTATTACAGTGCGTACGACGCTCCTCAGAAGGGCGTTTTCTCGTCGCAGAACCAGTTTCAGAAGGTCTACTACCACCGTCTCGGTACGCCGCAGTCGGCCGACAGGCTGGTCTATGCCGACGCGGAGCATCCGTTGCGTTATTTCAGCCCGTGGCCCAGCAAGGACGGGCAGTGGCTCTTCATCGTGGCTTCGGAGGGTACGTCGGGTACGGAAGTGCTCTATAAAAAGGTCTCCGAACCGAAATTCCGCACCTTGCTGCCGGGCTTCGACGCCGACTATGCGCCCGTCGAGTGCCGGGACGGCCAGCTCTATTACGTGACCAACCGCGACGCGTCGAACTACGCGCTGATGAAGGTGGACCTGAACGACCCGTCGAAGGTTTCGACCGTGATTCCCGAAAGCGGCGGGAAACTGCTGGAGGGCGTCGGCTCGGCCGGAGGGTATCTTTTCGCCACCTACCTCGAACATGCGCAGAGCAAGGTCTGCCAGTACGGTTTCGACGGAAAACTAGTACGCGAGGTCGAACTTCCGGCCATCGGCACGGTGAGCGGTTTCGACGGCGAGAAGGACGATACGGAGCTTTACTATTCGCTGACCAACTACATCGCGCCCGCCACGATCTACAAATACGACATCGCCGGCGGCGCATCGACGCTCTATAAAGCCCCCGCGGTGAATTTCGATCCCTCGCTGTTCACGACCGAACAGGTGTTCTACACCTCGAAGGACGGCACGAAGGTGCCGATGTTCATCACCCGCCGCAAGGATATGAAACTCGACGGCGGGAATCCCTGCTACCTCTATGCCTACGGCGGCTTCCAGATCAACCAGACGCCCGCGTTCAGGCCCTCGGCCATGATGTTCGTCGAGCAGGGCGGCATCTACTGCGTCGCCAACCTGCGCGGCGGCTCGGAGTACGGCGAAGCGTGGCACAAGGCGGGCATGCTCGAAAACAAGCAGAACGTTTTCGACGACTTCATCGCCGCGGCCGAGTACCTGATCGCCGAAAAATACACTTCGTCGGACAAGCTCGCCATTGCGGGCGGTTCGAACGGCGGCCTGCTGGTCGGCGCCTGCGAGGTGCAGCGTCCCGACCTCTATGCCGTCTGCCTGCCCGCCGTGGGCGTGATGGACATGCTCCGCTACCACAAATTCACGATCGGCTGGGGCTGGGCCGTGGAGTACGGATCGAGCGAAAACGAGGAGCAGTTCGACTACATTTATAAATATTCGCCGCTGCACAACATCCGCGAGGGTGTGAAATACCCCGCGACGCTCGTGACGACGGCCGACCACGACGACCGCGTCGTGCCGGCGCACTCGTTCAAGTTCGCCGCCCAGATGCAGCACTGTCAGGCCGGCGATGCGCCGGTGCTGATCCGCATCGAGTCGAATGCGGGCCACGGGGCGGGCACCCACCTCCAAACGTATCGCCGAGGAGGCGGACACCTATTCGTTCCTGTTCCAGAATATCGGAGTGCCTTACAAAGAGGTGAAAAAACAGAAATGATCCGGGCGGAAGCCCTGTCGCGCCGCGGCAAACGCCTCCTGCGTGAGGCGTTGGGGTGCGGTCGTTCGACGCGGCGTTCCGCCGCGGGAGTCCGGCGGCCGGTCGCCTTCGGACGGTAAAGAAGGTAGGTTAGGTTAAAAAGAGAGATAACATGAAGGTTTACAAATTTGGCGGTGCGTCGGTGCGTAATGCCGACGGAGTGCGCAACCTGCGCAAGATTATCGACGACGAGCAGAATCTCTTCATCATCGTTTCGGCCATGGGCAAGACGACCAATGCGCTCGAAAAGGTGTTCGAAGGACTTCAGAAGGGCGACAAACAGCTCTCCATGGAGCATGTCGCCGCGCTGAGGGAGTACCATGCGGGCATCATCGACGATTTGTGGCGCGGCCATAAACAGCTCGAACGGGTCGATGCGCTCTTCGACGAGCTGGAGCGCGTGGCCGTGGAAACGGTTTACAAACCCTCCGACGCCGAATTGTGGTACGATACGATCGTGGCCTTCGGCGAGTTGGTCTCGACGACGATCATCTCGGAGTATCTCAACTATGCCGGAGTGTCGAACCGCTGGATCGACATGCGCCGCTGTTTCCTCACCGAGCAGCGTCACAAGGACGCCGGGGTCGATATCGAAGCTTCGGCGCCGCTGCTGAAGGGCGCGCTGGCCGAGTGCGTCGAGAATATCTTTGTCGGACAGGGCTTTATCGGCGGTGCGCCCGACGGCACGACCACCACGCTGGGGCGCGAAGGCTCGGACTACTCAGCGGCCGTGGTGGCCAATATCCTCGACGCCGAGTCGATGGCCGTGTGGAAGGACGTGGACGGCGTGCTGAACGCCGATCCGAAGATTTTCCCCGACGCCGTGCAGATCGCCGAACTGAACTACCTCGATACGATCGAGCTGGCCTACAGCGGCGCGCAGATCATCCATCCCAAGACGATCAAACCGCTGCAGAACAAGAATATTCCGCTTTACGTGCGGCCTTTCGGCGACAAGCGCAAACCGGGCACCGTGATTCGCGGCATGTCGGCGCCGGTCGAGGTGCCGATCTTGATTCTCAAGAAGGATCAGGTGCTGCTGACGATCCGTTCGCGCGACTTCTCGTTCGTGCTGGAGGAGAAGTTCGCCACGATCTTCTCGCTGCTGGAGCGTTTCCGCATCAAGACCAATCTGATCCACAACTCGGCCGTGAACCTGAGCCTGTGCGTCGATAACTCGTGGCACATCGACGAAGCGATCGAGGCGCTGCGCGAAGCGGGCTTCGACGTGATGAAGGCCGAGAATATGGAGTTGCTGACCGTGCGCGGCTATACCGACGAGTTGTGGCGCAAGTACGCCCGCGGCCCGCAGGTCTTCGTGCGGCAGGCCACGCAGTCCACCGTGCGCGTGGTTCGCAAGAAGTAGTGGCGGACGGCTGCTGTCCGGGGCGCTTCCGCCCCGTCGGCTCTCCGGCTTTCCGGTTCTCCGGTTCTCCGGCTCTCCGGAGCTTCGGGCGGAATCCGGCTGTGGAGTTTTCGCCCGCGGTCCTGAAATTACGATACGAGAGCGGCCTTCATTGCGAAGGCCGCTCTCGTATCGTTTGCTCTTACCTATCCCTGCCGCATGTTGCGCAGGATGGTCCATGTCGAGTCGTCGCGGATTTCGCCGCTGCGCTTCATGTTCCAGATCGTGCGGGCAATGTATTTCTCGATGTCGCGCTGGAGCCGCTTGTAAAGCGGACATTTGGTGTAGTTCTCGTTGTCGAGCAGCACGTCGCGGATCGACCGCAGCGAATTGGTGTAGTTCGACATCTCGTTCTTGAGTGCCACGCCCTGCTTTTTCGACGCGGTGATCTTGGCGATCGACATCTGCCGCAGTTTCTCGCATACGGAGTTGAGCAGGATCATCACCACGTTGTCCATCAGCGTGTGGCCGTGCATGAACAGGTAAGCGTTTTCGGGCGTCAGGCCCCGGCTCTTGAGCTGCTGTTCGAATTCGAGCATTGGGTCGATCATCTTCGGGTTGCGCCTGCGCAGCATCTCCTCGCGTTTGGCGACGTTTTTCTGCAGCCACGCCAGCGTTTTCTCGCCGTTGTTTTCGAGGTCGAGATAGCCGATGCGCACCGCCGACTTGAAGTCGATCAGCGGGAATACGTTCTCCGTGGCCAGCTGCGCCGAGTAGGCGTACCAGAGGAAAAGCGGGTAGATCGTGCAGGAGTATTCGTGCATGAAATGCACGAAATCGAAGATGCGCGTGTCGTTCTTGGTCGCCTTGACGCAGACGTTGTGCAGCGAGGGGGCGTAGCAGAGGAAGTTCTCGGTGGCGTAGGCGTAGGTGTGGAACATGTAGCGGGCGGCGTTCACCTCGCGCGACTGCTCCGTGCGGTCGGCGAACAGGAAGTCGAAGTCCGAATCGACGCACAGGATCAGCTCCTCCGACGAGCGGGGGATCATGCCCATCAGCACCTTCTTCCCCTTGGGAAGGTCGGCGCGGTTGGGCACCGAGATTTCGAAGCGCAGGTAGGGGTTCTGGAAGTGGTCGAAGATGCCGCGCCAGAAGGCCACGTCTTCGTAGCCTTCTACGTAGACCTTCACCAGCCGCTGGTCGGGGTTGGCCGGCAGCGGTTTGGGCAGCTCTTCGAGAGTCGCCGGGCGCGTGAAGGGATTGAATCTGCGCAGTTTGTCGCCGAACTTTTTAGCCATACGGAAACAAAGATAGTGATTTCGGCCGGAATTTCTTCCCAAGGCCGGGATTTTTTGCAGCGGCGGGGCGGCCGGTTCCGGTCCTCTGCGCCGGATCCCGTCTTTTGCGCTGGTTCCGGTCCTCTGTACTGTCGCGGTTCTTCTGTGTTGCCGTCGTTCTTCTGCGCTGCCGTCCTCTGCGCTGTCTCTTCTTTGCGCCGCTTCTTCTTTGCGTCGCTGTCGCTTTTTCTCCGGCTCCGCCTTCCCGCTTCCATCTACGTGTGGGCGTGCGCCGCCGTTTGAGGGCGGAATGCGCTCTTTTTCGCCGATCTCGGCCGTCCGGCGTGCACAACCGTAATATTTTATTATTTTTGCACAAAATAAGAGGTTCCGAAAGGACGTTTGATCTCTACTATTTCGAACAATATGGCGGACAACGATTGGAAAGCGAGGCTCGGAATGGTCTATTCGACCAATCCCGACTTCAACTATGAAACGACCGAAACACCGGAGGCGGAGACGCTTCCCCCGGCGCGGCAGGAGCTGCGCGTGTGGCTCGACCGCAAGCAGCGCGCGGGCAAGGTGGTGACGCTGGTCAAAGGCTTCGTGGGGCGGGATGCGGATTTGCAGGAACTGGCGCGTCTGCTGAAAACCAAAGGCGGCGGCGGCGGCGCGGTCAAGGGGGGGGAGATCATCATGCAGGGCGACAATCGCGACCGTGTGGTCGAGATACTCACCAAGAGCGGCTACCGCTGCAAAAAAGCCGGTTCGTAGGTGAAGCGGCTGCTGCATATCCTCCTCTTGTTGTGCGCCCTCGGTTTCGCGCACGAGGCTTCGGCCCAGTACTATACGTGGGGGTCGGACCCCGCGGGGCTGAAATGGAGCACGATCCGTACGCCCGACGTGCGGATGATCTATCCCGATACGGTTTCGGCCGTGGCGCGGCGTACGCTGTTCTACATCCGTACCGTCCGGCCCGACATTGCGTTCGGATTCCGTCACGGTCCGATGCGTATTCCCTTCGTCATGCACCCCGAGAATTTCCAGTCGAACGGACTGGTGATGTACCTCCCGAAACGTGTGGAGTTCCTCACCTCGCCCGCGATCGACGGCTATTCGATGCCGTGGTACAAACAGCTCGTGGCCCACGAGTACCGCCATGCCGTGCAGTACAACAACCTTGACCGGGGCGTTATCCGCGCCCTGAGCTATATTCTGGGGCAGCAGGGTTCGACCATCGGCCTGCTCTGCATGCCGATCTGGGCCATGGAGGGCGACGCCGTGATGTCCGAAACGGCCATGTCGTCGTTCGGCCGGGGACTTCAGCCCTCGTTCTCGCTGGGTTACCGCGCCATGGGCCGCGTAGGCCGCGACCGGAAGGACACGCGCGACCGCCGCAACATCGACAAATGGTTCTGCGGCTCCTACCGCGACTACATTCCCGACCATTACGAGCTGGGCTATCAGATCTGTTCCTACGCCTACGATCGCTACGGCGAGGTGGTCTGGGACAAGGTGGCGCGCTACGGCTCGCGTAACCCCTATGTGCTGGCCACGACGCGCGTCGCGCTCGAAAAATATTACGACACCAATGTCAGCCGGCTTTTCCGCGAGACGTTCGACGTGCTGGAGCGGCACTGGGAGTCGCTGCCGCAGGTCGAAGACAGCGCCGAGCCGCTGACGCCGATGCCCGCCGGCAATTACACGACCTACCAGTGGCCCCTGCCGCTCGACGCCGCGTCGGCGCTGGCGCTCAAGACCGACTACGACCGGCCGTCGCGTTTCGTGCGGCTCGACACCCGCACGGGCGAAGAGGAGGTGATCTGCTATACGGGGGCGGTTTCGACGCGCCCCGCCATGGCCGGCGGCCGCGTGTGGTGGACCGAATATCGCCGTTCGAAACTCTTCGAACAGCGGGTCAATTCGCAGTTGTGCTACATGGACCTCGCCGACGGTACGCCCCGGATGGTCGTCGGACGCCGCAACGCGCTCTATCCCACGCCGTCGGAGGATGCCGTCGCGTGGGTCGAATACAATCCCGACGGCCGCTATACGGTCGTCGTGCAGGGAAAGGAGGGCGCGGAGAAACGCTTTGCGACGCCCGACCGGTCCGAGATTCACGGACTGGCGTGGGACGATGCCACGCGGGGCTATTACGTTATCGTCACCGACGATTCGGGCATGTGGTTCGGCCGCATCGACGGCGACGGCGTGCATCCCGTTACCGAAGGCGCCTACATTACGCTGAGCAACCTCCGCGCGGGCGGCGGCAGGCTCTATTTCGGCTCGATCGCTTCGGGCCGGGACGAAGCCCACTGTTTCGACCTGAAGACCCGCCGCGAATACCGCATCACGACGTCGGCTTACGGATCGTTCATGCCGGTGCCGTGGCGCGACGGCGAGGGGCGGGAACGGGTGCTGCTGACCGCCTACGACAGGCGCGGTTACCATGTGGCGGCGCAGGACGCCGATGCCGACGCGCTGATCCCGGTCGCGCCTTCGAAACTGCCGCTCAACGTCGTGAATCCCGACCGCAAGCGGTGGGACGTCGTGAACCTCGATACGGTGCGTTTCTCGGCAGTCGATTCGCTGCGTCAGGAGGGGGTGTACCGCGCGAAGCGATACCGCAAGGTGCCCAATCTGGTGAATGTCCATAGCTGGACCCCCGTGGCCTTCAATCCCTTCGAGGCCGTGGACGAACACAATATCAACCTCAATCTGGGCGTCACCCTGCTTTCGCAGAATCTGCTGTCGAATACCGAAGCCTTCGCTTCGTACGGCTGGAACCGCAACGAAGGGGCGATTTTCAATCTGGGCGTGCGCTATTTCGGGCTGGGCGTCCGTCTCGACCTCGACGCTTCGTACGGCGGCAATCAGGTTTTCTATTCGGTGGGACAGTACGACGAGCAGACGGGAAAATACGAGTACCAGCAGCGTCCCAGCCCCGACAAGTACTACTCCGTGGGACTCTCCGCCACGCTTCCGCTCTATTTCCAGCGGGGCTATCACACGCGCCAGCTCTCCGTCACCTCCGGCTGGAACTACTCCAACGGCATGGTAGCCAATCTGGGTAAAATCGAATGGAACGCCGGACAGATCTCCAATATCCAGCGCATCGGTTTCCGCAAGGGACTGCACAAGCTCTCGTTCGGACTGGGGTACTCGGATCAGGTGCGCATGGCGCACCGCGACTTCGCGCCGCGCTGGGGCTATATGCTGAGCACCGCCTATACCTTCAACCCGGCCAACACCCATTTCAGCGACCTGATTTCGTTTTACGGACAGGCATACCTGCCCGGATTCGCGGCCCACAACTCGCTGAAGGTCGCCGCTACTTACCAGACCTCGATCGGCGGTTACAAGTTCCCGTCGGGATACGCGCCGCTGAGCTATCGCTCGACGCGCCTTATTCCGCGCGGATATACCTCGTCGGATATTATTTCGAACAACTATACGGCCGTCTCGGCCGACTACCAGCTGCCGGTGTGGTATCCCGAAGGGGGCATCGGATCGGTGCTCTATTTCAAGCGCATCCGGCTCAACGTCGGCGGCGATTACGCCCAGTTCCGCGACGTGGGCCGCGGAGGGATGAAGTGGCGGCGTATCTGGTCCGTGGGCGGCGACATCGTATTCGATATCAATGCGTTCCGCCAGCCCGCATCGGCGACTTCGACCTTCAAGCTGTCGGTCTATCATCCCGCAAACGGCGGCGTGTGGTGGGCCGCCGCCGTGGGTCTTCCGTTCTGATTGCAATAAATTTCGTATCTTTAGCGCAAAATTAAGTCCTATGCCAAAGAAGAAAAAGACGGACGTGAGTCCGAAAACGATAAAATGGATCTGGTGTCTGGCCTTCGCGCCGTTCGCTCTGCTCTTCTTCATGCTGCTGCTGACCGCCTTCGGGCTGTTCGGCCGCATGCCTTCGTTCGAGGAGCTGGAGAATCCCCGCAGCAACCTTGCCACGGAGATCTATTCCGAGGACGGCAAGGTCATCGGCACCTTCTTCGTGCAGAACCGTTCCTACGTTCAGTACGCCGATCTTTTCCCGGACGATTCGACGCTCCATATCCGGCTCGGAGGACACGAGGTGCCGCCGATCGTCGCGGCGCTGATCGCCACCGAGGACGCCCGTTTCAGAACCCATTCGGGCATCGACATCCCCTCGCTGGCCCGTGTGGCAGTGAAGACCGTGCTGTTGCAGAACACCTCGCAGGGCGGCGGCTCGACCATCACGCAGCAGCTGGCCAAGAACCTCTTTCCGCGCGACACGGTGCGCAACCGCGGGCGGCTGGTCCGCAACGCCAAGCTCGTCACGTCGAAGCTCAAGGAGTGGATCACGGCCCTCAAGCTCGAATACAACTATACCAAGGAGGAGATCGCCGCCATGTACCTCAATACGGTGGAGTACGGCTCCAACGCCTACGGCATCAAGTCCGCGGCCCTTACCTTCTTCAACAAGGAGCCTCACGAGCTGAACGTGCAGGAGGCCGCCGTGCTGGTGGGCGTGGTGAATGCCCCGTCGCGTTATTCGCCGGTGCGGAATTACGACAACGCCCTCGCGCGCCGCAACCTCGTCATTTCGCGCATGGAGGACGCCGGGGCCATTACGCGCAAGCAGCGCGATTCGCTCAGCGCGCTTCCCATCGTCCTCAATTACCGTCCCGTGTCGCACAACGAAGGTACGGCGACCTACTTCCGCGAGATGCTGCGTCTTGTGATGAACGCCGAACGTCCCAAACGCAATCAGTTCTACAACGAGTGGGACTACGATCAGGCGGTGAAGGAGTACGAGGAGAATCCGCTCTACGGCTGGTGCCGCAAGAACCGCAAGGCCGACGGCACGCCCTACAACATCTACCGCGACGGCCTGAAGATCTATACCACGATCAATTCGACGATGCAGACCTATGCCGAGCAGGCCGTCCAGAAACAGATGGAATCGGTCATCCAGCCCCGCATGGACGCCCAGTACCGGCGCACCAAGACGCTCTTTATCGACGCCGACAAGGCGGAGCGCGAGCGCATCATGCGTCACGCCGTCCGCTATTCGGACCGCTACCGCGAGATGAGGAACGCCGGCGCGAGCGAGAAGGAGATCAACGCTTCGTTCGACAAACCCTGCTCGATGAAGGTCTTCACCTACAAGGGCGAACGCGATACGCTGATGACTCCGCGCGACTCGATCCTGCACCACAAGCGTATCATGCGGGCGTCGTTCGTGGCGCTCGATCCCCGTACGGGATATGTCAAGGCGTACGTCGGCGGACCCAATTTCCGCTACTTCAAATACGACATGGCCAAGCAGGGCAAACGTCAGATCGGTTCGACGATCAAACCCTTCGTCTACACCTTCGCCATCGACCATCTGGGGCTGACGCCCTGCACGATGGTGCCCAACCTGCCCGTTACGATCGAGACGGCCAACGGCACGGCGTGGTCGCCCAAGGAGGCGGGCAAGGTCGAGTACGACGGCGTGATGCACCCCCTGAGCTGGGGTCTTGCCCGCAGCCGCAACAACTATTCGGCGTGGATCATGAAGCAGGCCAAACAGCCTGCGGCGGTCGCCGACTTCATTCACAACATGGGTATCCGCAGCTATATCGACCCCGTGCCGGCGCTGGCGCTCGGCTCGTCGGAATCGAACGTTTTCGAGCTGGTGAGCGCCTTCTCGACCTTCGCTAACGAGGGCGTGCATAACGACGCCATTTTCGTGACGCGCATCGAGGACCGGCAGGGCAACGTGATCGCCAACTTCATACCCCAGTCGCAGGACGCCGTCAGCGAGCGCACGGCCTATACGATGCTGACGATGCTGCAGGGCGTGGTGACGTCGGGTACGGCCGGCCGCCTGAACCGCGATTACGGCTTTTCGGGCGTGGAGATCGGCGGCAAGACCGGCACCTCGAACAAGAACCGCGACGCATGGTTCATGTGCGTGGCCCCGAAACTCGTGGCGGGCGCATGGGTCGGCGGCGAGGATCAGTCGGTGCATTTCGTATCGGGCGGCGAGGGCAGCGTGATGGCGTTGCCGATCGTGGGCGACTTCATGAAACGGGTCTACGACGACGGCCGTCTCGGCCTGAGCCGCAACGACCAGTTTATCCGCCCGGCGATGATGCCGCGCTACGACTGCGACGAGGAGACCGATCCTGAGGGGCGTGTCCCGGATGCGGACGACGACAATTTCTTCGACTGAACAGAGTCGGCCGGCCGCTGTGCCGGCCGATTTTTTTGTCGTTCGCGCCGAAATCGCTATATTTGTCCCGAAGCTTCCGTGTACGGTCCGTCCGAGCGGAAACGATGATCATTTTTTAACTTTATCGAGATGAAGATTGCGATTGTGGGCGCCAGCGGTGCTGTGGGCCAAGAATTTCTGAGGATTTTGGAGCAGCGCGACCTGCCGATCGGCGAATTGCTGCTGTTCGGTTCGCAGCGCAGCGCGGGCCGTGTCTATAAATTCCGCGGAAAGGATATAACTGTCAAACTGTTGCAGCATAACGACGACTTCAAGGGGGTGGATTTCGCCCTCACTTCGGCCGGAGCCGGAACTTCGCGCGAATTCGCGGAGACGATCACCAGACACGGTGCGGTCATGATCGACAATTCGAGCGCCTTCCGCATGGATGCCGACGTGCCGCTGGTGGTGCCGGAGGTCAATCCCGAAGATGCGAAGAACGCCCCGCGCCGCATTATCGCCAACCCCAACTGCACGACGATCCAGATGGTCGTGGCACTGAAGGCGATCGAGCAGGTGTCGCACATCCGCCGCGTGCATGTCTCGACCTACCAGTCCGCCAGCGGCGCCGGAGCCGCGGCGATGGACGAACTGGTGGAGCAGTACGCCGAGCTGGGCGCGGGCAAGGAGCCGACCGTCGATAAATTCGCCTTTCAGCTGGCTTACAACGTGATTCCCCATATCGACGTCTTTACGGACAACGACTATACGAAGGAGGAGATGAAGATGTTCCACGAGACGCGCAAGATCATGCACTCGGATATCGCCGTGTCGGCGACCTGCGTGCGTGTGCCGGTGATGCGCGCCCATTCGGAGAGCATCTGGCTCGAAACGGAGCGTCCCGTGTCGGTGGCCGAGGCCCGTGAGGCCTTTGCCAAGGCAAAGGGCGTCGTGCTGATGGACCAGCCTGCGGACAAAGTCTATCCGATGCCGCTCTTCATCGCGGGCAAGGACCCCGTCTACGTGGGCCGCATCCGCCGCGACCTGACCTGCGAAAACGGCCTGACGTTCTGGTGCGTCAGCGACCAGATCAAGAAGGGCGCGGCGCTCAATGCCGTGCAGATTCTCGAAACGCTGATCTGAGCGCGTCGCAGCGGCAGCTGATTGAAAGGGAGACCCGTCGGGTCTCCCTTTTTTTGCCGTTTCATGGGGTGGCGTCGGGGAATTTTCATGCGGGCAGTCCGGATCGCCGCCCTGACAGTCTGCCCGGATACGCCGTCCTGACAGCCTGCCCGGCGTAGTCTGCCCTGAAATTCGGATGCGCTCCGGCTATTTCGAGAGCATGGCGAACAGGAGTCCGATTACGGGCAGATAGTCTTTCAGGGGAACGCGGAGCTGCGCATAGGCCCGCTGCATCTCGGATGCCACCTGCCGGGTCGAGATGTTGTATCGTTCGGCTATCTGCTGATAGGTGAGTCCCTCCTGACGGCTCGCCTGATAGACGGCCCGTGTCAGCTCCGGCATTTTGGCGAGTTCCCGGCTGAACAGTTCGATGATTTCCGACTGGAAGAGTTTTTTGGAAAGCTCGTCGCTGCTCAGGGAGTTCAGGCGGGATTGCAGCTTCCAGTAGGCGTCTTTGGTGATCTCGTTTTTGGCCCTGCGGAGCACCTCCTGCTCTTTGATGTGGTTGGCGCATCGGGTCCTCACGCAAAAGTAGATGTATCCCTTGATGTTTTCGGCCATATTCACCTGCTCCCGGTGTTCCCAAAGATACATGAAACTGTCCGTTACGATATCCTTCGCGATATCCGTATCGTGTACGTACCCGTATGCGATGCTGAC
>ENA-UEQY01001298-UEQY01001298.1-human-gut-metagenome-genome-assembly--contig:-NODE-1298-length-14813-cov-12.548453_pt1 | contig 14813 bp, 3 predicted proteins | sample MGYA00242949_ERZ507949 | MGnify/ENA primary metagenome ERZ507949 (study PRJEB26167, sample SAMN06115403) | human gut metagenome | host: Homo sapiens | place: China:Jiangsu | collected 2016-07-06... | reverse complement strand
TCAAATATGTTTGGATGCGTTCCTGATGTATATCAGGCTGCTATTAATTTCAATAAATACATTAATGATTATATTGAGAAATTTGCACCAGTCAGAATGGGTTTTATGGCAAGAATGTCTGATACCAAGGGGAATGAAGTGCAAAACACGTCTTATTCCGCAGGAATGATAATAAAAGGTGTTACTCATGACGGACCTGCTTATAACGCAGGGTTACGTGATGATGATATTATCACAGCGGTAGGGAATGATGCGGTGCGAAGCCAGTACGACTTAACCTCGGTGATGGAAAAGTATCACTCAGGGGATAATGTGAAAGTCACCATTTTAAGGAATGGAAAGGAATTAATTAAAGAAGTGCGTCTTTGAAAATTATAGGCCCGATTATATTCGGGCTTTTATTCCCGGGGTATATATGAAGGAAACAATGACCAAAATAATACTTTCTGGAGTATTAGGTAAAACTTTTGGGAAAATTCACTATCGTTTAATTAGCACTGTTCATGAAGCAGGGCAGGCATTATCGGCAACGATACCAGGCTTCGAAAAATTCATGATTACAAGTAAAGAACGTGGACTAACTTATGCGGTATTTAAGGATGAAAAAAATATAGGTCTAGATGACTTAGGATTCCCCATAACCGGGGAAGTAATCCGCATTGTCCCTGTAGTCATTGGTAGCAAAAAAGCCGGTTTTCTTCAGACTATTTTAGGTGCGGTCATTGTTGCGGTTGGAGCTATAGCCACTTTCGGATTCGATCAGCCGTGGGGGGTTAATGTAATGATGGCTGGCGGCGCCATGATGCTCGGCGGCGTCGTTCAGATGCTTTCTCCACAGCCAGCAGGCCTGGCACGAAAAGAATCCGCTGACAATAAAGCGTCCTACGCCTTTGGGGGCGTGACGAACACTGCCTCTCAGGGATACCCGGTCCCTTTGCTTTATGGCAAAAGGCGAATTGGCGGCGCCATTATATCTGCCGGTATTTACGTAGAAGACCAGCAATAAGTTTTATTCAGTAAACCATCCAATTCAGGCCACCTTGCGGTGGCTTTTTTTATGGGCGTAATATGGCAAATAACATAATTAAAGGGCGCAAGGGTGGCGGCTCAAAGCAGCGTACACCGACGGAACAGCCGGATGATTTACAGTCCGTTGCGAAAGCCAAAATTCTGCTCGCATTAGGTGAGGGTGAATTTGCAGGTGGTTTAACCGGGGAAGATATTTATCTTGATGGCACTCCGCTTGAAAATGCTGATGGTTCGCAAAACTTCAGTGGCGTGTCTTGGGAATTTCGCCCTGGCACGCAGGCACAGACTTATATTCAGGGTATTCCCGGCACTGAAAATGAAATCAGTGTAGGAACGGAAGTTTCCAGCAAGACAGCCTGGACCCATACCTTTACTAATACCCAGCTTTCTGCCGTTCGTGTCCGCCTGAAATGGCCGTCCCTGATGAAACAGGAAGATGACGGCGACGTGGTGGGCAATACCGTCAAGTATGCGATTGACCTGCAGACCGACGGCGGCGCCTGGCAGACGGTGCTGGAAACCGCTGTCACGGGTAAAACCACCTCCGGTTATGAGCGGAGCCATCGTATTGATCTTCCCCAGGCCGGCAGTACCTGGACGCTACGCCTGCGTAAAATCTCTCCGGATGCAAACAGTGTCAAAGTTGGCGACGTGATGACGCTGCAGAGCTATACCGAAGTGATTGACGCGAAGCTGCGTTATCCCAACACCGCGCTGCTTTATATCGAGTTCGACTCCAGCCAGTTTAATGGCTCCATTCCGCAAATTTCCTGTGAGCCGCGTGGGCGCGTGATTCGTGTGCCGGATAACTACAATCCGGAAACCCGCGAATATACCGGCGTCTGGACCGGCGGGTTTAAATGGGCCTGGACGGATAACCCGGCCTGGATCTATTACGACATTGTTATAGCTGACCGTTTTGGTCTCGGTAATCGTCTGAGCAGCGCCAATATTTCGAAATGGACGTTGTACCAGATTGCACAGTACTGCGATCAGCTGGTTCCTGACGGGCGCGGTGGTGACGGCATGGAGCCGCGCTATACCTGTAACGTCTATGTCCAGGAACGCAACGATGCTTACACCGTGCTGCGAGACTTTGCCGCCATTTTCCGGGGCATGACCTGCTGGAACGGTGAGCAGATTGTTGTGCAGGCTGATATGCCGCGTGATGTCGATTTTACCTATACGCGCGCCAATATTATCGGCAAACCCCGTTATTCGAGCAGCAGCAGCCAGGTTCGGTACACCAACGCCCTGGTTTCCTGGTCTGATCCGGATAATGCTTATGCTGATGCAATGGAGCCGGCATTTATCCCGGAACTGGTTTCCCGCTACAGTTTTAACCAGCTCGAAATGACGGCGATTGGCTGTACGCGCCAGAGCGAAGCCCACCGTAAGGGGCTGTGGGGCATACTGACCAACAATAAGGACCGCATGGTCGAAATTGATGTCGGGCTGGACGGTCGCATTCCTCAACCCGGTTATATCATTGCCCTGGCGGATGAGTTGCTGGCCGGACGGGTCAACGGCGGGCGAATCAGCGCGGTGAATGGCCGGGTGATTACGCTGGATCGTGATGTGGATGCCAAACCTGGCGACCGCCTCCAGCTAAACCTGCCATCCGGGATCTCACAGAGCCGGACTATTCAGGCTGTTAACGGACGCCGGCAGATTACGGTCACAACGGCGTACAGTGAGACACCAGAACGGGAATGCGTCTGGGCCATTGAATCCGATGACCTCTTCCTGCAGCAGTACCGGGTTACAGGGGTAAAAGAGAACAGCGATGCCACCCTCACGATCACCGGCGTGGCACATGACCCGGATAAATTCCCCCGCATCGATACCGGCGCTATTATCGACCAGCGCCCGGTTAGCGTATTGCCGGCGGGCAACCAGTCACCTCCTGACGATATTGTCATCACATCCCGCTCGGTCGTGAATCAGGGGATCAGCGTCGAAACGATGCAGGTTAACTGGTCAGCGGTCAGCGGCGCTATTGCCTACGAGGCGCAGTGGCGCCGTAACGACGGGAACTGGATTAATGTGCCGCGCAGCTCGACCACCTCGTTTGAGGTCAGCGGCATTTATGCCGGTCGTTACCTGGTTCGCGTCCGTGCGATCAATGCGGCGGAGATCTCGAGCGGCTGGGCGTATTCCGAAGAGAAAACCCTGACCGGCAAGGTCGGCGAGCCGCTGGCACCGCTGGCGCTGGCAACCCGTTCGCTGGTTCATGGGGTCCAGGTTAGCTGGGAGTTCCCGACCGGCTCCGGGGATACGCTGCGCACGGAATTGCAGTACAGCAAAAACCAGGACGGCAGTGCGCCAATGCCATTATCAGACGTAGCCTATCCGGGGAAAAGCTATCAGCAGATGGGCCTCAGTATGGGCGCCGAATTCTGGTACCGGGCGCGCCTTGTGGATCGTCTTGACAATGAAAGCCCGTGGACCGGCTGGGTCCAGGGGATGGCCAGCGATAACTTTGATGACTACTACGAAAACCTGACCGATGCGATCAAGGATACGGATGCCTGGGAGGAAACGCAGCGCACCATTAGCGAAACGCAGGAAGGTATCCGCAATACGCAGCAGGAACTGGAGCAGACCGCTGAAGAGCTGCGTCAGGAAGCCGCAGATCAGGCGAAGCAAGTCAGCCAGGATATTGATGCATCGGCGAAAAGCATCACTGCTGATGTTGACGGGAAGATCTCCGCCGTGAATAAAACCATCACGGATGAGCTTACCTCGGTAAATGAGTCTCTCGATTCTGGTCTGGCTCAGGCAAACAAGGGGATTCAGGAGGCAAAATCCGCCGTCGCTGATGCGAATCAGCAGATAGCAATTTTGAGCAAGTCGCTGGCCGACGGCGATGCCGCATTGAATGCGCAGATTAAAACTGCCGAGAATGGCCTGAAGCAGTCGTTGTCTCAGGTCAACACCACGTTAACCAATGCGGTTAAGCAGGAAACTGCGGATCGTATCGCAGATGTTAACGCGAAGGCGGCACAGGCTGCTGATGAACTGCTGGCGGCAACGCAGGGGATTGAGGCGAGTATCGAGAGCCTGACTCAGGTAATGAAGAGTGCCGATGAAAATCTGGCGCGGGAAATGTCCAGCCTCGCTGCCGGCGCTAATATCCAGTTCGATTCGCAGGTTATCTGGCATTTCAACAATCAGACGACCGAGGGCTGGACCGGAAGCGCCGGCGTACCGGGAGTGTCCCAGGATGGCTGGTTACGCCCGGCGGACAGCGCCACCGATCCGTACATTACCTCTCCTGGCGGTTTGGCTGTCGATGGTGCGGCGTACCGCTTCATCATGCTGCGCTTTCGTAAAACCGGCAAACCAGTCTGGGCGGGTGAGATCCGTTGGGTGTCTGCCGGCGAAAACTTCAATAACACGAAGCGATACATTGTTGCTGAGCCAGAATATGCCGATGGGGTGGCAACCCTGACGGTGCGTGATATTCCTTGGACAGGGAACATTGATCGTATTCGTCTGGACCTGACGAACCAGCAGGATGCCAGCAACTTTATCGAATTCGACTGGATCGCCGTTGGCCGGCCAGCACCCGGCGCCAGTACGGCGGCTCTGCAGGATGTGCGCAGTACGCTGAGTAACGCGCTGACCGCCGAAGCGCAGGCACGCAGCACGCTGGCGGCGCAGATGCGTGGCTCCTATGAGGGCAGCGATCTGGAGAAAGTCACCTCTGGGCTGCTGTACCAGGAAAAAACGGCGCGCGTTACCGCCATCTCAGCGGAAGTTAAGGCCAGAGAGTCCCTGCAGACGCAGTTTAACGACAACAAAGCTGCTGTTTCTGGTGAACTGAGTTCTCTGACGACAGAGCAGAGTGCGCAGGCGAGTCGTATCGGAGGCCTGGAAACCAGCCTCGGGAAAAAAGCCGATGCGACCGCGCTGACGTCCCTGACGCAGAAAGTTGAGCAACAGGGTGCCACGCTGACATCGCAGGGAGCCGCGTTAACATCACTCACTAACCGGGTGGGCCAGACGGAAACGGGCCTGGCTGGTACGAATGAGGCGTTGAGCGGGCTGGAGTCTACTGTTACCCAGCAGGGCGACAGGATAACCAGCCAGGGTCAGTCCATCACGAAACTGACGAGCGATTTGGGCACGACAAATGCCGCGCTGGAGAAGAAAGCGGAGGCGAGCGCGGTCACCGCGTTAACACAGCAGGTAGAGCAAAACGGCCAGGATATTCGCAGCAATACTAACAACCTCACCAGTCTGTCGAATCGGCTGGTCAATGGCCTGCGGAATAGCTGGTCTCGTCGGATCTATCCTATTCAGCTGGCTAGTGGCGTGGCACTTCCGTCCTTTAGTGATATTCGCGCTGTGGCACCTACGACCGTGGATGAGGTGGCCGATACGACCAAACTGGACTTCACGTTCGCCGGTAGCTATCTGGTCGCGCTGTATTCCTGCCAGGTGAAAGTGGCCGCCAACACAACCGTCACAATGGGGCCGGGTAGCAGGGTGTTTGATGATACCGGCGTTGTATTTGTGAATGGGGTTCAGGTCGCTTGGGGTAACGCAAGCACGAGTACCGTTAGTTTTGAACTGAAAGCAGGCTGGAATACCGTTGAGTTTCTGGTGAACCAGTGGACCGGACAGGCGTATATCAACCTGGGCCTGAAGCTGTCAGACAAGGTTGCTGAGATGTACTCCGGTCTCGGTGTTTCCGCGCTGGCAAACGCAGCCGGCGTACTCAGCTCGAATGTCAGCCAGATTGGCAACGATGTAGTCAGCAATTCGCAGAGCATCACCCAGCTCCGGAATGCGCTGACGCAGACAGACGCGAACGTGGCCAGCAAAGCGGATCAGACGGCGATGAACTCGCTAACCGGACGAGTGGAGAAGACGGAATCCGGGTTGACGGCTGCTAACGCCAACATTACCTCGCTGAAATCCGCTGTACGGGCCGGAAACGCATCAGGCGGGGATTTAATTCCCAACCCGACATTTGATCCAACTTACGACCAGATGGGGTTCAGTGTGGTATCCACGACGGCTGAGGATGTTCCGTCGGGATGCCCGTATGGTTATGCGGCCAGAATTGCCAGCCGGGATCACCATCCTAACTTTGCCGCGTTCCCGGCCACGCTTAACGATGTGATTGAGATCAGCGCACTGGTTGCCTGCGGCGCCGGCACCGCGAATTTTAATCTGTATGTTGGTACCGCCGTTCGGCCAGATACTAGCACCGGTGCGCCACTCATGGCGGGTGGCGGAAAATCCCCCTCCGCGACCTGGCAGAGAACCACCTGGCGCTTCAAGGTCACGCAGGCGATGGTGGACAGGGGTTATATCCGCCCGTTCCTGCAGATCTCGCAGAACAGCCCGTATGGCACCGTATGGTTCGTTACGGACTGGCATATGCGAAATGTGACAGCGGCGCAAAAGGTTCAGGATACTGCGGACGCCACGGCGGCGGCGGTTGACTCCCTGACCACCACCGTGACTCAACAGGGTAATCTGCTGACCTCGACCGGCAACCGGACAACCCAGCTGGAAAACGGGCTGGCAACCACCAATGCCGCAGTGGCCAAAAAGGCTGATGCGACAGCGGTGCAGGATTTGACCAATACCGTCAAACAGCTGGGCAATGACCTGACGGCTGCGAACAGCGCCATCACGAAGCTGACCGGAAATCTGGCGAATACCGATAAAGCGCTGGCGCAGAAAGCCGATGCGACTGCGCTGGCCACGCTCGACACGAAAGTGACGCAGCAGGGCAAAACGCTGGAGAGCCAGAGCAATTCGCTGACGAACCTGTCGAACAGCCTCTCGCAGGTCGCGGCAGATATCGATGCCAGCGGGCAGATACCGGGTAACCTAGTCGTGAATCCCTCGTTTGAACGCGGGCTGGATGGTTATACCGGGCGGTCAACCGCGACCAGTGTGGTGGAGGTTTCCGCTCCTCACAGCGGGACGCGGGCGCTGAAGGTTGATCCGGGAAGCGTGTCTCCGGGGCAATACATCCCGTTTGTTCAGGGGCGAACCTATGAAATCGGGGTGTGGGTCAAGGAACCCGGAGCGACGACGGATAATGGCGCGGGGAACAACAAGCTGCGGATCGGTAACTCTGCCGGCCAGCCGGTTTTTGAGCGTCCATATAACAGCGGTACGGTGGGGACAAACTGGAGCCTGATTTCCGGTCGCTGGAAAGCGACGGAGACAGCCAGCCTGCCGGTGACGATGAGCAACTATCTGATTAGCGGAAGCCGCTACTTCGATGATTTTTACGTCACTGACGTTACCGACCGGGTGGACATCGATGCCACCGCCGGCGCCGTTACCGGACTAACGAACCGGGTCAATACAGCGGAAGGGCATATCACCTCGCAAAGCCAGCAGCTGACGAACCTGCAGAACAGCCTGAACACGACAAATGCCGCGCTGGAGAAGAAAGCGGAGGCGAGCGCGGTCACCGCGTTAACACAGCAGGTAGAGCAAAACGGCCAGGATATTCGCAGCAATACTAACAACCTCACCAGTCTGTCGAATCGGCTGGTCAATGGCCTGCGGAATAGCTGGTCTCGTCGGATCTATCCTATTCAGCTGGCTAGTGGCGTGGCACTTCCGTCCTTTAGTGATATTCGCGCTGTGGCACCTACGACCGTGGATGAGGTGGCCGATACGACCAAACTGGACTTCACGTTCGCCGGTAGCTATCTGGTCGCGCTGTATTCCTGCCAGGTGAAAGTGGCCGCCAACACAACCGTCACAATGGGGCCGGGTAGCAGGGTGTTTGATGATACCGGCGTTGTATTTGTGAATGGGGTTCAGGTCGCTTGGGGTAACGCAAGCACGAGTACCGTTAGTTTTGAACTGAAAGCAGGCTGGAATACCGTTGAGTTTCTGGTGAACCAGTGGACCGGACAGGCGTATATCAACCTGGGCCTGAAGCTGTCAGACAAGGTTGATGAGATGTACTCCGGTCTCGGGGTTTCCGCGCTGTCAAACGCAGCAGGCGTACTCAGCTCGAATGTTAGCCAGATCGGTAAGGATGTGGTCAGCAATTCGCAAAGTATCACCCAGCTCCGCAATTCGTTGACGCAGACAGACGCGAATGTGGCTGGTAAAGCAGATCAGACTGCGCTGAACTCTCTGACTGGGCGAGTGGAGAATACAGAGACTGGTCTGACAGCGGCGAACAGCAGCATTACGTCTCTTAATACCTCTCTGAGCCAGCAATCCAGACGCGGCGCTAATTTGCTCCCTGATGGTACTTTTGAAAGCTACCCGGCTAACTACAACCTGTCTAATAACCGCGTTATCGTAAGCACCGATGACTCCCACGGTGGTAATAAGTGCATCCGTGTAACGCGTCCGAATGATTATAACGCTACCGGAATTGATAACAGCGATAACCACATATTTAGCGGGTTCCAGGTTCGGGATAACGCAGTCTTTTATCTAGAATGCTGGATTAAGCTGGACGCCAAGAGCACCGCTATGGCCGACAACGTGCAGATTTCCGTTGGCTTATCGTTCCAGTATCAGGACGAATCCTGGCAGTGGCCAGCAGTTACCAAAGCGGCAAAGGATCTCTCTTCGACTCAATGGACGAAGGTTTCTGGTTACCTGAAATCAACGAAGAGCGGTGTTAAGCAGGCGATGTTCAGGATTTCTGTCCCTAACGTTAGTAGCGTTAAGGCGGGTAACTCATTCCTCATTGATGACATAGTCCTTACCGAAGTGACTGATGCCTACAATGCGCAAAATACCGCAGATGCTAACGCTAGTGCGATTTCTACACTGAATTCGACCGTATCCCAACAAGGCGACCAGCTCACTAGTCAGGGTAACAGCATCACTAAACTGACAAATGATCTGGCGACGACTAATAACAACGTCAGCAAGAAAGCAGACGCTACTGCTCTGACGACGCTGGCCAACCGTGTCACTCAGACCGAAAAAGACATCACCTCAACGAGTTCGTCTGTCACAACGCTGAACAACAAAGTTGATTCTATTTCTGTCGGTGGGACAAACTTAATTAAGAACTCCGGCGCTATGACCGGATGGTCTAACGTGATCAGCGAGACGTATCGTGGTAACGCAGTACTTGGCGCAACGACAAAAGCGGGCTCCGGTTACAAGGAACTGCGGGAAATCACACTCGATGCGCCTGTAGATGCTGGTGAATACGTTTACAGCTTCTACGCGAAAGGTGCTGTCGACGGGCAGCCAATGACGGTGTTCTTCTATAATCCCAACACCACAAAGTCTTCCGAGACCAGCCAGGGTATTAAAAGCGGTAACACAGATGGCCGCGCATACTTTACGCTGACTACTTCTTGGGCTCGTTATTGGGTTAAGTGGAAGCATACCCCTACCACGGGTACCAAGCGCCTTATTCTGTGTCGTATCGAGAGCAATGCTTCCAACGACCAGACTGTGTACATCAGCAGTCCGAAGCTGGAGGTTGGTAACGTTGTTTCCGATTGGAACAACTCTCCAACTGATAGCGCCAGTGCGTCCGCTGTGGACTTGTTGACAACGACAGTGAACCAACATAGCGACACCATTACCTCTATTGGTAATCGCACAACGTCGCTGGAGAATGGTCTTAGCACCACTAATGCTAACGTCGCGAAGAAGGCAGATGCTTCATCCCTGCAGACACTCCAGAACACGGTGACGCAGCAGGGTAATGACATTTCCAGCCAGGGCACTCGTGTAACGGCCATCGAGAATAGCCTGACGTCTGGTGCTAACCTCATCCCTAACGCCAAGATGCTCAATAACGCACAGGGGTGGGATGGGAACGCGACAACTGTTGACGGTTATGCTGCTGTGAGCAGCGCAAGGGGATGGCAACCGAGCTCCGCACCGTTTGAAGTGACACCGGGCGATACGCTGGATTTAAGCCTGATGTGTTTGGTGGATGCGGCAATTACTTTCGCCTGGGGGTTGCGCTTTGACGGACCTAGTCTCAACAATAAAACCGTCTACACAAACAACTTGAGTTATCAAGCTGGTGAGAAGAAGGCTGTAAGCGGTACGTTTGTCGTTCCTGTCGGCGCGACCACAGCAAGGCTGCAACCGAACATAGGCGTTACCGCGGGTGTCACAATCTATAACGTCGTTGTTACCCGTCGAGACGCAACGACTATAGCGAATAGTTCCGCTATTGACTCGCTGACCAGTACGGTTAAGACGCAGGGTGATGCAATCAGCTCTATTGGTAATAGAACCACCTCACTGGAAAACGGACTGGCTACCGCTCAGAACGATATCGGTAAGAAGGCTGATGCTTCTGCATTGCAGGATTTACGGAACACGGTGATATCTCAGGGGGGCGATTTAACCGCGGCGAACAGTAACATTACCAAACTACAGGCCTCCATAAACCGTCGCACTGTGTTCACTGTCGCAGCACGTGGTTTGGGCTCCAGCGTACCTCATGGTGTGTTTGATGAAAGCGGTAATAACCTGTTTACCCCCGGTCGTAGCTGGGCGCTGATCACTTTTGCAAAACACAGCGACGGATCAACGGTGATTGCGACCTCCAAAACATACGATGTTTTTGGCAGCGCGAATAATGGTGCCACGATGTCGGCTGATATCGAGGCGTTGGCCAGTGGCACTTACGTTTGCGTCCTGACATTCGATGAGCCATCTGGCAACCGAGGTAAGATATTGTCTGCTCTGGAATCTCTTGGTGGTACATCCGAAGTCGTCAACTCCCTGCCGTATCGTGGTGCCTATATTCTCCTTGGCCGCAAAGGCATGAGGCCGGGCGATGGTCTGGAACTGCGTGCGCCAACCGGTGGTGACGCCACTGCCCACATTTCGACCTCAGTCGAGTTTGTGAACGGGGTAATGATGGGACTGGGCGCCGCCGGCGGTGTGATGATGAAGGCTGATGCGAACGCGTCGGCAATTACCACGCTCCAGAACACAGTGAAGGCCCAGGGGGGTAATATTGACTCCCTGAGTTCCTCGGTAACGGCGCTGGAGAACAGCCTCAGGTCGACAAACGATACGGTGAGTAAAAAGGCCGACACGTCCGCGGTGAGTTCACTTACCGGTCGCGTAAGCCAGGTGGAAAAAACCATCACCAGCCAGTCGCAGAGCATCACGTCGCTGACCAGCACCATCAATACCATCCGCACTCAGGGCGCTAATCCGTGGGTTGACGGAACGTTCGAAAGCTACGGAGATGGTCATGTGCTGGGCGGGGGCGGCACCGCCGTTGTGGTGGCGTCTCAGAAATTCACCGGCAATAAGAGCCTGCAGGTGAGCCGGAAAGCGAACAATAACGGCAACAGCGATAAACAGCTTGGGAGCTGGCAGTCAGTCCGTGAGGATGCGAAGTTCCGGTTTGAGTTCTGGGCCATGATGCCGGCGGATCAGAAACCCTCCTCCGGGTGGACAACGCTGGTCGGTATCAACTCACTGAATGCTGCCGGTCAAAACTCCTGGCAGTCGGCGGTCACTGTCAGCGAAGCCGCTCTTGGTGCGCGTGATAAGTGGGTGAAATTTACGGGTATTGCCAGTAACAACGGGGGTGGCAGAACACGCGCGGTGGTCTGGATCTCCACCCGTGGCGCCTCCGGCAGCGGCACCCCCGGTTATTCGCTGTATATCGACGATCTGGTTATCACGGATGTTACCGATGCGAAAGCGGCACAGGATGCCTCTGACGCGACGGCGAGTGCCGTAAGCGGTCTGACGGCTCGCGTAACGGATGCCGAAGGGAAAATCACCGCCCAGGCGCAGCAGCAGGCGGCACTGGCCACGAAAGTGGATAATGCCAACTCCCGCGTCGATAACATGGCGAAGACGCTGAGCGACAGCCAGAACACACAGGCCAGTCTGAATACCTCGCTTCAGTCGCAGATTGACGCGCAGGCGGCCGCCAACATCAAAAACCAGACGACGCTGGACAACACGATTAAATCGGTGGCCAGTATCACCAGTACCCAGCAGACGCATGCAACGGCACTGGAGGCGCTGGCAACGCAGCAGACGACCCTGACATCCAGTGTCGGGGATCTCAGTGCTTCCGTTCAGAATACCGCCAAAACCGTGGCGGCTGTGAATGGTACGGTGAGTTCTCTGTGGTCGATGAAGGTTGAGACGGTTAACGGGAAGAAGGTTGGCGCGGGGATTACGCTGGGCAGCAATGGTGAAACGAGCGACATTATCCTTTATGCCGACCGCTTCTCGCTGTTTAACCGTAATAATGCGACGGCTGTTCCGGTGATGGTTGCCGAAGGCAATGAACTGTATATCGATACGGCACGTATCAAAAACAGTTCCCTGACCTCAACCAAAATCGCGGACGGTTCCATCACGAACGCGAAGATCGGCAACGAGATCCGCTCGAATGACTTTGTAGACGGGTCACGCGGCTGGCGTATCGCTAAGGATGGCTCTTCGCAGTTCAACAACGTGATCGTTCGCGGTGCGGTTTATGCGACTGACGGCTGGTTCCAGGGGACGGTATATGCGAACCACATCGAGGGCGACATCGGGTCATTTGCGATCAACATCGCTCAGCACCGCACGCGCAAGGTGCCGAAGGCTACATGGCAGTGGTTTGAGCTGGCCCGGTTCCGGCGGCAGAATTTCGACCAGGTGATCAATATTCGCGGTGGACTCCTCCAGACGGATAGCATCACTATCTACGGCGGCGCGAAACTCAGAGCGGGGATGTCCTACGCGCCAGGGGCTGACGGCGGACTGAATCCTGGCTATCTGTCGTATGCAATGCTTCTTCGTGGCACAGGCGCTACGTCTGGTGGCGGCAGTATGGAGCTAGGCATTGAGCTTATGTATGAAACAGGTGGAGCAACACGCCTGTTAACGGCGCAAGAGTCAATGAACGTAGACAACATGTCATTTGTCGTCCCTGCCGGTACTGGCGACGCTGTTCTGCGATATGGCTGTTACCTGGACCGTAACGGACAGATGGTATTAACCATCCTCTCAAGATTCGACGCCTTCGCCGCGCGCAATAACAACGTAATTCGCGGTTCATCAACCTGATAACAATATATGGCCCCGCAAGGGGCCTTTTCTTTTTCCAGGGAAAATCATCCAGGAGGAACTTTATTATGGCGATGTATGAAGTCGGTACCGTCACGGGTGCCGCGTCGCAGGCACGGGTGACAGGTGCGACAACAAAATGGTCACAGGAGGCGCTGGGGATACTGCCCGGGTCGATTCTAGTGGTCTACCGCAGCGGTAGTGCTGACCTGTATGCGATCAAATCCGTGGACAGCGACACGCAACTGACGCTGACCCGGAATATCACCACCGCATTTTCCGGTGCCAGTTACGGCATTATTACCGCTGAAACCGCCAGCACCTCGTCGTTTGCTAACCAGCTGGCCAGCGCGTTTGCATTCTGGCGTAGTGTAGTGGAGGGCTGGTCGATGGCCCTGACCGGCAGCGGCAATATCACCCTGACTGACCCGATCACAGGAAAGCAGGTGACCGTGCCGGCGATAGCCGGGATGGCGAAGGCCTCGGATCTTAACGCGCTGGCAAAACTCACCGGAGGAAACAAACTCGACGGCTCGCAGGTTATAACCAGCGATAATGCCGGTTTTATTCTCGGTAAGAACTCAGATCTGGCTCTGCTCAAAAAACAGGGGCAAGGCGGGACGATTGCCGTTGGCTCGGGAACACCGTTCAGGGTTCAGCGTTCAAGAGCGACCAGTGTATCACCGTCAGACACCTATGATGACATCCTCGTTATTGGCACCAACAACCAGACGACGTTGCCCGGAGATTTGGTTGTCGGTGGTGGTTTCGATAATACGGCAAAGGGCAAGCTGTATTCCCAGGCGTTAGAGCTGTCGATGGGCACTCCGTACATCGACTTTCATTTTAACTACAGCACCGACGACTTCACCGGGCGGATTATGGCCACTGCCGCCGATCAAATTAGTGTACAAGGTAGTCATTGGCGAGTTGACAGGGATCTTCGTGTTGGTGGTATGGCAGATATTGGAGGGTGGGCGCAATGCGGAGTCGACCTTTCGGCCAACAGAACAGACTTTGGTTCCCCTGCTGATGGTTCGTTGGTTTCAGGCGGACGTATTCGATCCAGAATGCTGGGACGCGGCGGTAACGGTGACACCTCCGGAGCGTGGGGTGGTTTCTACCTTGAAGAATACGTTGGGTACAACCACCGGGTGGTACTGTATATGGACGGTTTTGACAGAAAAGATGCCTGGCTCTTTTACACCGGTGGGACAATCTCCACCCCTAAAGGCGATGTTATGACCACTGGCTCAGACGTGCGGCTGAAAAAGGATTTTACGGAATCCCAGGAAGGGGCCTCCAGGCGTATTAACGCGCTGGGGGTATGTGAGTTCAACATGAAAGGCGAAACACGCCGTAGGCGTGGATTTATTGCTCAACAAGCTGAAAAAGTTGACCCGATTTACACCTTTCAAAGCGGCGATGTAGAAATTGATGGCGAGAAGATCAATATCCTTAACGTAGACCATACGGCCATCATCGCGGATCTTGTTCTTACGGTGCAGGAGTTAACAAAACAAGTTCGTGATTTGAACAAGCAGGTTCAAACAAAAGAGTACTGATTGAGAGAAAATATGTTATCAAAACTCGGATAATTTATCATGTAATCAGCATGTTAGAATTAACATAAAAATGGTTCTAGATAAGTGTTCAGAAACATATTTTTTTTAAAAATCAAAGTATTAAGAGCAATGCAGAGAACTACTGCTGCGCCACATGCAGTGGTTCGAAGCCGCAGACCTGATCGTCAAAGGCATGGA
>ENA-UEQY01001281-UEQY01001281.1-human-gut-metagenome-genome-assembly--contig:-NODE-1281-length-14941-cov-5.178687_pt1 | contig 14941 bp, 9 predicted proteins | sample MGYA00242949_ERZ507949 | MGnify/ENA primary metagenome ERZ507949 (study PRJEB26167, sample SAMN06115403) | human gut metagenome | host: Homo sapiens | place: China:Jiangsu | collected 2016-07-06... | reverse complement strand
TAAATTATCTTTTTTCAGTTTTGTTGCGGTTTTCTCCCCGTCCCGTCTCTCAGGGCTGCAAACGCGGCCCGGCCTGCATTCGCAAACCCGATCATGCGGGGAGCGGTTTTCAATTTTCCGCCCCGAAAACAAGCCGCATGGAGCCGGCCGGATCAGGGCGCCGAAAATTTATGCAAATGTACGTTTTTCCGCCGGATTATCCCAACTTGGCCCGGATATCTTCGACGGTTATCTCGGCGGTTATGGCTTTGCCCGATGGCGAAAAGCTGAAATTGCCCGAAGCGGCCAGCCGCGCGAGCAGTGCGGCGGCTTCGTCGCGCGACATGAGGCGCGCAGTCTGCTTCGCGGCTCCGCGCGCCATCACGGCGGCGATCTTCTCGCGCCGCACGTCGGCCAGCGACACGGGCGTCGAGAAGGCCTGCAGCAGTTCGTAAAGCAGCTGGTCCACCGAGTCGGCAGGCATGTCGGCCGGCGTGCCCTTCACCTCGACGGCGCAGTCGCCCTGAAAATCGAGATCGAAGCCCAGCGATGCGAATTCGACGGCATTCTCTTCGAGCAGGGCGTATTCGCTGTCCGAAAGCACCAGCCGTTCGGGAAACAGCAGCTGCTGACTCACCGACGAACCGCTGCCGAGCATCTTCAGGTAGTCTTCGTAAAGTATCCGTTCACGGGCGCGGCGCACGTCCACCACCACGAACCGTCCGCCCAGCAGGGCGGCGACATAGCCGCCTCCGAGCGGCAGCGGATCGGTAAATTCGGGCCGCCCGTCAACGTCGAGACGCTGTTGCTCGACCGTCGCTTCGGAGGGGATGAATTCTAGCTCGCTGGCATCGAAACCGCTCTCCGAAGTCACTTCGAAGCCCCCGCCCGACACGAAATCCTCGAAGGCGTCGTCCGCCGCAGAGGGAATCGAAAATTCGTCGGCGCCGCTGCCGGCCGCAGGAAATCCCCCGCCCCCGGCGCTGCGCAGGCCGCCCGGCAAAGCGACACCCGAACCGTGTCCTCCGCCGCGCGGAGCGAAGCCCGCGCCGGCATTGTCGGAGAGAGTTTGGCCGTTGTCGCTGAACGGCACGTCGAATCCGGCGAAATCGACGTTCGGATCGGGCGCCGACGGGTCGATGTACTCTTCGCGGAAAGGATTGTATTCGCTGTTGGACATGGCCCGCGGCTCGCTGTAGACCGCCCCTTTGGTCAGCACCGGAATCTCGACGATGCCTTCGCGGTCGAAATCCATCAGCGGCACGGCGCCCGTCTTGGCGAGCGTTTCGCGCACGGCGGCGTTCACGATCTGCCACACGGCCTCCTCGTCGGCGAATTTCACCTCGGTTTTCTGCGGGTGGACATTGACGTCGATGCGCGACGGGTCGATCGTCAGGTAGAGGAAATACGACGGCGAACTGCTTTCGGGAATCAGCTTCTCGTACGCCTTCATGATGGCGCTCGTGAGGTACGAACTCTTGAAATAGCGGCCGTTTACGAAGAGGTACTGTTCGCCGTTGCGCCGTTTGGCGGCGGCGGGACGGCCGATGTAGCCTTCGATGCGGGCGATCGAAGTGTCGGCCTCGACCTCCAGCAGATTCTGCTTGATATGGCGTCCCACCACATCGACGATACGTCCGGCGAGCGACGCCGCACCCAGCGTATAGACCGAGGCGTCGTTGGCGTATAGCTCGAAGGCGATCTGCGGATTGCACAACGCCACACGCTGGAATTCCGACTTGATCTGCGCCGCCGACGTGGTGCTCTTGTCCAGAAAACGGCGGCGGGCAGGCACGTTGTAGAAAAGGTTGCGCACGAAAAACTGCGACCCCACGGGACACATCACCGGGGTCTGTCCGGCGAACTGGCCGCCGTTGATCTCGGTCTGCGTGCCGACTTCGTCGCCCTCCTGCCGCGTCCGCAGTTCGACCTGCGCCACGGCGGCGATCGAAGCCAGCGCTTCGCCGCGGAAGCCGAAAGTATTGAGTGCGTAAATATCGTCCACGGAGGTTATCTTGCTCGTGGCGTGGCGGTCGAAAGCCATGCGCGCGTCGATGGGCGACATGCCGCAGCCGTCGTCCACGATCTGAATCAGGTCCTTGCCGCCGTCGCGGAAATTGACCTTTACGGTGCGTGCGCCTGCGTCGATCGCATTCTCCATCATCTCCTTGACCACCGAGGCGGGACGGTTGACGACCTCGCCCGCCGCGATCTGATTGGCTACGACCTCCGGTAATAATCTGATCTTATCTGCCATCTACTCCTGATAATCGTTGGGTACCACCGTGATAGGCTGCTCCTGCCACTCGACGTCGGAAATGCCCGACTGATCAAGCCCGTTGCGCCGCACCGTCTCTTCGGCACCCACCGCTTCGGTCTGCGCCGGGGCCGAGGTCCGCGCCCGCAGGAAAACGTCGGCGAGCCTCGGATAGAGAATATAGATGAAAAGCAGCACCAGAACCGCGCCTACGACCATCTTCCAAATGCGGTCGCGGCCCGTCTTCTCCTCCTTGGAACGGCGTGCGGCGCGCGCATCGCGCTGGGTGCGGATATATTGTCCGGGGCGGTATTCACCGCCGGCGTCTTCGGCTCTTTCGCCCCGAAGCTCGGCGCGGCGCTGTTCGCGCGCCTCCTTTTCGGGATCGTAATAACGCGGTATGTAGTTGAACTTGTTCGCGTGCTTCTTGAACGGGGTGAAACCTAACATGGCATGTCCTCCTATTTTTTTGTAAAGATACGAATTCTTCCGCAATTTTATTGCCCCGAATTCCTTTTTCCGGCACGGACGCATGCGTCCGCCGCGCGCGGGAAGCGGGTTGCGGCCGGGGCGGCTCCCGATCTGCCAATACGGCGGAATGCCGGAACCCGCAGGGGTATTCAGCACTCCGCCGTAGAGACGAAACCGTATCGTTTCCTAACGGAAGAAACTCTTCATCCGCTCGAAAATATTCTGGTTTTTGACCGAGTCGGCTTTCTGGAAACCGGGCTGCCGGGACAACTCCTCGACCAGCCGCTTCTCCTCGGCATTGAGTTTCGACGGAATGGTGATGTCCACCACGACCAGCTCGTCGCCGCGGCCGTAACCGTTCACGTCGGGCAAACCCTTGCCGCCCAGACGCAGCACCTTGCCGGCATGCGTTCCCGGGGCGATCTTGATCTTGGCGCGGCCGTCTACCGTCGGCACCTCGACCGTACCGCCCAGCAGAGCCAGCGTCACGGTGATATTGAGGTTGTGAATCAGGTCGTTGCCGTCGCGCATCAGTTCGGGATGCGGCTCCTCTTCGATCAGCACTTGCAAGTCGCCGTTGACGCCGCCGTGGCGCGCGGCGTTGCCCTTGCCCGTGACGGTGAGCATCATGCCCTCGCCCACGCCGGCCGGAATCTTGATCTCCACGACCTCCGAACCGCGGACGGTGCCTTCGCCCTTGCACTTGTCGCAGGGCGAAGTGATGACCTTGCCCGTACCGCCGCAGGTCGGGCACACACTCTGGGTCTGCATGCGGCCGAAAAAGGTGTTTTCGACGCGCGTCACATGGCCCGTGCCGTTACACGTCGAGCAGGTCGAATAGGAATCGGCGTCCTTGGCTCCCGTGCCGCCGCACTTGTCGCAGGCGACGGTCTTGTTGATCTTGAGCTTCTTGGTGACGCCGTTGGCGATCTCGGCCAGCGTCAGCCTGACCTTGATGCGGATATCGGAGCCGCGGTTCACGCGCCGGCCGCCGGACGACGACGAGCGGAAGCCGCCCCCGCTGAAATGTCCGCCGAAAATGTCGCCGAACTGCGAGAAAATATCCTCCATCGAGAAGCCGCCGCCGCTGAATCCGCCGAAACCGCCTCCGCCGCCCGCCGCGCCGCTCATGCCGGCATGGCCGAACTGGTCGTAACGGGCACGCTTGTCGGGGTTCGACAACACGTCGTAGGCTTCTGCTGCCTCCTTGAACTTCTCCTCGGCCTGCTTGTCGCCCGGATTCTTGTCCGGGTGATACTGAATGGCAGCCTTGCGGTAGGCCTTCTTTATTTCGTCGGCGTTAGCGTTCTTCTGGACGCCCAACACTTCGTAGTAATCCCTCTTTTCAGCCATCTTCTTACTCTCCTACAACGACTTTTGCAAAACGCAGCACCTTGTCGCCCAACATGTAACCGGTCTGGACGACGTCTACGACCTTGCCCTGCATATCCTCTCCGGCGGCGAACTTGGCCACGGCCTCGCATAGGTCGGCGTCGAACTCCCGGCCCTTGACGTCGATCTCGGTCACGCCCTTCTGACGCAGGGTTTCGGTAAATTTCTGCGATATCAGGTTTACGCCGGCGCGCAGCGCTTCGATATCGTCGCTCTTCTGCATGGCATCGACCGCCCGCTGCACGTCGTCGCGCACGGGAAGCATCGCCAGCAAGACGTCGCGGCCTCCGGTCTGCACCAGATCCATCTTCTCCTTGAGCGTACGCTTGCGGTAGTTGTCGAACTCGGCCTGTAGACGGATGTATTTATCCTGCCATTCGGCGACTGCCGCCGCTAAATCGGGCGTGGCGCCGCTGTCGGTCGCGTCTGCCATTGTGTCAGTCCCGTCCTGCGGCTCGTCTGACACATTGGCACAGGGTTCGCCGTCGCACGAGGGATAACCGTCGCCCGGCTCGAACCCTTCGTCTCCGTTAATGGCTTCATTATAAGCTTTTTCCTTTTTCATATATAGTTGTTTTTCAGATTTTCCGTCTTATAGTCGATCAAATTGTATACCAACCTCCGGAAGGGCCTATCCGATGATGAAAATAGCAGGGCGTTTGTTCATCGCGGGCAGTTCGGCGGCACGCCATTCGCGGACGCGGAGCGTGCGGATGAATTCGCCGGGAGCCGTGATGTCCATGGCCACCGTCAGCCGCGTTTCGGGCGCAAGGGTCTGCAACAGCTGCTCCATCAGCTTGACGTTGCGGTACGGGGCCTCGATGAAGAGCTGGGACTGGCCTTCGGCGTGCGCGCGGCGTTCGAAACGGCGGATCGCCTGCACCCGTTCGGGCGGTTTGACGGGCAGGTAGCCGTTGAAGGCGAACGACTGTCCGTTGAGCCCCGACGCCATGACCGCCATGACGATCGACGAAGGTCCGACGAGCGGCACGACACGGATTCCGCGGCGGTGGCAGGCTTCGACCACCAGCGCCCCCGGATCGGCGACGCCCGGCACGCCCGCTTCGGAAATCACGCCCGCCGAACGCCCCTCGACGAGCGGTTTCACCAGCTCTTCGACCTCACGCCCGGCGACGGTATGTTCGTTCAGTTCGCGGAAGCAGAGCGTGTCGATCGGGCGCGCCGCGCCCGCTTTCGACAGAAACCGCCGCGCCGTGCGGGTATTCTCGACGATAAAATAGTCGAGCGAATCCATAACGGCGCGGTTTGCTGCGGGCAGCACGTCCCACGGCGCCGTTTCGTCCGAGATCGGACACGGGATCAGATAGAGTGTTCCGTACATTTTTTCAGTTCAGCGATTTTTCGTTCCAACAATCCGACACGGTTCGCAATGCGGACATACTGCACGGCGAACCAGAGACTCAGCGCCATGGCCCCGACGATCACCAGACCGGGCAACCCGCCGAGACAGAGCCAGCTGAGCAGAAATCCCGCGATCGAAAGCGTCAGCGGAGCTTTCCGGACAAGAAAGGCCAGTGCCGCGTAGACGCATGCCAGCGCAGCCATGAAAATCCCGACGGCCCGCATCGTCGCGTCGCCCCCGGCATGCACCAGCACGACCACGCCGCCGACAAGCGCGAAAAACGCGGCGCAGAGCATCGCGACCTTCGCCCGGCCCAGCTGGTCGAGGGCCGACTCCGCTTCGACGCGGGCCGTCAGCAGGCGGGTTTCGAGACACTTCACGGCCTGCATCCTCTCCGCCGGACAGTTGCAGGCGGGACATTTGTCCGCTCCGGGCGCGATCAGGCCGCCGCAGTCGTAGCACTTCATCCCGTTATTCCTTGAGATAGATGCGTTTCACACGTCCCGAAACCGAGGTCATGATTTCATACGAGATCGTATCGAGCACACGGGCCATCGTTTCGAGGTCGTTGCCCGGCACGGGCGAGAAGACCGACACTTCGTCGCCCTCCTTCACGCCGGGAATGTCCGTAATGTCGATCATGCAGCTGTCCATGCAGACCCGACCGATGATCGGCGCAGGCTGTCCGGCCACGAGCACCGACCAGCGGCCGCAGCCCAGATGCCGGTCCAGCCCGTCGGCATAGCCGATCGGTATCGTGGCCGTGGTGGTCGGCCGCGTGAGCTTTCCGGCGCGGCCATACCCCACCGCATCGCCCGCAGGCAGGCGTTTGATCTGCACGATGCGGGTTTTGAGCGTCGAGACGGGACGCAGGGCGTCGTTGTGCCGGAACCCGAAGCCGTAAAGCCCCAGCCCCAGACGGCACATGTCGAACTGCGCTTCGGGGAAGCGCTCGATGGCGGCCGAATTGGCCGTATGGCGGATGACCGGATAAGGCAGCGAGGCGGCGAGCTGCGCGCTCATGCGGTCGTAGAGGGCGATCTGCGCCCGCGTATAGGCATCCTCTTCGGGCATGTCGGCGCAGTTGAGGTGCGAGAAGACCGAAGCCGCCTTGACCTGCGGCGTCGCGGCGAGCGTCGCGCACAACTGCGCGATCTCCTGCTCCACGAACCCCAGCCGGTGCATGCCCGTATCCAGCTTGACGTGAATCGGATAACGGCTCTCGCCCGCGTGCGTCACGGCATCGGCGAAAGCGCCGAGCGAGTGGAAACTGTAGATTTCGGGTTCGAGCCGGTTGGCGATCATCACGTCGAAGCTGTCGGCGTCGGCGTTGAGCACCACGATCGGCATCGAAATCCCCCGCTCGCGCAGCAGTACGCCCTCGTCGGCGAACGCCACGGCGAGATAGTCCACGCCCTGATGCTGGAGCATCTGCGCGACTTCGAAATCGCCCGCGCCGTACGAACCGGCCTTGACCATCGCCACGAGCCGGGTCCCGAAGCTCAGCTTCGACCGGAAATAGTTGAGATTATGGATCATGGCGTCGAGATCGACCTCCAGCACCGTCGTATGGCTTTTGCGGGAGAGCAGGTGCACCAGTTTTTCGAAACGGAAATCGCGTGCGCCTTTCAGCAGGATCGCACGCCCGGCCACGGCGTCGCGGTTGATGCGCGCGACGCATTCGTCGGTAGCCGTAAAGAACTCCTTGTCGCAGGCGAACAGCGCGGCATAGCGTTTCAGGCGGGGACCGATACCGATCAGGAAGTCGATTCCGGCGCGTGCGACCATGCCCGCCACGCGGCTGTAAAGCTCGTCGTCCGAGAGACCGCTCTGCGAAATGTCCGACAGCACGAGCGTACGGCGGCGGCTCAGCGCCACGCTGTGCAGGTAGTCCAGCGCCAGCGCCAGCGAATTGAGGTCGAGGTTGTAGGCGTCGTTGATAAGTATCGAGTCGTTGATGCCCTCTTTGACTTCGAGACGCATCGCCACGGAGGGAGCTGCGGCGAACGAAGGGGCGGGATAATGCATCACATCGCAGAACGCCTCGACGATCTGGGCATTGCGGCGCGAAGCGGCATTGCCTATGACCGATTCGGGCACTTCGGGATATGAGGCGGCATCGACGGGACGGCGGTCGGCGAAATGCGCCGCGACCATACGGCCCAGCGGCTCGTAATAGCTGTGGTAGATGATTTTGGAAGCGCTGCGGGCGAGAATCATCTTCTCGTCGCATTTCTGTTCCAGATTGATGAAATTCTCCTGATGGGCGTCGCCGATCGAAGTGAAGATCACCGCGTCGGGGCGGATGATGCGTTCGAGCCGCTCCATCTCGCCGGGCTTCGAGATGCCCGCTTCGAAAATCGCCAGCTCCTCGTCGCCCTCCAGCATCAGCACCGAAAGCGGTACGCCCAGCTGCGAATTGTAACTCTTCGGCGAACGGTAATATTTCATGCCTTCGGGCAGCTCCTCGGCGATCCACTCCTTGATGACGGTCTTGCCGTTCGAGCCTGTGATGCCGACCACCGTACCCCGGAACTGCGCCCGGTGATAGGCCGCCAGCCGCTGAAGGGCTTCGATGGCGTTGTCCACCTGCACGAAACCGCACTCCCCGGTGCACGAGGAGGCTTCGACGCCCCGCTCGACGAGGAACGCACGCACGCCCCGGCTTTGCATGTCGGCGATGAAATCATGCGAATCGTGGTTCGCGCCGCGCATGGCGACGAACATCGGGCGACACCCCAGCTCGCACGAAAGCGACCGGCTGTCGGTAACGACCGACCGCACCTCGGAATCGCAACCCGAAAACTTTCCGCCGCAAATGGCGGCAATACGTGAAAGTCTGTAATTCATCCTCTTATCATTTTCCGTTCCATCCGCCCTGCGGTCTGTAGGCATCTGCCCCGCACTCGGCCGGAACGCCGCGAAAAATCGTCAGTCCATCTTAAAAGTCACGATCGTAATGCCCGCCCCGCCGCGGTCGGCATGCTCGTCCTTGGCGCTTTCGACCTCAGGGACAGTGCGCAGATAGCGGCGGATCTCCTCCTTCAGGGCCCCCGTACCCTTGCCGTGAAGGATCGAAACCGAACCCACGCCGACCATCAAGGCGTCATCGACGAAATCCTGCACGGCGTCCAGCGCTTCGGCGGCGCGCATGCCCCGCACATCGATATGGTCCCTGAAATTGAGTTTGCGGGCCGAAATATCGACCGAGACCACCGTACGGGCCGTCTGCGGGCGCGTCGCTTCGCGGAACTCGCTGTTCGACACCACGGTCAGCAGTTTCTTGTCTACCGTAGTAAGTATCTGCCCGAAGGCGACCTGCGCTTTCTTCCCCTTGACCGACTGCACCACGCCGACCATATCCTGCCCGACCATGCGGACCTTGGAACCGGTTTCGACCTCGCGGGGTTTGGGCGGTTCGGGGGCAGCGGCCGCGGCCTGCGCTTCGCCGCGCTGGGTTTTGCGCTCGATGCGCCGCTGGCGGCGGCGTTCGATGCGCTCGATCTCACGGGCCACCTGCGCGTCCTTCTCGGCCGTATCGGCCTGCTCGACCGCATCGCGGAAGTCGTCCAGCTCGCGCCGCGCCAGCCGCGTCAGCTCTTTTTCGGCCTGCGCTTCGCGGATGGTCCTGATCGTATTCTCGATCTGCTTGTTGGCGTCGGCGATCAGCCGCTGGGCCTCCTGCTTGGCCTTTTTCAGAATCTCCTGCCGCTCGGACTTGATCTTCGCCAGCTGCTCGGCGTAAGTCTGCTCCAGCTCTTCGACCTTGCGGTCCGTCAGACGGATGCGGTCGCGTTTCTGTTCCCAGTAATGTTTGTCACGGGCAATTTCGCGCAGCTGCTTTTCGATGTTGATATGGTCGCTGCCGGCCTTCTCGCCCGCAATGCGGATTATCTCTTCCGGCAGGCCGATCTTGCGGGCGATCTCCACGGCGTACGAACTGCCGGGCTTGCCCGTTTCGAGCCGGAACAGCGGCCTGATATGCTGCACGTCGAACATCATGGCGCCGTTGGCGATGCCTTCGGTGTTCGACGCATAATACTTGATATTGGCGTAATGGGTCGTGATAACACCGTAGCACCCCTTGGCCAGCAGGCGTTCGAGGATGGCTTCGGCGATGGCGCCGCCGATGACCGGCTCGGTACCCGACCCGAATTCGTCGATCAGCACCAGCGTCGCGGAGGAGGCTCCGGCCAGCATGTTCTTCATGTTGAGCAGGTGCGACGAATAGGTCGAAAGATCGTCGTCGATCGACTGCTCGTCGCCGATGTCGATGAAGATCGACCGAAACACGGGCAGCTCGGAGACCTCCGACGCCGGCACGAGGAAACCGCACTGGAACATATACTGCACGATGCCCGTGGTTTTCAGGCAGACCGACTTGCCGCCCGCGTTAGGCCCCGAAATGACGAGGATATGCTTGCGGCGGTCCAGCTGCATGTCGAGCGGCACGACCTCGCGGCCCTGCGCCCGGAGCGTCTGCTGCAGCAAGGGATGGCGGGCGTTTTTCAGCATCAGCCGGTCGTCGGTCGAGACGATCGGCTTCACGCAGCCGTTCTCCGAGGCCCAGCGCCCTTTGGCGCGCAGCATGTCGATCTCGGCGAGGTAATCGCCCGAATCGGCGATCAGCTCCGCATCGGGACGCACCGAATCGGTGAACTCCGAGAGGATGCGGACAATCTCGCGCCGCTCGGCGTATTCCAGTTCGCGCAGTTCGTTGTTGATCTCCACCACCTCGACCGGCTCGACGTAGAACGTGCGTCCGGTAGCCGACTCGTCGTGGATGAAGCCCTGCAGTTTGCGCTTGTTGGCCGCGGCGACCGGAATCACGGCTTTGCCTTCGCGGATCGAAATCTGGGCGTCGGCATCGACGATGCCGGCGTTCTTGGCGGCCGACAGCACGGCCTGCAGACGCTTGGCGGCCTGTCCCTCGCGTTCGCGGACGGCGCGCCGGATCTCCAGCAGACCGGGCGAAGCGTTGTCCTTCACGTTGCCGAAACGATCGACGATGGCGTCGATCCGCTGCACGATTTCGGGAAAGGCCGCGACGCCGCGGCTGCGGGCGTGAAGCGCCGGATATTGTTCTTCGCGGTTGAGAATGAACGCTACGATGCCGCCGACGACCGTCAGCGCACGATGCAGCGTCACCACTTCCTCGACGTCGAGGAATGAGCCTTCGACGCGCAACTTGGCGACGATATGATCGACGTCGGGATACTCCCCGCCGGGAAATTCGTGTTCCATATCGAGCAGCAGACGCATCTCGTCGGCAAGCGTCAGCCGCCGGGCGATCTCGCGCGCCGAAGTCGAAAAGGTCTCGCCGGCCAGCCGCGCACGGGCGGCACGCATGGTACAGCGCGCCGCAACCTGTTCACGAAGCCGGTCGAAGCCGATCTTCTGCTCGAAGTTTGCAGGATAAATCATGGTGCTATGTCGGGTAAAGGGCTACCGCAGCCGCCTGAGCGAATCGCGCTCGGCTTTCTCGGCGGCCTTCGCGGCCTTCCGGTCGGCCCGCTCCTTCATCTTCTCAGGGTTGCGCCCGAAGAGCGAAAGATGGACGTAACGGCCCGGATACTGTTTGACGTCGGCCAGCAGTGCGGAGAGATTCTCGCTGGCCCGGTTGAGCGAATCGTAAAGTTCGGGATCGTTCATCAGCTTGCCCACCGTGCCCTCGCCCTGCGCGATGCGGGCCACCAGATCGTCGAGATGCCCGACGGTCTGCGAAAGCTTGACGGCGAACTCCTCTTCGGAGAACTGCGCGACGACCCGGTCCACATTGCCGATGATGCTGTCCACGCGCTGGGCGTTGTCGCCGAGCATGTCGGAGAACTTCGAAAGGTTCTCCAGCGCGCTTTTCAGGTTGTTTTTCTCGGCGGAAAGGATCTGCGCCATGTCGCCCGTCACGGAGTTGAGGTTGCCGAGCGTCCCGGCGATATTGCCGGCGTTGTCCTCCATCAGCCTGTTGAGGTTGTCGAGCGCACGCGACAGATCGCCGGTGAGCTGCGAGACCTTCTGCTTGAAGAAATCCAGCTCCGAACCGGCCACATCCATCAGGTCGCGGTCGCGGCTCGACCGCAGCGTATCACCTTTATGCAGGTAGGTGTCGGCCGTGCCGTAGGTGATTTCGATCGCCTTGGCGCCCATCAGCCCGTTGCTGAAAATCTTGGCTTCCGAATCGGTCGGAATGCGGTACTCGCGTTTGATGGTGAACCGCAGCACGACTTTATCGCTGCGGGCGGGGTCGAACGACAGGCCCGTCACCGAACCGATCTTGACGCCCTTCATCATGATCGGCGAAGCGTTCTGCACGCCGTTGATCTGGTCGTAAGCCGCATAATATTCGACATTGCGGCTGAAAATATCGAATCCTTTCAGAAAGCGGATGCCCGCCCATGCGACGCCGATCATCGCCACGGCGAATATTCCGATCTTAACTTCCCTTTTCATATCTCGTATGTTTTTATTTCACGATCCGAGTTCCCCGGCAGCTCACCACAAAGGCGTCGGGGAAGACCTTGCGCACCGCCGCCAGTTGCTTCTGCGCCGCAGCGCGGGTCTCGTATTCGCCGACGCAATATTTATAACGGTATTTGCCGTCGGCCGTATATTGCTTTACCTTGCCGCGGTAGCTCTTGAACCGCTCGGACGAAGCCGGCACGGTCTGGGGGCTGGCCAGCACCTGCACGGTATAGCGCAGCGGCTGCGCGTCCTGTTTCGGAGCCGGCTGCTTCGGGGTTTCGGCTTTCGGCGTCTCACGCTTCGGGGCGCCGGCCTTGGGAGTCTCCGTTTTCGGCGTCTGCGTTTCGGACGTCTCCCGCTCTGCCGGCGCAGTCACGGATTCGGATTTGGCGGCGGAGTCCTTCGCCCCCGCCTTTCCGCCGGCCCCGCGCACAGGCTCCTTGCCGACGACCACTTGCTCCGGTTTCTGCTCCGGCTTAGGCGCCGCAGCGGCCTCCTCTTCGGCGTTGCGCGTTTCGAGCACATAGGCCGAATAGTTCTTCACGCCCTCGTAAATCGAACGGGCGATCTCGGTCTGGCCCTTCTCCGACTTCATGTAGGCAGCCTCCTGCGAATTGGAGAGGAATCCGATCTCGGTCAGCACGCCCGGCATGTCGGTCGCATAGAGCACGCGCAGCAGCTGGGGTTTGATGCCCCGCGAATGGCGGCCCGCCTTCAGGTAGTTGTTCTGAATGCAGCGCGCGATGGCCATGCTGTATTCGCCGTAGGTGAACTGCAGGTTCTGGATATAGGCCCGCACGATGGCCGCCGTACGTTCGTCGGACATGTCGATCAGGTCCTCGCGGTTGTTCTCGAACAGCGCGTTTTCGTTGTAACGCTGCTCCTTGGGGCTTTCGCCCATGATCAGCGTCTCGACGCCGCGCGCGGCCGTGGACTTGGCCGCATTGACATGGATCGAAATGAAGAGGTCGCCGCCGGCCTTGTTGGCGATGTCGGCGCGCGCCTGCAGGTCTTTCGCCTTGTCGGGTCCCAGCGCCTTGTCCGTCTTGCGCGTATAGACCACCTTCACGCCGGGCATGCCCTCCTCGATCATTTTGCCGAGCTTGAGAGCCACCTTCAGCGTCAGGTCCTTTTCGCTGGTTCCGCCGTAGTGCGCACCGGGATCGTTGCCGCCGTGACCGGGGTCGATCACCACAACTTCGACTCCGTGCGCAATATTCCCGGCCGATGCCGCGTTCGTAAGAACGGTTACGGCCGCAAATGCGAATAACAGGAACAGTCGTGTGCCCATATTTAAGAGATCAAGTGTAAGCTTTCTGTAATTTTTTACCTATCTTTGTCGCGCCTGAAAACCCCGCGGGAGGTCGCCGGAGACCTGATTCAGGCGTTTTTGCCGACATGTCGGCAAAGGTACGAAAAATTATTGGAATTTTGGATAAACTTAGGGTAAAATATCTGTTTTCGGCGGCGCTGATCCTGCTCTTCGCCCAGCTGGTGTTCGGCGCGTCCGCACCCCGGAGCGTGTTCGCCGCAGCCGCCCCGGACAGCACCCGCACCCACGATTCCATTCCGGCATATACCCTTCCGGAAGCCGCGGCCGAAGTTCCCGAAGCCGTCCGCACACGCAGCGAACGTCGCGCGCAGGCACGGGCCGCCCGCGAGAAAGCCCGCCGCCACGCCGAATTCGAAGCCATGTCGCAGGAGGAGCGCGACTCGATGTTCAGTTCACAGGTCGATTCGCTCATCGCCCGCCGGGCCGACTCGCTGGCCGGCAGGCAGGCCGACACCGTGGCCCGCGACTCGGTCAAGCGGCCGCGCAAGCCCGGCGCCTTCCTCGACGATCCGATTTCGGGCAAGAACAAGGACTCGCTGGTGTACGACGTCCGCAACAAGATGGTCTACATCTACAACGAAGGCGACGTCACCTATCAGAACAGCAACCTCAAGGCCGACTACATGCAGATCGACATGAACTCCAAGCTGATCCACGCATACGGCAAACCCGACTCGCTCGAAGGCAAGGCCATCGTCACCAAACCCGAATTCTCCGACGGCGGCGAAGCCCCCTACAAGATGGACACGATCACCTACAACCTCGAATCGAAGAAGGCCAAGATCAAGGGCGTGGCGACACAGCAGGGCGACGGCTGGCTGGTGGGCGGCAGCGTCAAGAAGATGCCCGACAACACGATCAACATCGAGAACGGAAAATATACGACCTGCGACGAAACGGACCATCCGCACTTCTATCTGGCGATGACCAAGGCCAAGGTCATTCCGGGCAAGAAGGTCGTCACGGGTCCGGCCTATCTGGTCATGGAGGACGTGCCGATCTATTTTCTGGGCATTCCCGAAGGTTTCTTCCCGATCAGTTCGGGTCCCAAGTCGGGGCTGCTGATGCCCACCTACGGCGAAGAGTACACCAAGGGATTCTTCCTGCGCGATCTGGGCTACTACTTCACGCTGGGCGATTACGCCGATCTGGCCGTCCGCGGAGGCATCTACACGCTAGGTTCGTGGGAGGCATCGGCCGCATCGCGCTACATCAAGCGCTACAAGTACAGCGGCAGTTTCAACATGCAGTACTCGAACATCAAGACGGGCGAAAAAGGCGAACCCGACTATATCAAGCAGAGCAACTTCCGCATCCAGTGGACCCATTCGCAAGACCCCAAGGCCAACCCCGGTTCGACCTTCTCGGCGTCGGTGAACTTCGCTACCAGCGGTTACAGCAAGTATTCGGCGACCAACCTCAACGACATTCTCGCCACGCAGACCAACTCGTCGATCGCCTATTCGAAGAACTGGGCCGGCACACCGTTCTCGCTCTCGGCGAACATGTCCATTTCGCAGAACTCGCAGAACAAGACCATTTCGGTAACCCTGCCCACGCTGGTCTTCAACGTCTCGCGCTTCTACCCCTTCAAACGCAAGGAGAAAACCGGCAAGGACCGCTGGTACGAGAAGATCTCGATGCAGTACACGGGTAAGATGACCAACTCGGTGACCACCACCGAATC
>ENA-UEQY01001277-UEQY01001277.1-human-gut-metagenome-genome-assembly--contig:-NODE-1277-length-14963-cov-67.563953_pt1 | contig 14963 bp, 14 predicted proteins | sample MGYA00242949_ERZ507949 | MGnify/ENA primary metagenome ERZ507949 (study PRJEB26167, sample SAMN06115403) | human gut metagenome | host: Homo sapiens | place: China:Jiangsu | collected 2016-07-06... | reverse complement strand
TGGCACACGGTATCGAATCGGTGCGTTCGAAACCCCAACGACTGCACGAGATTACCTCAGGCGAAGAACAGCGCATCGACATGGGCGACGACGAGCTGAACCGCGTACTGGGAGGCGGACTGGTAGAGGGCTCGCTTACGCTGATAGGCGGTGAACCGGGTATCGGAAAGTCGACGCTGGTACTTCAGACAGTGCTCCGCCTCACGGACAAGAAGGTGCTGTATATCTCGGGCGAAGAAAGCGCACGGCAGTTGAAATTGCGCGCCGACCGTATCCCCCATCCTGAAGCAAACAACCTGCTGATAGCGTGCGAAACATCGCTGGAACAGATTTTCACAAACATCAAGAATACGGCTCCCGATCTGGTCATCATCGACTCGATACAGACCATCTCGACGGAAAACATCGACTCGTCGCCGGGCAGCATCGTACAAGTGCGCGAGTGTTCGGCTTCTATTCTGAAATTCGCCAAAGAAACAGGAACACCGGTTATTCTGATCGGTCATATCAACAAAGAAGGCAGCATTGCCGGACCGAAGGTGCTGGAGCACATTGTCGACACGGTGCTTCAGTTCGAGGGCGACCAGCACTACATGTACCGCATCCTGCGGAGTATCAAGAACCGCTTCGGAAGTACGGCGGAACTGGGTATCTACGAAATGCGGCAGGACGGACTGCGGCAGGTGAGCAATCCTTCGGAACTGCTGCTTACGCAAGATCATGAGGGTATGAGCGGCATTGCCATCGCCTGTGCGGTAGAGGGTATCCGTCCGTTTCTCATCGAGGTACAGGCGCTGGTGAGTACGGCGGCGTACGGCATGCCCCAGCGCTCGGCTACGGGATTCGACCTGCGACGCATGAACATGCTGCTGGCGGTACTGGAGAAGCGTGTAGGATTCAAACTGGCGCAGAAGGATGTCTTTCTGAACATCGCAGGAGGGCTGAAGGTGAACGATCCGGCCATCGACCTGGCGGTAATCAGTGCCATTCTGTCGAGCAACATGGATACGGAAATCGAAGCGGGCGTATGCATGGCAGGTGAAGTGGGGCTGAGCGGAGAAATCCGTCCCGTAAACCGTATCGAGCAACGCATCAGTGAGGCCGAGAAACTGGGATTCACACGGATGCTCGTACCCAAGCATAACCTACAGGGACTGGACCGCAAGAAGATTAAGATTGAACTGGTTCCCGTGCGCAAGGTGGAAGAAGCTTTCCGACAGCTGTTCGGATAAAAGAGTGCAAAAAACAACATACAAGTCATGACGCAGAATGAAGAATTGGACAAGATTTTCTTTGTGACTTTCTGCATGGAACAGTACAAGCATGAGCACAATATGACAGGAAAAGAGGTTGCCGACCTTTTCTCCCAACAAGGAGTATTGACTTATCTGGAAGAAAATTTCGAAATTCTCCACACACAAAGCCGCCAGTGACTGATGGAGGAAATCAACCATCAAGGAGGTACATCTATGAATCTGGAAGTGACAGATAATAATCTGTATTTGTTTTTACCCGGCAAGATAGCCCGGATGATACAGATTTGCCCTGTTACGCTTTTACCGTTCTGATACATACCGCCGTCTTACAGACCAGTCAACCAAACTGTGGCATTATGATTCCACAGCCGTATGAAGAATTCATGGAAGAAGAAAACGTAAACAAGAACAACCAGTTATGATACAAGAATATCAGTTAAGAGTTCTGCCCGAGCAGGCAGCCAGCGAACAACATATCAAGCAATACGTGAGCCGTGAAAAGGGGCTCGACATTCGTACCATACACGCCGTACGGGTACTGAAACGGAGCATCGACGCCCGCCAGCGGACGATTTACGTAAACCTGAAGGTACAGGTGTTCATCAACGAAACGCCTACCGAGGAGGAGTTTGTACGGACGGAATACCGCAACGTGGAGGGAAAGCCTCAGGTGGTTGTGGTGGGAGCCGGACCGGGCGGTCTGTTTGCTGCCCTGCGTCTGATAGAGCTGGGACTGCGTCCGGTGGTGGTGGAGCGCGGAAAGAATGTGCGCGACCGCAAGACGGATCTTGCCCGCATCAGCCGTGAACACAAGGTGGACCCGGAATCGAACTACAGCTTCGGCGAAGGAGGTGCGGGAGCTTACTCCGACGGCAAGCTGTATACGCGCAGCAAGAAGCGTGGCAGCGTGGACAAGATTCTGAACGTGTTCTGCCAGCACGGAGCAAGCACATCTATCCTGATAGACGCGCATCCGCACATCGGAACCGACAAGTTGCCGAGGGTGATCGAGAACATGCGAAACACCATCCTCGCCTGTGGCGGAGAGGTGCACTTCCAGACACGCATGGATGCCCTGCTCATCAAGGACAACAAGGTAGCAGGCATTGAAACGAATACGGGAAAGACTTTCCACGGTCCGGTGATTCTGGCTACAGGACATTCGGCACGCGACGTATACCGCTGGTTGTATGCCAACGGGGTGACCATCGAACCCAAGGGTATCGCCGTAGGGGTACGTCTGGAGCATCCGTCGATGCTGATCGACCAGATTCAGTACCACAACAAGAACGGACGCGGAAAGTATCTGCCGGCAGCCGAATACAGCTTCGTGCAGCAGGTAGAAGGCAGAGGGGTGTACAGCTTCTGCATGTGTCCGGGAGGATTTGTGGTTCCGGCAGCCAGCGGGCCTCACCAGCTGGTGGTAAACGGCATGAGTCCCAGCAACCGTGGCACGAAGTGGAGCAACTCCGGCATGGTGGTAGAATTGCGTCCCGAAGACCTGCTCCTGCCCGACTTGCAGCTTCAGGAGTGTGAAACCATTCAGGGTTCGGCAGAAGCGCAGACCGAAGAACTGATTGCCCGTTCGGGAAAACTGCCCGAGGGAAGCGTACATACACTGGCTGTAATGCACTTTCAGGAGAAACTGGAGCAACTCTGCTGGCAGCAGGGTAACATGCGGCAGACGGCTCCTTCGCAGCGTATGGCGGACTTCATCAACCGGAAAATCAGCTACGACCTGCCCGATACCTCGTACAGCCCGGGACTGGTTTCTTCGCCGCTTCACTTCTGGATGCCGAAATTCATCAGCAGCCGACTGAGCCGGGGCTTCCAGTTGTTCGGCAAGAGCTCGCACGGCTTCCTGACCAACGAGGCAGTGATGATTGCCGTAGAAACACGTACTTCGGCCCCTATCCGCATCGTACGCGACAACGAAACCTTGCAGCACGTCAGCGTAGAGGGACTGTTCCCCTGCGGAGAAGGAGCGGGATATGCCGGCGGTATCGTGTCGGCAGGTGTAGACGGCGAACGGTGTGCCGATGCCGTAGCGGCGTACTTGCAAAAATGATTCTAATCCTCCAACAACCTATCAACCAAGATGCAACATATCCCTGAAATAGCAATCGTAGAACAGAATACGCTGACAGCATTGGGCTTGCAGACCATTCTGGAAGAGCTTATCCCCGTAGCGACCATCCGTACGTTTCCGTCGTTCGCCAGACTGATAGACGATACGCCGGATATGTACAGCCATTATTTTGTTTCGGCACAGACATACTTCGAGCATACGTCGTTCTTTCTGGCACGCCGTCCGAAGACTATCGTGCTGGCGGCAGGCGAACAGCCTTCACTGAGCGGCATTCCCACGCTGAATGTCTGCCTGCCTCAGGACAAGCTGGTGAAAGCCATCATGCAGATGCGGAAACAGGGACACGAGGCGACACATCATCCCGTATCACCGCAGGAAATGCAGCAGGAGCATGATCTGTCGCCTCGTGAAATAGAGGTACTGACTCTGATTACCAAAGGGCTTATCAACAAGGAAATAGCCGACAAACTGAACATCAGCCTGACGACGGTTATTTCGCACCGAAAGAACATCACCGAGAAGCTCGGTATCAAGTCGGTTTCGGGGCTTGCCATCTATGCCGTGATGCACGGGTATGTAGAAGCGGACCGGATATGATACGGGGTACGTATCAGTCCAGTCTAATCTCCGCCAGCGGAAAGTCCATCTTCTCTCCGTCTACATACAGGCTGGAGTGTACGACAGGATTGTCTGTATTTATTCCGTCCACCCAAAAATCAAACGATATGTTCCACGTACGCCCTGTACCTAAATCGAGCGTAAAACATTCATTCTTGTACATCTTGGTCGGACCAAACTCACCGAACTTCAGGCAAGGTCCGCAGTCGTCTGTCATTCCCAGAGAAAGTCCGTTCCAAGCCGGTAAAAGCATACGTGTGGCTGGTACATCGGATTCCGGCTGTCCACCTCTTCCGGTTTCATCTGCCAACGGATAAACTTCTCCGGCATATTCTATCCGGATATCGTTTTCAAGAATATTTCCGGCAACACCGGCATCCAGCAGATTCGTTCCTTCCTGACTGGTAACATGCAGCACAATATCGGAAACGTTAAAGTCCCATTCGTAGTCAGCCGAAGGTTTTTCGGAATCATTGCAGGAAGTCAGACAACCCAGACTCAATGCCAGAAGCGAAACGATAAAGAAGAGCTTTTTCATATTCTCATTGTATTTAAGATTACGGATGCAATTTTAAAAAAAACGATAAAATAATTGTCTTAAGATAAATCTGTCAGACGACAGTTTTCGAGTGCTTTCTCCACACGACGTTCACGACGCATAGCCTGAATGTACTTGTCGAGGTTATGGAACGGATAATCAGCGTCAGTATTATATTCGCGGTCGAAATCTACATCCGGCATGTTCACACGAACGCGCAACGGATGCAAAGCTTTCTGAATTTCGCTGGCATTGTTTGCACCGTCCAGTTCAGCCAATGCCTCTGCATAGTTCAGCAGGATATCAGCATAACGTACCTGAATAGCCGGAGCCTGACTACGGTTTGCAGTAGTGTAGGCAGCTGTCTTAGCCTAAAAAAGGCTGACTGTTTTTTTAATTAAACCTGAAGCCTGTTGACTTCTTTATCTTATCCCTATAGTTTGTTGCCATAATATTTGTATTCTCACCCTTTGCCTGACGGTTTATAGCAGCAGAGAACAGACCTACATAACCGAACAAGTCAGGATTATTGGCAGAAATATAAAGAGAATGGAATCCACCCATCGACAGTCCGGCAATCGCACGGTGATTCTTATCATTTATAGTACGATAATGACTTTCCACATACTTCATGATATCCGGAAAGGCCTTTTTCGAAAGAACCTTCCATCGTCTTCGGATTGGCAAACGAAGGCTTATACATACTGTTAGGATATTCACCCGGTACAGCTTCCTGAACACCGTTTCCGTTAGGCATAACCACAATCATCGGTTCAGCTTTTCCTTGCGCTATCAGGTTGTCAAATATCTGAATGGCTCTACCCAGCTCACTCCAGGCATTTTCATCACCTCCCGCACCATGCAACAGGTATAATACCGGATATTGTTTATTGCTGTCTTCATAACCGGCAGGTGTGTAAACCGTCATGCGGCGACGTTCCATACCCAATGTTGGACTAGGATACCAGACCTTCGATACGGTTCCGTGAGGAACTTCACATACAAAATAGTTTTGAGACAATTCTCCATCGACCAGAAAATAATTGGTATACGTAGCAATATCACGAATCATATACACATTGCTGGGATCGAGCATACGCATGCCGTCAACGTAAAAACAATAAGTATGGAGTTCGTTCAAAAAAATCTGCCTCAACCACTACTTCTTTGGCATTTGGAGCCAGTAATTTAAAAGTTACTGTCTGGTTCTTCAACTCAGGAGAAACAATATCTCCCGTGTTTACAGCTACAGTTTCCTGAGCCCATGCGGAAAGAGAAATCAAACATCCTACCGCCAAACTAAAAAATGCTTTCATAACAAAATAATTTTATGCAAAAATAAAGAATATCATAACATCTGTTATTTACATTTTTGCTTATTTATTACAAAAATCTTTGAGTATAAAGCTTTATATAATAAAATAGAAAAAGACAACCTGAGTAATAAAGATCCCATCATATATCAATAAGAATCTTTATAGCACATAATGAAGAACGTCTTTGAACTATCCATACACTTTCGACAAAGTGGTATTAACATTTTTCTAATGAATCTGTACAAAAAATAAAAAACAAGCCGATGTTTTTCCCTAAACTTCATATACTTTTTCCCACATAATCCTCATAAATTAGGATTGCCGGATAAAGAGAATTGACGTTACTTTGCAACCGAATTACAAAAAACCACTAGACAGATATGAAACGTACAATTCTCGCTTCGCTGGCAGCAGCCGTGACAACAACCGTTTTTGCTGCCCCGACTGATACAGACAATGCATTGGTCAAAGATACAACTAAAGTGATAGACATCGAGGAAGTAGTTGTCATCGCTACTCCGAAGGAAAATAACCGTCTGCGCCAGCAGGCCATTTCGTCAACATCGCTTTCGCAAAATGAAATGCGTAACAACTCGGTGACCTCGGTCAAAGCGTTGTCGGGACTTGTACCCAATCTGTTCATCCCTGATTACGGCTCGAAGTTGACAACTTCGGTATATGTACGCGGTATCGGTTCGCGCATCAATACCCCAGCCGTAGGTCTGTATGTCGACAATATCCCATTCATCGACAAGTCGGCATTCGACTTCAACTACTCTGACATCGAACGAATAGACGTAATGCGTGGTCCGCAGGGAACACTGTACGGACGAAATACGATGGGGGGACTGATTCGTGTATTCACCAAATCACCTTTCACTTATCAGGGAACAGATATCCGTCTCAGCGCAGCTACATACAATGACTATAAGGCTTCTCTTACTCACTATCACCGTATTTCTTCACAGTTTGCGTTTTCTACGGGATTCTTCTACGAACACAAGGGAGGTTTCTTCAAGAACAACTTCAACAACAAGCGCATTGATACAGACGATGAGTTCGGAGGACGTTTCCGCGCCATTTATCTGCCTTCGGAAAATCTGAAGCTGGACTTCACGCTGAATTATGAATATACCAATCAGGGAGGATATCCATACGAATATACCGGACGTACCGATGACAAGACAGAAGACCGCGGTGAATATATCGGAAAAATATCTTATAACCGTGAATGTGGCTACAAGCGTAACCTGCTGAACGGTGGATTGAATCTGGAACATCAGGCAGACAACTTTATTCTGAGCAGTGTGACTGGTTTCCAGTATCTGTATGACCAGATGAATCTGGACCAGGATTTTACGGAAGCTGACATTTATACCATCATGCAGAAGCAGAACTCCAAGACTATCAGTGAAGAACTGGTGCTGAAATCGAAACCGGGCAATCGCTGGCAGTGGACTACGGGAGTGAGCGGATTCTACCAGTGGCTGAAAACCGACGGACCGGTTACTTTCCAGGAAGCTGGTATACAGAGTCTGATTGAAGACAATATCAATGCAGGGCTTTCTCATCTTCCTGCCGGAGCACCTACACTGGCAGCAAAGATTACCACACGTCCCTTGCCTGTTTCGGGGGTATTCGATACACCTATATTAAACGGAGCTATCTATCATCAGTCTACTATCAATGATGTGCTGGTAGAAGGACTGTCTGTTACAGCAGGACTTCGCCTGGACTACGAAAAGCTGAAACTGGATTATAACTCAGTATGCGACATGAACTTCGATTTCAGTGTATCGGCTCCTTTCCTTCCAACGGCGATTGTCAGACAACTGAATGCCAAGACACAGTTCATCGGAAAAGAATCGACCGACTACCTTCAACTGCTCCCCAAATTCACTATACAGTATGCATGGAACAGTAAGAACAATGTATATGCTACTGTCAGCAAAGGATATCGTTCGGGAGGATACAACATCCAGATGTTTTCCGACCTGATACAAAACAACATGCGAAGCGACATGATGAACGCCATCAAGCAGGACGAAGTACTCGGAAAGTTCGCAGGTATGATGCCTGACGTACCAGCCTCTGATGTAAACGTATCGGATGCAACACTTTATAAACCTGAATATTCATGGAACTATGAAGTTGGTTCACACACCACTTGGTTTGATGACAGACTGCAAGCCGACGTCGCTCTCTTCTACATGGATACTCACGACCAGCAAATCTCACGTTTTGCCGAAAGCGGACTGGGACGTATCACGGTCAATGCAGGAAAGAGCCGCAGTCTGGGAGCTGAAGCTTCCCTGCGTGCACAGGTGACTGATGCTTTCAGCCTGAACGGAAGCTACGGATATACATACGCTACCTTTACCGATTACGTAGTGAGCGATGAAGAAAACTATAACGGCAACTATGTGCCTTTCGTTCCCAAACATACATTTAATGCAGGAGCACAGTATGTGTTCGGTCTGCGTAACGGAGCTATATTCGACAACATTACTGTAAATGCCAACTACAAGGCTGCCGGACGTATCTACTGGACAGAACAGAACAATGCCAGTCAAGCACTGTACGGCACACTCAACGGACGTGTAAGTTTCAACAAAGGCAACGGACAGCTGGCTTTCTGGATAAATAACGCACTCAACACCGACTATCAGGCGTTTTACTTCGAAACCATGAACAGAGGCTTTGCACAGAAAGGTCGTCCGCTTCAGGTAGGTGTGGATATCCGCTGCCACTTCTAAACTAAGGATTAAACAGAAGTTTTTTATTTTCTAACCGATATTTTATTAGTAAGGCTTTCTCAAACATAGAAAAAAATGAGAAAGCCTTGCTTTTTATATTTTCATACCAGCTATTACCTTCCGCCTATATTCACACTGTATTCCTCCTTGGAAATGCGCGCAAAATCATTATTTTTAGGTATTTCAAAACTCCTCCATACACCGTTACTTTGCAATGTCAAATCAACTAAAAGTATAAAGCAATGAAAAAAACTGGTGTATTTTACGGTTCTACAACAGGCACAACCGAGTCTGTTGCACGTACGATAGCAGAGAAGCTTGGCATTCCTTCAAGCGATGTATACAATGTAAGCAAAATGACTGCCGATGTAGCAGGAAGTTATGAAGCACTGATTTTGGGAACTTCTACCTGGGGCGACGGTGAATTGCAGGACGACTGGTACGACGGCATCAAGGTTTTAAAAGGAATGGACCTCTCCGGCAAGACGGTTGCCCTGTTCGGATGCGGTGATTCTGAATCTTACTCCGATACGTTCTGCGACGGCATGGGTATCTTGTTCGAAGACTTGAAAAACAGTGGCTGCCGCTTCATTGGTGCCGTTCCGGATGCAGACTATACATACAGCTCTTCCATTGCTGTAACTGATAGTAATTTCGTGGGACTCGCCATCGACGACATCAACGAAAACGACAAAACCGACGAACGTGTAACGGCCTGGACTGAAAAATTAAAGACTGAACTGGCCTGAAAGCCTTGAAAACAAACGTCACTAAAACCTAATCTCCATGACAGCTCCTGATATAAATCCCGTAGAACTGAAAGTTTTTCTAAACCACATCTACGAATACAAGAAAGGTGTACGCCAGATGGTGCTCTACACCACCAACCGAAAATACGAAGCATTCGCCGTAAACCGACTGAAAAGCCAGCGCATTAAGTTTGTGATTCAACCGGTAGATGAGGAACGTATCAACCTGTTTTTTGGTAAGGCAGAATGTATCAATGCTATCCGGCTGATGGTAACCCGCCCTTTAAATCTGCTTACGCCCGAAGAAGACTTTATTCTGGGAGCTATGCTGGGATATGATATTTGTGCACAATGCAAGCGTTACTGTACCCGCAAGGCACGCAGAAGCGTATCAAACTAAAATCATTTTTCCTATTCATTCAGTGCACCACAATGCGGACAAATCCCTTTTGTCCGCATTTTTGCTCCACACGCACCACAGGCGTACGGATATTTGTCCGATTTCTTTAAACGCTCGATACACCACACCGCATATACTGCCAGGCAGATGTATGCCGCATATACCCAGATGCAGGTAAAGAAGATATATAAGAAAATACAATACGAAGCCAGTCCCAGCAAATAGAAGAAAGCCGTTTCAAGCTTTACCTGATGGAAAAGGTCATCGAGCATAGCCACTCCAAAAAGCAAAATCATCCCTACACATACGATGAACAGTCCGAGAATAAAAGGTACTTCAAAAGGATTCAGTGTAGGATCATAATAATAATGCTCCCACGTTTCGGGAACGAAATGCTGAATACTGTTGTATACGGTAGCCGCCACGGCCAGTAGAAATGACAGGATAATAGGAAATACACTGTCGATATCATTCAGACCTATCAGCTTAATCTGTTTCCTCTGTACTGCCCGATAGACAAACCATAGAAAGAATACGGCCAGCACCAGAAAGAAAGGCAAGGTATGCGAACTGCTGAACAAATGAATAAACTGCGAAATAGGATCGATCGGTACGATATTCTCCAGCAGCTTATGTTCCTGAATCCAGCCGATAGTTTCCTGGTCACGCGCGACCTTTACCCATACCGAATCGACTGAATCCTGAGGATGTACATCAAACTCCGCCACCACAAGCTGGTTCCCTTTCACAACGGGAATAGTATCCATAAACGGCAACTGATGAAGCCACAAAGTATCAGCCTCAACTTCAAAATTGCTGCTCAGTGCATAGGCACGCTTGTGTAAGGCCTCCGGAACTGAATCTGTCTTATTCTCCGAAGTCCCGTCTGCCGGCAGGTCCGGATGATAATAACAAGCCACAAGTCCTACCAGCAACAGGAGAATCAATATGTACTTATTCTTCTGCATATAATTTCATCTGACACAGCTTACAGTCGAACTGTAAACGGAAACGTTTGCCATCGCTGCTCACCAAGAAATACGGTTCACGATAAGGGGAACGCACCTTATGATGTACCGGACACCAGCCCATGCTATAACGCAGACAATGCTTGCAGAACATCAGCACAGCCTTTTCGGGTGCTTCTTTCTCGAATGCCGGTGCAATACGACGTACCCCATGGTCATGATAGAAAGCTGCAGCAGCCCCATTCATGACATTTCCCAGATACGTCAGTTCCTGAGCCGGAAAAGCATGATGAGTTTCAGGCACACGCCATACTTCCCGCGGATAATTGATACGGCGGGCTTCCAGCAGTTTTTCTACTGCGCGTCGGCGTAAGTCTGACAGTTCGGATGAAGGAATAAACCAGTTGTCCGATAAAACGATTTCCACACTTTCCGCCTCGAACGGTGTATTTCCCAGCTTACTCAACTGATTCTTCAGGTTCTCCTGCTGAGGAGTACGAGCCAGTTCTTTCTCTCTAGGCATAGCCAGGCTGATACGGTTATCATCCTCATCAGTAACCGACAGGGTAAATCCGAAATTATTTTCTTCAAGTCTCAGCGTAACGGCAATTTTCCGTTCGGCCGACTTTTTCTGCATCACCCGCTCAAACTCCTGATCGAAGTTACGGTAAAGTCTGGTTTTAGGTTTCACACGAGGCATTTCCTGCGGATAGAGCTTGTTGCCGTCTACCCGGTTCACACGGAAGCCGCACAACTTACCCCGCTCGTCAAGATAGCATAATCCATCGCCATTGCTGAACGACTTCACTCCCGCTACCGTCAGGTAATTGCCACGAATCTCTTTTACTGTTCCTACCTCTTCTCCCAGTGACTTCGGCGTATCGAACGAGAAAATTCCCGGATTACGCCCGTGAACAAAATAGTCGGTAAAGCCACGGCTGAAGCTCTTGTCCAGCTGCGGACGGAAAGCAAGCTTCACTGTACCCGACGAGGCACGTATGTACTCCTTACGACGTTTCAGAATGGCATCCAGTTTCTGACGATAATAAGCCGTCACATTCTTTACATACGAAACATCCTTCAGACGTCCTTCTATCTTGAGCGAAGAAGCACCAGCATCAAGCAAAGCCTCCAGATTCTCACTCTGGTTCATATCCTTAAGCGACAGCAAGTGTTTGTTTCGCGCAATGACTTTTCCATCGGCATCTACCATATCGAAACCTAAGCGACAGAACTGCGCACACTCTCCACGGTTGGCACTGCGGCCGAAGCATGCCTGACTGACATAGCACTGTCCGCTGTAGCTCACACACAATGCACCATGCACAAAAACCTCGAGCAACGTATCGGGACAGGCAGCATGAATTTTGGCAATCTCATCGAGCGTCAGTTCCCGAGCCAGCACCACCTGACGGAAACCGACATCAGCCAGAAACTTCACCTTCTGTACCGTACGGTTGTCCATCTGCGTACTGGCATGCAACGGAATAGGCGGCAGATTGAGCCGTGTTATTCCCATATCCTGAATAATCAGTGCATCTACACCGGCACGATATAAATCCCATATCATCGCCTCGGTATCTTTCAGTTCCTCATCACGCAGGATCGTATTTACTGTAACGTAGATGCGAGCATTGTACACATGCGCATGCTGCACCAGTGCAGCAATGTCTTCCAGCGAATTGCCGGCTGCCGCACGCGCCCCGAAACGGGGAGCACCGATATATACCGCATCGGCACCGTGATTAATAGCCTCGATGCCGCACTCCAGATTCTTTGCCGGAGCCAAAAGTTCTATAGGACGTTGTCTGATCATTATTTAATCTGATTAATATCGTATGGAGTTTCCTGATATACATAATAGTTCAGCCAGTTGGAGAACAGCAGGTTTGCCGTACTCCGCCAGCGAACCAGCGGACCCTTTTCAAGATCATTATCGCGATAATAATTCTTCGGCATGTCGATAGGCAGACCTTTTCCCAGATCACGGCGATATTCTGTATCGAGGGTATAAGGAGAATATTCCGAATGTCCGGTCACGTAAAACTCACGTCCGCCACGAGCCATAACGATATGTACCCCCGAATCGTCCGACTCGGAAATAATAGTCAGCCCAGGATGTTTCTCGATATCCGCACGGCGTACCTCCGTATGGCGGCTGTGAGGCACGAAGAACACATCATCGAAACCACGGAAGATAGGCAGCTTGCTCATACCCTCGCAGATATGATGCTCGAAGATACCGAACATCTTCTTGTCGAGCGGATACTTGGGGATACCATAGTGATGATACAGTCCTGCCTGTGCTGCCCAGCAGATATAAAGTGTAGAAGTGACATGTGTACGTGTCCAGTTGAAGATATCCTGAATCTCGTCCCAATAGCTCACATCCTCAAATTCGAGATGCTCCACCGGTGCACCCGTAATAATCATTCCGTCGAACTTTTCATTCCGCATACATTCGAAATCGCGATAAAACGCCTTCATATGTTCGATAGGCGTATTCTTCGAAGTATGACTTTTCAGTTTCATGAAGCTGACCTCAATCTGTAGCGGTGAGTTAGACAACAGACGAATCAAGTCAGTTTCAGTAGTTATTTTTATCGGCATCAAATTGAGGATAACAATTTTCAGCGGACGGATATCCTGCGTACTGGCGCGTGAATTGTCGATGACGAAAATATTTTCCTCCTTCAGTATATCGATAGCCGGAAGTTTGTCTGGTAAATTAAGTGGCATTTCTTTATCCGTTAATTAGTTGCAAGTGCAAAATTAGGAAATAAAAATAAAATCTCCCTTATTCTTCCACCGGAAAGACTAAGGGAGAGAACAGATTATTTGAACATTACAGAGCTATCCGGACACTTTCTCTCTGTCTCAACAACAACCACCGATTACAATCATGCCACAATTACACTTTCTCCGTAACACAAACGAACGCTCACAAGCTTGCATATATTAAAAAATTTTACGAATATTGTTAATAAGTTTGCCGATAACCTAATCTATAAGTCTAAACTTAAAAAATCCATTAACCTAAGTATCTATACAGCTACTTATACAATATTTAAACATAAAAGGGTATAAAAAAAATAAAATCATTCTATTATGAAATTGTAATTTCAAAGATTTATTTGCTGGATATAAACAAACGAGAATATGATGAAAGCAGTGTTTACGATGGAATTTGGGTAACTTTACAGACATTTGTTGTATATACTGTCATAAGTTTTATCTTTATTCTTATACGCATCTTTGGTACTCTGCAAAATCCGTTAGCAACTGGCATAGGAGTTGTTATTTTGTGTCAAATAGCGGTTCATTTAATTATGAAAAAGCTTAAGAAAAGTAGTTATGTTCAGATAGTCCACGAAGAATATTTAAAAATGAATGTAGAAGAAAGAAAAAAACATTATAAGCGTGGATTATGGAAAGTAATACCTATATTCTTTTATCCTATTATAATTATTGCGTTCTTAAAGCTGATAACTGTAATCTTTTAAGTTGACTCTTTCAGCTGTAACTGTTTATAAATAAGTACCTATGAAAGCAATACAAAACTGCTTACAGAAAATAGTTATCTATAAAATATATTCTTTAGAAAAGCAAAAAATGGAATATAATGACAATGAAGTATATAACCACATAGGAGTAGGTTTTTTGATTGTATTCTCATATATAGTAATTATATTGCTTTTTTTATCCGTACGATTATTTAATGAATTGAGAAACAATTCCACACTTATTGTTTGCGTTACAATATTATGTTGTAAGCATTCTATTTTCCGCCATGACAATTTTATCGGCTGTTTTTCAGCCGATAAAATAAAAATGTCCGCAAGAAAATATTTTTGTTTTAACATTCCGATTGATAAAAACATGGCAGAAGGGCTTTTTTGTCGCAGTCCTTACCATGAAGAATACATTCAAACAAGTGCTTCAGGTAATCCTGAGGATCTATGTCATTAAGCTTGCAGCTTTCTATCAGAGAAAAGATGAATGCCGAGTTTCCTGCTGCATCCTCACTGCCTATGTTCATACAGTTCTTGAGCAGCAGCTTTACAGGTTTCATCCTTTGCTCACAGAGGTTGTTCGATATTTCCGCAGAACCGTCCTTGAGGATATTTTTCAAGGATTTCCACTGGTTTACCGTATAGTTCACAGCCTTTCTCATCAGTTCGTTTGCCATGAGTTTGGTATCCTGCATCATCATGACCACCTTATGATGGATACGTTCAAGAATAGGTCTCGTAAGCTTAAGTCTTTTTTCCTT
>ENA-UEQY01001255-UEQY01001255.1-human-gut-metagenome-genome-assembly--contig:-NODE-1255-length-15166-cov-6.430313_pt1 | contig 15166 bp, 10 predicted proteins | sample MGYA00242949_ERZ507949 | MGnify/ENA primary metagenome ERZ507949 (study PRJEB26167, sample SAMN06115403) | human gut metagenome | host: Homo sapiens | place: China:Jiangsu | collected 2016-07-06... | reverse complement strand
CAGTCAAATTGCGCCGCAAAATTACACATACTTTCTTTATTCACAAAACTTTCGGCAAATATTTCTCAAGAACTATTCATAAACAACTCATTAACCGTAAAAAGTTACTACCTTTGAATCTGTTATATGTCTATTAATAATATAAAATGGTATGAGACAGAGTATAAAAGAACGAATGCATGCATTACGAATGACATTCCCCCCCAATTACATTAAAGCGTTTATCATCCCCAGCACCGATCCGCATTTGAGCGAGTACGTAGCTCCGCACTGGATGTCACGTGAATGGATTTCCGGTTTCACGGGTTCGGCAGGAACCGTTGTCGTCTTAATGAACGAAGCCGGACTATGGACCGATTCCCGTTATTTTCTACAAGCCGCCAAAGAATTGGAGGGTAGCGGTATTACTTTATATAAGGAAATGCTACCGGAAACTCCCAGTATTACAAAATATCTCAGCCAGAAGTTAAAGCCCGGTGAATCGGTAAGTATCGATGGCAAGATGTTCTCCGTACAACAAGTTGAGCAAATGAAAGAAGAACTTGCAGCATACAGTTTGCAGGTTGACTTATTCGGTGATCCGCTGAAAAGGATTTGGAAAGACCGGCCTTCTATACCTGATTCTCCGGCCTTCGTCTATGATATTGAATATGCCGGTAAAAGTTGTGAAGAAAAAGTTGCCGCTATTCGTGCCGAATTAACAAAGAAAGGAGCGTATGCCTTATTCTTATCTGCCCTGGACGAAATAGCATGGACTCTCAATTTGAGAGGGAACGACGTGCATTGTAATCCGGTAGTAGTCAGCTATCTGTTAATCACGCAAGATGACGTGATTTACTTCATCTCACCGGAAAAGGTTACAAAAGAAGTGAACGAGTATTTAAAAGAACAGCATGTCAAGTTGAAAAACTACGATGAAGTAGAAACTTACTTGAATACTTTTACAGGCAGAAATATCCTTATTGATCCCAAGAAAACAAACTTTGCCATATATTCTGCAATTAATCCGAAATGCAACATTATACGTGGTGAATCTCCTGTAGCTCTATTAAAGGCTATTCGAAACGAACAAGAAATTGCAGGTATTCATGCAGCTATGCAGCGGGATGGCGTTGCGCTCGTCAAATTCCTCAAATGGTTGGAAGAAGCAGTGCCTTCCGGCAAAGAGACAGAACTAAGCGTAGACAGGAAATTACATGAATTCAGAGCAGCCCAGCCCCTTTATATGGGAGAGAGTTTCGACACTATTGCCGGATATAAGGAACACGGAGCTATTGTGCATTACTCCGCAACTCCGGAAAGTGACGTTCCTCTTCAACCCAAAGGTTTTCTTCTTTTAGATTCGGGAGCCCAATATCTGGACGGGACTACCGACATTACCCGCACGATCGCATTAGGTGAACTAACTGAAGAAGAAAAAACGGATTATACTTTGATATTAAAGGGGCATATTGCATTGGCTATGGCTAAGTTCCCAGTCGGAACCCGGGGCGCCCAACTTGATGTTCTCGCCCGTATGCCGATCTGGAAATATGGAATGAACTTCCTTCATGGTACAGGCCATGGTGTCGGGCATTTCCTCAGCGTGCATGAAGGACCGCAAAGTATCCGCATGAACGAGAACCCTGTCGTATTACAACCCGGCATGGTTACTTCCAACGAACCGGGAGTTTATAAAGCCGGCAGTCATGGCATCCGCACCGAGAACCTGACGCTTGTCTGCAAAGACAAAGAAGGTATGTTCGGAGATTATCTCAAGTTTGAGACGATTACTTTATGTCCTATTTGTAAAAAGGGAATAGTCAAGGAAATGCTGACAAATGAAGAAATTGAATGGTTAAACAATTATCATCAGATTGTCTACGAAAAGCTGTCACCGAATCTTAACGAAGAAGAAAAAGTTTGGTTACAGGAAGCGACTGCTTCTATTTAAGCCAACCTTGCTTAACACCCGGATGTCATACAACATAGGGCAGCATTAAATTAAAAATTTTATTAGGAACAAATACTTTATGGCTTTAATAAAATCTGTACGCGGCTTTACTCCCGAAATCGGAGAAAACTGCTTCCTCGCAGACAACGCAACTATTATAGGAGATGTAAAAATAGGAAATGATTGCAGTATATGGTTTAGCACCGTATTGCGCGGTGACGTCAATTCTATACGTATAGGCAATGGAGTTAACATCCAGGATGGAAGTGTTTTGCATACATTATATCAAAAATCAGTTATCGAAATCGGCGACCATGTTTCCGTGGGACATAACGTAACCATACACGGAGCGACTATCAAAGATTATGCTTTAGTCGGAATGGGATCGACCATACTAGACCATGCTATAGTCGGTGAAGGAGCAATTGTAGCTGCCGGTTCTTTAGTCCTAAGTAATACAGTAATCGAGCCTGGAAGTATTTGGGGTGGAGTACCTGCCAAATTTATAAAGAAGGTAGACCCGGAACAAGCCAAAGAATTAAACCAGAAGATTGCTCACAATTATCTGATGTATTCGCAATGGTATAAAGAATGATTTTTTAGTAAAATCGGAAACAAAGCTTCACTCCTTCTTACACTTAAAACATAAGAGTAAGAAGGAGTTTTTCTTGTATTACCCGAATCAATCATCATTGACTTCCAAAGTCCATATTCATCTTATTTAACCCTCTGATAATTGGAATATTACGAAATATCCGTAGATTTGTAAAAGATTAAATCGAGGCAGTGAATCAACAAACATTCACCTATTATGAAAATAAGACTACTACTTACAATTCTCTTACCGACAGCAACAATAGCTGCCAATACCCAAATCATGGAAAGAACGTTTTTAAAGAAAGTACTTACCAAGTTAGAAAAGATTGAATCTGCGACATATTACGTCACTGACGAAAGCCGGCAACCTGATGATTCCACCACATTATTCAGTAGCAAAGAGTTTGAGCTTATCGCAATAGAATCTTGGAGCCGCCAAGTATCTTCTATTCGAAATTACGCAAACCGGAAGAAGTTAAATGATACTATTCTAAACGCAGCCAATGAAGTAATCAAACAATATCAGACAAGCGGTGCCACACCTTACTTTTTCATTGTAGATCAAGAAGGAATCAGAAGTTATAGTAAAGAGAATACCGATAAAGAAATAATCCATACAATAAAAGAACTACTATGAGCAGACTATTTACCTTCCTTTGCCTGTCTTTGTTATTCAATCTAGCACAGGCACAATTACCGACCCCCGAGTATAAAAAAGGACAAGCCATCCTGAGTGGGACAATCGCCAACTACAATCCGGACGACAATCTGATATTCAAGATCGGTGCTCCCAATATCGTAATGGGAACAGCCGAGACACTTTATCCGACTGTTGAAGCAGATGGAAGTTTCACGATTAATATTCCTCTCTACCATAGTGCTCAAGTACGGATGATAATAGGAAATGCAGATTTAGTCATTCTGTTAAGTCCCGAAAAAGAGACCAATGTAACTATCAATCTAAGCAATCTGCCAGGAAAACAATTTGTATATAGTGGTCAGTATGCTACCATTAACAATGAATGGTGTCAGCCGGAACTGATAACAAAGATACCTCCTGTTTATAGAGATGGCGACTTATTGGATTCTATTGCAGGCATCAGTGCCAACGAGTTCAAGGAACGCTGCATCAACCAATACAAACAGTACATAGCGCACAACAACACACAGTCGCAATTCAGCGAAGACACTCGTACACTAGCCAATCTTTCATGCGCATTTGATTGTCTGGAAAACCTGCAAGCTACCCACTATTGTCTGCAAACAGCTTATCAGAAGAAAGAAAACATTACGCGAGAACAAGCTTTTGCAGCTTTCCTCGACATACATTTACCTGATGATTTTCACAACTACCTGAAAGATTTTCCTGTCAATCACCCTTTGGCACTTTATTGTTATAATTACCGTAATGTAGTCACAAACTTCTTATATGATACACACTATGACCCACTCTCTATGGAAAAATATCTATTGGAAAACGCACCGCTCACAAAAGAGGAGCAGACACTCATTCATCAATATGAAGCAGCTTTTAAAGCAGGAGTAATCTTCCGGCGGCAAAACGATTTGATGACACTCATCCGCAAATATACTAAAGAGAGAGACGACTGTAACTGGAAAATATTTTCCGAAGCCAAAAAACGTCTGGGGCATATCCTGCAAGACAGCACCTGTTTGCCGGTTGACTACATACGCGCAATCTATATGCGCTCCAGCCTTTACAACCTACAACCGTTGACCTCCCGGCAGGAAATCATGGCTTCGGAAATTACAAATCCTATATTCATAGGCATCATTCAAGACATGAACCGTCAGATGCAACCCCGGAAGAAGGCAACAACAAAGAAATATACCATCTGCGAAGCGCCGCAAGTGGCAGAAGAAGAACTGCTGGATGCACTCATTGCACGTCATAAAGGCAAAGTACAGTTTATCGATTTCTGGGCTACCTGGTGTGGCGGTTGCCGGCAGATTATCAAAGAATATGAGCCGCTAAAGAAAGATATAAGTGAAGACAAAGTAGCTTTCATTTACCTCACCGGCCCCAGTTCGATAAAGAAGACATGGGAAATACTCATAGAAGATATCGCAGGCGAACATTACTGGCTGGACAAAGAGCAATGGGAATATCTTTGGACACATTTTCAAATGACAGGGTTACCGATGTATCTGCTAATAGACAAGCAAGGGAATATAGTGAAACGATTTACTCACATTACCACCAAAGAATTAAAAGATTTACTGGAACAAGAAATCAATAAGATATAAGTCCGTACAAATACTAATAAAAGAGAATTGTTTTTCAGGGCAGGATTTCGGAATATGAAATCCCCTTTAAGAAGAGAGAAGTCCCCTTATTTTAGATTGACCCATTACAGAGAACTAAAATTAGGGGACTTTTATAATTAGAAATTAATCATGTGCATAATCTTCTCCGTAGCTCCGGCGTTGCTTGTCACATAATACCCCGCATTTGTACCGGTTTCACGCAAGAATACCTCATCAGTCCGGAAACGATCCAGCAAAGTTTTCAGTTCATCATAATCTTTGATAGAATAGGCTCCTTTTGCTTCCAGCAATTGAACAGCTTCCATAAATTTCTGGTATTTAGGTCCGAAAATCACAGGAATACCATACACGGCTGCCTCCAAAGTGTTGTGAATACCAACCCCGAAACCACCCCCGATATAAGCTATTTCTCCATAACGATAAATAGAAGAAAGCAATCCGAAACAATCAATAATGAGACAGTCAGCTTTCAATACATTCTTTTCGTCGGCACGGGTATAACGCACGTAAGGACGTTTCAGTTTGCTGATAATCTCTACCAGGTGATTTTCATCAATTACATGGGGAGCTATAATCAGCTTCATTTCCGGGTGATTGTTGAAATACTCAAGGAATAAATCTTCATCCGGTCCCCAAGAGCTTCCCGCCACAAAAGTAAAGGTATTGTCTCCTTTGAACAGTTTCACTAACGGAAGATCTTTGGCTTCCTCGCGAATCTGCAATACCCGGTCAAAACGGGTATCACCCACTACCGTCACACGGTTAATACCTATCTTTGACAAATAACGTTTGGAAGTCTCATTCTGCACAAACAGGTGGTCGAAATCCTTCAACACATTCCGATATGTCCCTCCATACCATTTAAAGAAGATCTGATCGCGGCGGAAAATAGAAGACACACTATACACCGGGATACGGCGTTTATGCAGTTCGTCCAGATAATTTTTCCAAAACTCGTACTTGATAAAGAATGCCATGCAAGGGTTTGAGATATCCAGGAACTTCTTCACATTCCGCGGTTTGTCAAACGGCAGATAGCAGACAATATCCGCTCCCCGGTAGTGCTTGCGCACTTCATAACCGGACGGAGAGAAAAAAGTAAGCAATATCTTATAATTCGGATATTTTTCCCGAATCATTTCTATCAAGGGACGTCCCTGCTCGAACTCACCAAGCGAAGCGGCATGGAACCAGATATACCGCTCCCCTTTCTCCACCTGTTGGCGTAGAAGTTCATATACCACCCAATGCCCTTTCATCATCTTCCGGGGCTTGCGGCTAAACGGAGCAGCCAAATGGACGAAAAAGTCATAAATGACTATTGCCAGGTTGTAAAGCATAGTACTATGTATGTCGATTACTTCAAAACCTCTACCGCCCGTTTCAGACGAGCCACAGTCTCTTCCTTACCCAATACCCAGGAAATGTCGAACATGTGCGGGCCTTTGCCTTCGCCTACCAGAGCCAGACGGAAAGCATTCATGATATTACCTGTATGATAACCTTTTTCCGCAATCCAGTCCATTACGACCTTTTCCTGTCCTTCAATACTAAAATCTTCAATGCCGGCAATTACTTCCGCCAATTCGGTCATACACTTAGCCGAATCTTCTTTCCAACGTTTCTTTACTGTCTTTTCATCATATTCGGTAGGAGCCGCAAAGAAGAAGCTGCATGTCTCCCACAGTTCCTTTACGAAACTTACGCGGTCTTTCATCATCCCGACCACAGTAACAACCTTCTCGAAAGAAGCCTCCACACCGTGTTCTTTCAATACAGGCACAAACAGTTCGGCAATCTCTTCATTCGGTTTCTGCTGGATATACTGGTGGTTGAACCAAATACCTTTCTTATAATCAAATTTAGCACCCGACTTACTGCAACGGTGCAAGTCGAATAACTTTATAAGTTCGTCCATTGACATCACTTCCTGATCGTTACCCGGATTCCAGCCAAGCAAAGCAAGGAAATTGATGACAGCTTCAGGCAAATAACCGGATTCACGATAACCGGAAGAAACCTCTCCCGATTTCGGATCATGCCATTCCAACGGGAATACGGGGAATCCCAGACGGTCACCGTCACGCTTGCTCAGTTTGCCGTTGCCTTCCGGCTTCAAGAGCAGAGGCAGGTGAGCAAATTCCGGCATGGTATCTTCCCAGCCGAAAGCACGGTACAACAGTACGTGCAGCGGAGCGGAAGGCAACCATTCTTCCCCACGGATCACATGGGAAACCTCCATTAAATGATCGTCCACGATGTTAGCAAGGTGGTAGGTAGGCAGTTCATCGGCCGATTTATAAAGAACCTTATCATCCAGAATAGATGAGTTGATAATCACTTCACCACGGATCAAGTCGTTCACACGAACATCTTCGTTCGGTTCAATCTTGAAACGGACTACATATTGCTTGCCTTCCGCAATCAGTGCATCCACTTCTTCCTTCGGCATAGTCAGTGAATTGCGCATCATCCCTCGGGTAGATGCGTCATATTGGAAGTTAGCAATTTCCGCACGCTTGGCGTCCAGTTCCTCCGGGGTATCAAAGGCGATGTATGCTTTTCCATTCTCCAGCAGAACCTCTACATATTTCTTATAGATTTCGCGGCGTTCCGACTGACGGTACGGGCCATGTTCCCCACCGAAGCTCACACCTTCGTCAAAGTGGATACCCAACCACTTGAAAGATTCGAGTATATACTCTTCCGCTCCCGGAACAAACCGGTGAGAGTCAGTATCTTCTATACGAAATATCAGGTCTCCGTCGTGTTGACGCGCAAATAGATAATTATACAAAGCTGTACGCACACCACCGATGTGCAGTGCTCCCGTAGGACTCGGAGCAAAACGAACTCTTACTTTTCTTTCTGCCATAATTTGGGTTAGTATAGGTAAATCGTGGCAAAATTAAACCTTTTTTTCCACACTATTGTTTTTTTTTGTACTTTTCGCAAAAATTTCAATGCGTATGGAACATTTGAAGAAGAAAAAGAGTTTCTCATGGAGAGATTTGCTATATAAATCACTGCTATTTGTGGCTACTGTGGCACTGATTGTTTATTTCTTACCGCGCGACGGGAAGTTCAACTACCAGTTTGATATAAACAAACCCTGGAAGTACGGGCAGTTGATAGCTACTTTCGATTTTCCTATCTATAAAGACGAGGCGGTGGTGAAGCGCGAACAAGACAGTCTGTTAGTTCTTTTCCAACCTTACTACGAGCTCGACAAGAAGATAGAAAAGGACGCCATCAGCAAATTGAAGGAGAACTATCATACGAACCTGAAAGGGATCCTTCCATCCATAGATTACCTGCGGTATATCGAACGCACGCTCAAAGAAATCTATCAAGCAGGGATTGTATCGACAGAAAACATACAGCAACTGCAAAAAGACAGCACTTCGTCTATCATGGTTATAGACGACAAGCTAGCCAACCCGCATCCCACCGAGGAGATTTACACGGTGAAGAAGGCTTACGAATACCTGCTTTCGGCTGACTCTACCCATTTCAACCGGGATATTCTAAGACAATGTTCGTTGAACGAATACATCACTCCCAACCTCACTTTTGACGAACAACGCACCCTGACTGCCAAAGAAGAAATGCTGAACAACTATTCCTGGGCGAACGGGCTGGTAGTCAGCGGACAAAAGATTATCGACCGAGGAGAGATCATCAGCCCGGAAACTTATAATATTCTGGAATCACTGCGGAAAGAATCCATTAAGCGGAATGAGTCAATGGGGCAAAGCCGCCTGATTCTCGGAGGGCAGATTCTGTTTGTGGGTATGCTGATGTTGTGTTTCATGCTTTATCTTGATTTATTCCGGAAAGACTATTATCAACGGAAGGGCAGTTTGTCGCTGCTGTTCACTTTGATTGTATTTTACAGTATAGTCACGGCTTTCATGGTCACACACAATATATTCAATGTGTATATCATCCCCTATGCGATGTTGCCGATCATTATTCGTGTGTTCCTCGATTCAAGGACCGCTTTCCTGACACACGTCATCACGATATTAATATGCTCCATATCCCTACGCTTCCCGCATGAATTTATCCTGACCCAGTTGGCGGCGGGACTGGTTGCGATATTCAGTTTAAGGGAATTATCCCAAAGATCCCAGCTTTTCCGGACGGCGCTATTAGTCATATTGACTTATGCCGCCATTTACTTTGCCTTCGAGTTAATGACGGAGAACGGGCTTTCCAATGACTTCTCGAAACTGAATTTGCGGATGTACACCTATTTTATAATAAATGGAGTTCTGCTATTATTCGCTTATCCGCTGTTGTTCCTGTTGGAAAAAACATTCGGATTTACCTCCAATGTCACTTTGGTGGAACTATCGAATATCAATAATGACTTACTGCGCCAGATGTCCGAGACGGTACCAGGAACTTTCCAGCACTCCATGCAGGTAGCCAATCTTGCGGCAGAAGCAGCTATCCGCGTCGGTGCGAAAAGCCAGCTCGTACGTACGGGAGCTTTGTACCACGATATCGGAAAAATGGAGAATCCGGCTTTCTTCACCGAGAACCAGTCGGGAGGGGTCAATCCGCACAAGAACCTGAGCTACGAACAGAGTGCACAGGTCGTGATCAGTCATGTCACGGACGGATTAAAACTAGCCGACAAACACAATCTGCCTAAAGCCGTCAAAGACTTTATCAGTACGCATCATGGACGGGGGAAAACAAAATATTTCTATATCTCGTGGAAAAACGAACATCCGGACGAGGAGCCGAACGAAGAATTATTCACTTATCCCGGTCCGAACCCGTTTACTAAAGAACAGGCCATCCTGATGATGGCGGATGCCGTAGAAGCAGCTTCACGCAGTCTGCCGGAATATACGGAAGAAAGTATAAGTAACCTGGTCGACAAGATTATTGACTCCCAGGTTACAGAGGGCTACTTCAAGGAATGCCCTATTACTTTCAAAGATATTGCCACAATAAAAACTGTATTCAAAGAAAAACTAAAGATTGCTTATCATACCCGGATCAGTTATCCTGAGTTAAAGAAATAAGCAGGCCGGAACAGGCATCTTCCAAAATATCCAGCACATACTCGAAACCTTCGGCCCCACCATAGTAGGGGTCGGGGACATGATCTGCGGGGATACGGTTGCAATATTCCGTCATGCGGTGAATCTTCTTCCATTCTTCGGGAGAGGGAGCTTTATCTTTCAGGTCCTCAATATTACGGTCATCCATACCGATAATCAGATCAAAATTATAAAAGTCCTCTGTCCGTACCGGGCGTGAACGATGCACCAGTTGATACCCCCGACGGGCAGCGTGGGCACGCATCCGGCTGTCCGGCAACTCTCCCTGATGGTAAGACAGGATTCCGGCGGAGTCTATCACAAACTCTTTCTCCAGTCCCGCCTCCTCTATTAAATGAAGCATTACACCCTCTGCCGTAGAACTACGGCAGATATTTCCCAAGCAAACAAATAATATTTTCTTCATAATAAACTTTTAATACTTGACAATATGCCACAAGGAAACCTTGCTCCGGTGTTACGCCGGTTAGAATGAGTTCAAAATCTGATTCGCCCGGTTCACGGTGACAGCTGCCGGGATCTCCGGCATATCCCCCAAGTTGAACGGAGCCAGCATTTTCTCAATCTTCTTCAGTCCGGCTTTATTTCCGTTCTTCTCAAATTCCTGACGAAGAATATTTATTTTCTCATGTGCCTGTACTCCTTCGATCAAACGTTCGAAACGGATACAGCTACGTGCTCCGGGGTATACCAGATAAGTATCTCCGGCTGCCCAGGTACGGAAACGGGAATCGAGCAACGGCTCCAACGGCCAACTGTTGTACGCCCAACGCAGATAACCGTCCAGATGCTTCTTTGAAGAATAGAAACTCATCCAGGCAGCTTCGGCCGGGTCGGAGAAAGTAAACGTATTGGGGTGTGCTTCCGTGCAGCAAGTATAATAGGTAGTGCGCTTATTCTCGGCTTTACGGCGGAGACGTACATCTTCGGGATAGTTCTGACCGATCACAATGCAATAATCATACAAATCCGGCTCAATTTCCGCATGATAATTTCCTGCCAGTGAAACTTTAAAATCCGGATCAGCCTTACGAATCACTTTCAGAGTCTTCTGCATTACGTCCATTGGGCGCTCATCCATAGCAATCGTACAAATATCAAACCAGCCTTTTTCTTTGAGATGTTTTGCAAAAGAAGCAAGCATTGCCACCCACATTTCTTCATAAGCCTGTTCGCCCGGTGCGGTCTTCACAAATTTCAACGAGTTCGTAGCCTGGTCGTAATACTGGAAAGACAGTTTCCAGGGAACCATTGAATAACAGTTTATCTGCTTGTCAATGCCGACACTCATCATAAATTCCACCCAACGGTCAAAAATGGTATAGTCAAACGTCCACGTACCGTCTGCACGTTTTATCCAAGTCACCATTGTGTCGAAATAATCTTCCGTCTGCCCATTCCAGGGTTTATGAGTCAAAGTAGCCGTAATAATCTTCTGCCCGGCATTTGCCAGCATTTTCATCAGAGGGCGCATAGCGTCCAGATGCTCCTGGCTCCATAAAGGCACCTGATAATAACGGGCTACGGCATACGGGCTTTGCCACAAATCCAGATGAAAAGCCCATTCCGAGGGTTGGGGAAGTACGCGGGAAGAAACCGTAATCTCAAGATTGAGGCGCTGTAACAGATTCGAGCCATCGTTAACCAATAACTGTCCTTTATAAGTTCCGGGAACCGCAGACTGGGGAATCCAGCATTGTACCCAGATAGGCTGAACAGTACGAGCAGGCAAAGCCATCGTTTTCAGTTCCGAGTCAATCGGATCGGCTACCAATAGAGAGTCAAAGTCCACCGACTTCCGATAGCCGCACGCACCTCTTCCGTCTTTGTTCAGTTCGTCCGTCATGACGTAGCGGACAAAGCCGGCTGTCAACGCATCTCCCGAAAGAGAGTTCCCCTTCTTATCCTTAAAATCGGTAAAGCTGAAATTCAAGTCCTTCAGCTCCGTGCCTGTCCACACGACCGCTTGAGCATTCACACGTTCGCCGCGCCAGCCTTTCAGAGAGGTGTTCGTGGTTTTCTTCAAAGCCGGAAGCTGATGTTTCGCGTAGCGGACATCAATTGTTCCCCACGACACTTGCGGTGCCGTGACTGCCGCCCATTCTTTTTCGGAAGGTGCTGCAGGGTCAGGCAATTCCTGATAAGCCTGTAAAGGGAACTTCGGTTGTCCTGTCGGAACGCCACACTGGGTTACTCCTTGCTGGGCAAACACAGAACCCATGCTAAGGAAACAAGTCAGAGAAAAAATTGTAAATCGTTTCATGGTTAGTTAATTAAATTAATACAAGGTTTATTAATAAGGGGGAATAATTTCTTTTATCACATAGGGTCTACATCATAGTAGACTATCAGGGACTTATAACGCTCATCCTCTATCATCTCCCGTTGAATGCGCAAAAGCAGTTCCCGGGCACGCCCCATTGGAGCATTCTGTTCTATCTTCACAACGATCTTTTTGATGAACAGTGTCTGGATACGGGCAACAGGAGGTTTATCCGGTCCCAGCACCCGGTTGCCGAATACTGCCCTCAACTTGCCGGCCATTACCGCCGCCATTTGATCCAGCAACGACTCATTATGATTTTTCAGATAAACATATACCAGGCGATAATAAGGAGGATAGTGGAACATCTGACGTTCCGCCAGTTGCCCGCCTACCATATCTTCATAGTCATTGGCAATCACCTGATGAATAATAGGGTGGTCGATACTCTTGGTCTGGAGTATCACACGTCCGCGTTTATTCTTACGCCCGGCGCGTCCCGCTACTTGTGCCATTAGCTGGAAGGCACGTTCGTAAGAACGGAAATCGGGATAATTCAACATCGTATCGGCATTCAGTATTCCGACGATACTTACATGGTCGAAGTCCAAACCCTTCGACACCATTTGCGTACCGATCAGAATATCGGTCTTTCCCTGTTCAAAGTCTGCAATAATCTTTTCGTAAGCAGAGCGGGTGCGGGTGGTATCCAAATCCATACGCGCCACGGCTGCTTCGGGGAAAAGGATTTTGATGTCGTCCTCAATCTTTTCCGTACCAAAGCCGCGGTTCACCAGTTCCGTACCTTCGCAAGCGGGACAGGCCTTCGGAAGTTGATAGGTATAGCCGCAATAGTGGCAGGTCAGTTGATTGATTCCTTTGTGGTAAGTCAGGCTCACATCACAGTTTTTGCACTTCGGCACCCAGCCGCAAGTACGGCATTCTATCATGGGAGCGAAGCCGCGACGGTTCTGGAAAAGAATCACCTGTTCCTTCTGTTCCAGGGCTTCTTTCATATATTGTACCAGCAAAGGCGAGAACTGTCCGACCATTCGTTTCTTACGGTGCAGTTCCTTGATATCTACCGGGATAATCTCCGGCAACTGAATCTCTTTATAGCGTTCTTTCAGTTGGACAAAGCCGTATTTTCCGTCCGTCGCGTTCTGCCATGTCTCGATAGAAGGAGTAGCCGTTCCCAACAGTGTTTTAGCTCCATACATGGCAGCCAGTACAATAGCTGCGCTACGTGCATGATAACGGGGAGCAGGGTCTTGCTGCTTATAAGTATTCTCGTGTTCCTCGTCCACAATCACCAGTCCCAGGTTCCGGAAAGGGAGGAAAACGGAAGAACGGACTCCCAAAATAATATCATAGCCATTTTCTCCCAACTGTTTCCGCCATATCTCCACCCGTTCGGCGTCGGGAAACTTAGAGTGATAAATGCCCAGCCGAGAGCCGAAAACCCGTTGCAGACGTTCTGTAATCTGGGTAGTCAGGGCAATCTCTGGCAACAAATACAATACTTGCTTTCCCTGACGAATAGTTTCTTCTATCAGATGAATATATACTTCCGTCTTACCACTGGACGTCACCCCATGAAGCAGGCAGACATTCTTTTCCCGGAAGGACTGTACGATTTCATCGTGTGCCCGTTGCTGAAACTCATTCAACGTATTCAGTTCGACGACCTCCTTCACCTGCTGGTTCAACCGGCCGATCTCATGATGATAAATCTCAAATATCTTTTTCTCTACCAGACCGTTCAGAATGGAAGGCGACACATTGGCGCGTTGCAACAGTTCTTTCTTGGAGACTTCTTTCGGGACTTCATTTCCCAGAATCCCCGAACATTCCACATATTTCATCAACAATGCCAACTGCTTCGGGGCACGCGACAGGATATCAAACAGTATATGCAACCGTTTTTCATCCGCCGAACCCGCAAGCCGCACCCGCGCCTCCGTCTTGGGTTTATAAGTACGCCTCAACTCCTCCTTTACAAAAATCGCTTCTTTATCGAGCAGCGACTTGATGACAGTCAGAATATTTTTTATCCCGCTCTCCTTCTCCAGCTTAGTGACACACTGCTGTGCATCCACGGCAAGCAAATCCAGAATGCGCTGTTCACGTTCCGGCAATGGTGCATCCGCTTCAAAATCGGGATTATACTCTACAATCGTTTCGCTTTCGAGTTTCAATCCCGAAGGCAGTGCCGCCTTATAAACATCCCCTTGCGTACAGAGATAATAATCGGCTATCCACTCCCAAAACTTGAATTGAACAGGCAATAATATAGGAGAAGCATCCAGCAATGCAGATATGTCCTTCACCTCATACTCCGTCGGAGCACAATAATGAACATTAAGAACGATAGCCGTATAGAACTTCTTCCGTCCGAAAGGAACTACCACGCGACAACCGATCTTCACTTCTTCCGCACACTCGTCCGGCAAAGAGTAAGTAAAGCTCTTTGGAAGTGGAAGCGGTAATATGACATCTACATACTTTTTCATTGCAGGCACAAAGATATAAAAAAAGAGGCTTCCGACAGTCGAAAGCCTCTTGTTCTACTATGTTAAAGTAAATTATCCGCTAAAAAATATAAGCAACAGATACCTGCCAAGTCTTGGTTTTATAGGAACCGCCGCCGTCAATATCAGCAGTGTCGCCCAATGGGATATTATAATTAGCTCCCACCTGCAAATGGTTCAGCAACTTCAGGCCGGCACCTACATTGATACCTACTTCCGCCTTCTTCTTGTCGATTCCGGTTTTCTTTTCAAAGTCGAAATAAAAATCAGGACCGGCAGCCAGATAAATACCGGCTAGGCTACCCAAGCCGATGTTATACTTCAAGTTAACCGGGATATCAATACCGTTCTGCTTCACAGTAACATCCGCGTCGGCATCAGAAACCTTGATACCTCTTTGGGCAAAAAGCAACGCAGCATCTACCCCCAACCCTACGATTGGAATATTAAACTCAGCCATTGGGCCAATAAA
>ENA-UEQY01001254-UEQY01001254.1-human-gut-metagenome-genome-assembly--contig:-NODE-1254-length-15178-cov-10.168135_pt1 | contig 15178 bp, 10 predicted proteins | sample MGYA00242949_ERZ507949 | MGnify/ENA primary metagenome ERZ507949 (study PRJEB26167, sample SAMN06115403) | human gut metagenome | host: Homo sapiens | place: China:Jiangsu | collected 2016-07-06... | reverse complement strand
CACCAAAACCATAGAGCAAGGCAATGTCCCAGCTCACATCACTCACAAATCCGGCTTCAACCGAACCACACGCCACACCTGTCTGACTACCGTCAAGAAAGCGACACACATCAACAACACAAATGCGACTCCGTACACCCACCAAGGCAACACGATATGAAAAGCATAACTCTCCAGCCATCCGTTCATCAAAACCACAGAAACAGGAAGTCCCAATACAGTGGCCAGCACCGTAAGAAGTAGCAGTTCACGTGTCAAAACAACAAAAAGACTTATTTTACCGGCTCCCAAAACCTTCCGTATCCCAACCTCTTTCACTCGTGCCAGAGTAGAAAAAAGCGTCACGACCCATAATCCCAAACAGGCCACAAAGACTGCCAATAATGACGCACTGGCAAAAATCCAACCGAAATTGCGATCCGACTTATACAAGCTATCCTGATAATCATCGAGATAGAAATAAGAAAAAAGGGCGGACGGAAAATAAGTCCGGTACATTTGTTCCACTTCAGCCAAGCGGTCAGAATTGACCGGACCATCCATCTTGACGGATATATAAGGAGTCGCAATAAACGGGACCCGTTCTTTCAGGAAAAAGAGGATCGGCTTATACGGTTCCGCAAGCGACTGCTGATGATAATTTTTCACAACCCCGACAACTTCGAGTGGATCTTCCAGCACTTCCATCTCCAACTGCTTTCCTAACGCCTCTTCCGGAGAAGGATAACCAAGCAGACGCACCGCCTCTTCGTTCAGGACGACCTTATTCCGTTCATTGCCGTATGCTTCCGAGAAACCACGTCCACAAAGCATTTCCGGCGAATAAAGCGCCAGATAATCATAATCGACAGCAAACATCTGTATCAGCTTCACTTCGGATGGATCGCTGCCGTAAGGACGATTGGTAAAGTAGTTCGCCACCTCAACGCCCGGCACAGCACCGGAAATAGAGACACGGACAACATAAGGTATCTGTCCCAACCGTTTCTTGAAACTCTCCATTTTGACGGACATATCATCGGTAAAAGCCGGATATTTCACCACCAGTACCCGGTTCGAAGAAGCGGAAGAAGTCTCCTGCTGCATATAACGAACCTGTCCGATCACCACCAACGTACCGGAAACCAGAACGAAAGAAGCAAGAAACTGAGCCACAATCAACATCTTCCGCATCCGGTTTCCCTTACGGCCATGCAGTAATTTTCCTCGCATGATATCCGCTGGACGGATGCGTGTCAGCAGGAATGAAGGATACAGTCCGGTAAACAAAGTTCCCCCTATAAAACACGCTGCCGCCATACTCCAGAATTCCGGCAAACGGAACGCGCCGGCAGCAAAATCCAATCCTACCCAACGGCAGACAAAAGGCAACAGTACCTCGACCCATCCGAGAGCCAAGATCAAAGCCGACAAGTTCAACAACCCTGCTTCCAGCAATCCTTGCAGGATCACCTGCCGGCGGGAAGCCCCGAATGCCTTGCGAATACCAAACTCCCTGCCACGTTCCAGATAACGGGCAACCGTCAGGTTCAGCGCGTTCACCCAGCCGATCAGTAAAAGGGCGACTACCATCACCGAAAGGATACGTACAGCCATACGACTACCTTTCGCCTCTTTCTCATAAGACTTACGGGGAGTCAGATGAATATCCCGCAAACGAACCAGTTCGACCCTCCAGTCCTTATGTTTCAATGCCGCCGTCTTATATTTTTCAGAGATGGAATGGAAAGCCGCTTCAATATCGCCCGGTTTCTTTCCCGGTTCAAGCCGGACATACGTATAGACACCGTGGATATACCAAATATCGCGCCTTGCCTCCGGAATAGTCGAATAAGACAACAGGAAGTCATAATGCAGATGCGAATTATAAGGCATATCGGCAATCACGCCCGTCACCTCGAAATGCTGTTCGGACGAAGATGTACGGAAAGTCAGCACTTTGCCGATAGGATCACCACCGGCAAAATAACGACGTGCAGCACTTTCGGTAATCACCATCGTATTCGGACGGACCAACTGTCCACCCTTCTCCCCCTTGAGGATCGGGAAATTGAAGAGATCGAAAAAAGCCGGTTCGGTATAACAGTACTGTTCTTCGATAAACTGCCGGTCACCGAACGTCACCTCTTGTCCGCGATCTTGTGCCGTCACACGTACATACTGCTCTATGCCCGGAATCTCGCGATACATGGCGGGAGCATGCCCGAAAGAAGTCGTCGCCCAATTATCCGTCAAGGTTGCCCCTTCATAAAGACGGCTCTCCACACGGTAGATGCGATCCCCGTCGTGGAACGAATCGAAACTCAATTCGAACCGTACATAGAGCATAATCAGCAGCGCCGCGCCAACACAAACGGAAAGACCGAACACATTCAGGGCGGAAAGAGACTTCCGCGCCCGTTGGCTTTTGATTACTTGAGACCAATATTCCATCAGCGTAAAATTAATCGTTCATTCTCACCAAACAAGTCATATCCGGAAATAATCACCTTCTCTCCCGGTTGCAACCCTTCCACAACCTCGTAATACTGCGGGTTCTGACGGCCGATACGGACAGGGCGGCGGCGAGCTGTCTTTCCTTCTTCATCCACCACATACATGTACTCGCCGCCGCTTGCTTGGTAGAAGCTACCACGTGGGACGATCACCGCCTGCACGGGATCGCCCAGTTGCAGGTTCAGGTGGTAGGTTTGCCCGGCACGGATATTCTCCGGCCGGCCGGAGACAAAATGCAGGTCGGTGCGAAACTGTCCTTCCCGCACTTCGGGATAGACTTTCGTCACCTCCATATCGTACTTCTTTCCTTCACGTTCGAAGCTCGCAGGGAGACCGGGCATGACACGTTCCACATAGTGCTCGTCAATCTTGGCTTCCACCTTCAGTTCGGGCGTGATCACCTGGCCGATACGTTCGCCCTGGGCGATGGACTGGCCGATCTGGGCCTCCAGGTTTCCTAACTGCCCGTCGACGGGAGCCTTCACTTTCAGGTTTTCCAGTCGCCCGCGAACCAAGGCAAGGCTCTTCTTCATATTCCGGATGTTCTCGTCCAGGCTCTGTAGCTGGCTGCTGCGGAACAGGTCGTCCTGCTTGATCCGTTCGTCCACAACGGCCAACTGTCCGAGGGCGGCCTCGTAATCTTCCTCAGCCTGCAAGTAATCTTCGCGGGCCAGCAGGTTCTTCTTATACAGGCGTTCGTATTGCCTGAAACGGCGTTCCTTCTGCACCAATTCCTTACTCAGGCCGATACGGTCCTGTTTCAGCCGGAGATGTTCCTGCTCCATGCTGAGACGGGTGTTGCGAAGTTCGTTTTCCTGATAGGCCAAGTCGGCTTCGCTTTGCAGGATGCCGATGTTCAGGAGCGGGTTACTGAGGCGGAGGATCACGTCGCCCGCCCGCACCTGCGCCCCTTCCTCGATCAGGCGTTCTTCGACGCGCCCACCCTCGATGGCGTCAAGATAGATGATACGATCCGGCAGTACCTGCCCGATAACCCGGATGTAGTCGTTGAACTCTCCTTTCTGCACGGTAGCGATCGTAATGCGTTCTTTCTCCACTTTCAGGGAAGAGGAAGTATCACGAAAAAGAAGCCAAAGCAGGCAAAGCAGCCCGACGGCAATTCCTATCAAGGAATAGATGTGTTTCTTCTTAAACCGGGACTTCCGCTCAATACGGGTGTCCATGCTATTGATTGCCATTCTTGTTGTATTTATTCGGTTCCTAAAAATGAGCCTGTGCGGTAGAAGTCTACCGTGCGGCTTTTCAACTCATACTGCAAACGGGTGCGCGACAGTTCTGCCTTGGCCAGTATATAGAGGTTCCGCTTCTCCATCAGTTCGAACACGGAGATCATCCCCTCCTCCCATTTCTCCTCGCTCTCTTTCAGCGTGACGGTGGAAGTGCGGAGTTGTTCGACCGCCTGACGGTGTTCCTCGGCGGCAGCCCGGAGTGAAAGGCAGGCGTCGTCTATCTCCTTGTAGAGGCTGAGGCGTTGCTGCTCGTTCTCGTTCCGTATCCTTTGCAGGCGGAAACGTTCCTTCCGGACATCTGTCAGGCGGGAAAGTCCGCTGAACAGAGGCAGCGAGACGCTCACGCCGATATATTTGTTCATGTTATTCTTCAACTGGTCTTTGATCGGGATGATCTCGCCCAGGTCATCCCGTTCCGTGTCGTAGTAACCGGAATAGAGGCTGAATTCCGCCCTGATGGAAGGAGAAAAAGCCCCGGACGCTATTGCCAGTGACTTGCGGGAAGCTTTCTCCCTCAGTTCCATAGCCCGGAATTCCGGCAGGGATGTTTCGGAGGCGGCATAGATCTCGTTAGATTCCAGTACAGGAAGCACGGGAAGTTCGCCCTCCCCGCCGGGAGAGATCGCCAGCGTATCGGTATCCCGCATATTCAGCAGTTCCTTCAGGGCAAGTAATGAGAGGCGGCAACCGTTCGCCTTCACCGTCTCCTGGTAAATATCAGATTGCAGGCGCGCCTTCACCTCCTGCAAATCAGAAGGGGAACGCATGCCAAGATCCACATATTCGAGCATCTGCTCGTGATAGCGTTCGCTCAACTTCCGCTGCTCGACAGCAAGCTCGTACATCTTCTTATCGAAGCAGAGGCGATAGAAAGCATCCATCACCTCGAAGGCAATCCGGTTCTCCTCGATCTGCTCCGTGAGGCCGCCGATCTGCTTGTTCAGTTTGCGGAACTGCAACCGGTTGACGCGCGTAAAGCCGTCGAACACCGGAAGCGAGACATTCAGCCCCATCGTGCTCTCTAAAAAGGAAGAGGAAGTATAGAGGTTCGTTTTCGGGTCCACCGAACGCCCCAAACGTTTGCCCAATGCGCCGGTAGCACTTACTGAGGGCAGGAAATCACCATAGGCGGCGGTAAGGTCTTCCCCGGCAATCCGTGTATCCAGGCGACTGTTCCGCACGCGGTAGTTCTGTTCGACGGCATAGCGCATGCAGTCATCCACCGTCCAGCCGGACTGCGCCCGCAGGTTTCCCGGCGAAGCCAGGAAGACGAGAAGAAAAAGAGACAAACCTCGTTTGATCGTTATCTGTGCATTCATCATGACAGAAAGAAAGCAAACGACGTGCCAGAAATGTAACATTCAGACTATCAAAAGCATTTCAAAAACACCTCCCGCCAACCGTCCAATTTTTTGACGCCCAAACGTCCAACTTTTTGACACAGGTGTCCTCCTGTCGCTCATCGAAGCATGACAAGTGCCAAATACAACACACAAAAACAAGCTTTACCCCTCATCCCTGAGACATAAAGCCTAAACACGTAAATCAGTTATTATAAAAAACGAAGCAGTGTTATTTATTGTGTCTATAAGTATACTCTTTTTATTTTCCGCGGGCAAAGGAAAAGCATACATATTGCAAAGATATGACAAGAGAAAGACAATTTAATTGAAAATAAAGAACCATGGTTTATCTGAAGCAAATCAAACTAATCAATCCGGATATCCATACGAACGGGAGATCATCTCTCCCAAGCATTTAAGATTTCCGCCACATAGACGTTATGCGGATTCCCTGCCATTGCGCTGTACCATTTCTCGTATAAGGCAGGATCAACAAAATGATCCTTATCCATCTTAGTCACGTAAAGGGTTTTGCATTCGAGCGTCAGGCGCGATTCCTCGAAACAAGGATTACCCAGATCGGTAAAATAAGGCGTCAAACCTGTCGCTGCCACCTTGTCGATATCCCGTCCCGATTTCGCCCCGCAAATCTTATGGGCAGTCTTATGCTCTTCTCCTAAAAAGGACAGCGTGAAAGCTCCCTTCGCATCGACAAACTCGCGGGTATAACGTTCCGGACGGATAAAGACGAACACTACCGGCTTGTTCCACAGGAAGCCTACGCCCCCCCAACTCGCCGTCATCATGTTGAACTTGTCCTTGTCGCCGGCGCTTACCAGCATCCACTCTTTTCCGATGATCTCTATAAAATTGTCTTTGACCAGACTCGGTTCTATTGCCTTCATAATTTCACACCTTAGTTAATAATCTTTCAAAGATACGAAAATATTTATTTGTGTGTGCAAAATTTAATATTCTTGTCCATACAGAATATTTTCTTTAGGTTTGCATCTCAATATTCACGTAATTATCAAGACGATAAACTGCCAAATGGAAATACTGAACAACTGGATCAGCGGGATTAACGACCTCCTATGGTCGTATGTTTTAATTATCATGCTGTTAGGATGCGCCTTCCGGTTCACTTTCAAAACCCGTTTCGTCCAGTTCCGTATGTTCCGGGAGATGATACGTGTGCTCGGTGACTCCGCCAACAAAGCCCATGAAGGTGAAAAGCACATCTCATCCTTCCAGGCATTCGCCGTATCGCTTGCCAGCCGTGTCGGGACAGGCAACCTGGCGGGAGTAGCCACAGCCATAGCCGTAGGAGGTCCGGGAGCAGTGTTCTGGATGTGGATCATCGCCCTGTTAGGTTCGGCCAGCGCTTTCGTCGAATCTACACTCGCACAGCTTTACAAACGGAAAGGAAAAGAATCCTTCATCGGGGGGCCCGCCTACTATATGCGATACGGATTGGGACTGAACTGGATGGGCATACTGTTCGCCATCTTGATCTCCATCACCTTCGGTTTCGCGTTCAACTCGGTACAAAGCAACACGATTTGCGCCGCCATGCAAGGCTCGTTCGGTTTCGATCCGAGGATCGTAGGCGCGGTACTGACCGTACTGACACTTGCCATTATCTTCGGAGGAATCCAGCGAATAGCCAAAGTCAGCAGCGTGATCGTCCCCGTAATGGCATTGGGATACGTGGCGCTCGCCTCGGGGATCGTACTGTTCAATATAACGGAACTGCCGGCCGTCATCAAACTGATCGTAAGCAGCGCTTTCGGATGGGAACAGGCGGCAGGCGGTACGATCGGTGCCGCTCTGATGCAAGGGATCAAGCGCGGCCTGTTCAGCAACGAGGCAGGTATGGGATCGGCTCCGAACGTAGCGGCCACGGCATCCGTCACACATCCGGTCAAACAGGGATTGATCCAGACTCTGGGTGTTTTCACCGACACCCTGCTGATCTGTACCTGCACGGCTTTTATCATCCTGTTCAGCGGGGCGCCGTTGGACGGTTCGGTAAACGGGGTACAACTGACACAGCATGCCCTGACGCTCGAAGTGGGAAAAGCCGGAGGGATATTCGTTGCCGTAGCGATCTTCCTGTTCGCTTTCAGCAGCATTATCGGGAACTACTATTACGGGGAAGCGAACATTCGTTTCATCACACCGAAAAAAAGCGTGCTCTATATCTACCGTCTGGCGGTCGGCGGTATGGTGATGTTCGGGGCGCTAGCAAGTCTGGAACTCGCCTGGAGCCTGGCGGATATCACGATGGCTTTCATGACGATCTGCAACCTGTTCGCCATCTCGTTGCTGAGCAAACAGGCCTTCCTGCTGCTGCACGATTACATTGCTCAAAAACGTAGCGGGATCAAGAGCCCTGTGTTCGACAAGAACAAGCTGCCGGAACTGAAGGACAAGGCGGAATGCTGGTAAACGCTTCTTATTGGTAGATCAGACTGAACAACCGTTCAGGTGCAAAGATCTCGTTGGCGACCTCTCGTATCTCTCCGGCGGTCAGCTTCTCCACCTTGGCGAAGACTTCCGGCAGGGTGTCGTAGCGGTTATAATGGAGAAAGCTCTTACCCAGCCCCAAAAACAGGCCTTCCCGATTATCGCCGGAGACGCCCAATTGTCCGATCACCTGCTTCTTGGCCGCCGCCAACTGGGTCGCGGTCAGCTTCACCTCACGCAGCTTCGCCAGTTCCTTGTAAACAAGCCTGATCGCCTTCTCCTTGTTCTTCGGATCAGTCCCGAAGTAGATGCTTGCCAGCCCCGTATCGGTATAAGAAGTCACGTTCGATTCGACGTTATAGACAAGCCCGTTCTTTTCCCGGAGAGAGACATTCAAACGGTTGTTCATGCCCGGCCCTCCCAAGAGGTTATTCAGCAAGAACAACGGCAGGCGTTTCTCATCGTGCATGCTGTATGCCCGTCCCCCGATCAGCACATGCGCCTGATGGGTATCCTTGTGTATCTGGCGGCTGACGGGAAGGAGCTCGCCGGGTGCCGTCCGGTTACGTGCCGCCATCGGGAAAGCGATATCCGACAGGGTGCTTTCCGCCATCTGCACGATCTTCTTGAACGGAATCCGGCCCATCGAGAAGAACACCATATTTTCGGGGGCATAGAACCGCCTCATAAACGACTTGCCGGACTCGCTGCCGAAACCGAGCAGCGACTGCTCGTCCCCCAAGATGTTATGTCCCAACGCATGTCCGTCGAACAGCAAATTCTCGAATTCATCGAAGATCAGTTCCGAAGGGCTGTCCTCGTATGAATTGATTTCGTCCAGGATCACATCCACCTCCTTCTCGATCTCCTGCTCCGGGAACTGCGAATGGAACACCAGGTCGGACAGCAGTTCGAAAGCCCTCCGGAAATGCTCTTCCATAAAAATAGAATAGACGAAAGTCTCCTCCTTTGTGGTATAGGCGTTCAGCTCCCCTCCCACATTCTCCATCCGATTCAGGATATGCCAGGACTTACGCTTTTCCGTCCCCTTGAATATCATGTGTTCGACAAAGTGAGCCAAGCCAAATTCATCCATTTCCTCATCCCGTGTCCCGGCATTCACGGCAAACCCGCAATACGACACCGGGGATGCAGAAGGAAGATGTACGATACGCAAACCGTTCGGTAAAATATGTGAGAAGTAATCTTTTTCCATGATCCATTCATTAGGAGGCACAAAAGTACAAAAATATAGGTCATTCCATGTGCAGGTATCATTAAAATAGATACTTTTGCACTTTGTTAAGTTCATAACACCATATAGAATCATTTTAAAGGCTATGATAAACGAAGCAATCTCATCCATTCTGCAACAGGAAGCTGAAGCAGTACGCAATATTCCGATAACCGACGGCTATGAAGAGGCTGTGACACTCATTGTGAAACATGTACACGAACTCGGAGGGAATCTGATCACCAGCGGTATGGGAAAAGCAGGACAGATCGCCATGAACATCGCGACCACCTTCTGTTCGACCGGCACGCCTGCCTACTTCCTGCATCCCAGCGAAGCACAACACGGCGACCTCGGCATCGTCCGCAAGAACGATGTCATGCTGCTCATCTCCAACTCCGGCAAGACACGCGAACTGCTCGAACTGGTGGAGCTGACACGCGGTCTCGTACCGGAGATGCAGTTTATCGTTATCACCGGCAACCCCGACAGCCCGCTGGCAGCCGAAGCGACGATCTGCCTGCCGACCGGTGCGCCGAAAGAAGTGTGTCCTTTAGGCCTCACCCCCACCACATCGACCACGGTCATGACGGTGATAGGCGACCTGTTGGTAGTCGGCACCATGAAACGCATCAACTTCGGCTATCCCGACTATGCCAAACGGCATCACGGCGGTTACCTGGGTTCGAAAAGCCGCGAACAGTGTAAAACCGTAAACAAATAAAGAGCATGAGGAAGGTAATCGGCATCGGGGAAACCATTCTCGACATCATCTTCAGGAACAACCGACCCCATACGGCAGTGCCCGGCGGATCGACCTTCAACGGCCTCATCTCGTTAGGACGCCTGGGTGTACCTGTCTCTTTCATCAGCGAAGTGGGAAACGACCATGTCGGCGACATCATACGCGATTTCATGAAGGAAAACAACCTTTCCACCCGCTACGTCGACCGTTTCCCGGATGGCAAAAGCCCGATTTCGCTCGCGTTCCTGGACAACGACAGCAATGCCGACTACACTTTCTACAAGGATTATCCGAAGCAACGCCTCGACGTGCCCCTGCCGGAGATCAACGAAGACGACATCTTCATCTACGGCTCCTATTACTCACTGAACCCGGCGCTTAGGGAACGGATGGTGGAATTTCTCGACTATGCACGCCAGCGCAAGGCGATCCTCTACTACGACCCGAATTTCCGCAAGGCGCACGCCCATGAAGCGATACACCTCGCCCCGACATTGCTCGAAAACTTCGAATATGCCGATATCATACGCGGCTCGGACGAGGACTTCCTCAATATCTTCGGGGAGGCCGACAGTGAAAAAGTCTACACCGACCATATCCGTTTCTACTGCGACCGTTTCATCACCACTCACGGAGCCGGAGGCGTGAACCTCTACCACGGCGACCTGCGCCTTCATTTCGACTCGCCCTCCATCCGCCCGGTCAGTACGATCGGAGCCGGCGACAACTTCAATGCTGGCATCCTCTACGGTCTGTTAAAAAATAATGTCCGTCACCGTGACCTCGCCACCCTCCCGAAAGAGACATGGGCGAATATCATCCGGTGCGGGATCGATCTGGCAACCGAGGTTTGCCGCAGCTACGACAATTACATTTCTAAAGAATTCGCAACCTCCTACCTCTCCCAGTCTTAAATATCATTAACCGGGAAGATAAAGGGGTATAAAGACACGTGTTTTTCACTATCTTTGCTTTGCATGAGTAGTAGAAGTATGATATTGAAACGGATTCTTTTCTTGTTCACCAGTGTGGCCTTATTGGCAGGATGCAGCTCCGGCAGAGCACCTGAAATTCGTGCCATATGCCTGCGTGACGACATCGGCAACTATATTATCAAATGGGAAACAGCCCCCCATACCGACGGGACGATGAAACTTTATGTATCCGACACCCCCAACTCCTTCGACATGTCGCGACCGTGCAGCTATGCCGACATCAATGACGGGAGAGTGACCTACATCACGAACGACAACATCACCCGCAAATATTTCCTACTGTCTTTCAACGACAAATATTACCGCACTGTCGGCGCCCGCTCGGTACAGATGGACAGCGTCCAGAACCTGCGCGACATAGGTGGCTACTTCAGCGAACACGGGAACCGTATGACTGGCTGGGGCAAGATATTCCGCTCGGGCGAGCTCAAGGCACTTAGCCGCAACGACACGATCCGGCTGGATAACCTGAAGATCAAAACTGTCATCGACCTACGGGGAGAAGACGAAATAGCCCTCGCTCCGGAAAAATATGCAGGGGCGAACATCATCTCCATCCCGATCCCGGTAAAAGGCAAAGAACAGATCACCCGACGCCTGGAAGAAGGACGCATACGCAAAGGCGACGGGCTCGTGTATATGCAGGACACCTATATCAGCTATGTGACGGACAACAGCGAACAATTCGGCAAAGCCCTGAAAGTCTTTCTCGACAAGGACAACTACCCGATCCTCGTGAACTGCTCGATGGGAAAAGACCGTGCCGGCTTCCTGACGGCCATGCTGCTGACAGCCCTCGATGTGCCGGAAGAAACGATCATGAAAGACTATATGGCTTCCAACAACCACATAGACCTGCGCAGCCTTGCCTATATGGCACGCAACCTCAATACGGACGCCCAGGAAACCATCACCGTGCTGCTCGGTGCAAACGAGACATGGCTGGATCTGGCCTTCCATAAAATAAAGAAAGAATATGGTTCGACCGACAAATATCTGTCGAAAGGATTGCATCTCACGGAAAAAGAGCGCGATACATTAAAAGATATCATACTAAACTAACCGGTATCCAAATTATTTGCGTACCTTTGTCCCCACTCTGAATTTATTATATATACATATATCACATTTTGAAAACATTTGAAGAATTAGGAGTTGCCGCACCAATACTGAAGGCAATTCAAGAAATGGGCTACGAATCGCCCATGCCGGTACAGGAGGAAGTGATTCCTTTCCTACTGGGAGATGACAACGACGTAATTGCATTAGCACAAACAGGTACGGGAAAGACAGCCGCTTTCGGCCTTCCGATCCTGCAAAAAATCGATGTGACTACATACCACCCCCAAGCACTCGTACTCTGTCCCACTCGTGAGCTATGTTTACAGATCGCCGACGACCTGAACGACTACTCCAAGTATATCGACAACCTGAAGGTCCTCCCGGTGTACGGAGGTTCCAGCATCGAGAGCCAGATCAAGACGCTGAAGCGTGGCGTGCACGTGGTCGTAGCCACTCCGGGACGCCTCCTGGACCTGATGAACCGCAAGACGGTAGACCTCAGCCTGGTGAAGAACGTCATCATGGACGAGGCGGACGAGATGCTGAACATGGGGTTCACCGACAGCATCAACGCCATCCTCGCCGAAGTGCCGGAGAACCGCAACATGCTGCTCTTCTCGGCCACCATGCCGAAAGAGATCGCCAACATCACGAAGAAGTACATGAAGAATCCGAAGGAGATCGTGATCGGCAACAAGAACGAAGGAAACAAGAACATCCGCGATATCTATTATATGGTACAGGCACGCGACAAGTACCTGGCTCTGAAACGCATCGCCGACTTCTACCCGAACATCTACGGCATCGTCTTCTGCCGTACCCGCAAAGAGACGCAGGAGATCGCCGACAAACTGATACAGGACGGCTACAACGCCGACTCGCTGCACGGCGAACTGAGCCAGGCGCAGCGCGACTACGTGATGCAGAAGTTCCGCGTCAAAAACATCCAACTCTTAGTTGCTACCGATGTAGCTGCCCGCGGCCTGGATGTGGACGATCTGACACACGTGATCAACTACGGCCTGCCCGATGAAGTGGAATCCTACACGCACCGCCGTGGCCGTACGGGCCGTGCGGGAAAGACGGGTATCTCCATCTCCATCTGCCACGTGAAGGAGAAAGGCAAAATCCGCGAGATCGAAAGGATCATCAACAAGAAATTCGAGAAAGGCGAAATGCCTACCGGACATGCTATCTGCGAAAAGCAGCTTTTCAACCTCGTCGACCAGATCGAAAAGGTGAAGGTGAACGAGGAGGAGATCGCCTCCCTGATGCCCCAAATCTACCGCAAGTTGGAATGGCTGGACAAGGAAGACATCATCAAACGTGTCGTTTCGCTCGAATTCAACCGTATGATCGATTACTACAAGGATGCCGACGAGATCCAGCAGGTAGACGAACGTTCCTCTCGCAGCGAACGGGGCGAACGCCGTGCACATGCGGCCGAAGAGGGCTATTCGCGTTTCTTCCTCAACTTCGGCAAGGCCGACGGCCTCTATCCGAACCAACTGATCGAACTGGTCAACAAATGTGTGCCGGGCAAGGTGCGCATCGGCAAGATCGACCTGCGCGAAAACTTCTCTTTCTTCGAAGTGGAAGAGGGTGAAGCCCAGCGCGTGATGGACAGCATGAACGGGTTCGAAGTGGACGGACGGCGCATCTCCGTCGAACCTGCACAGGGCAAAAAAGAAGAAGGCGGACGCGGTGGCAAACGCAGTTACGGCGGACGGCGCAGCGATGACGGCTACAAAGGCAAACGGGGTTCCAAAGACAGTGGACGCCGGGGTGGAGACCGTTCGGACCGCACCTTCCGCAAAGACGAACGCGACAGCGACCGCCCGTGGAAACGGACTGCCGCCGCACGCGACGCTCGTAAGAAAAGACGTTTCTAATCCTCCTCCCTCACGCTAACAGAAACAGGAGACCGCAGCATACATCAGCAACCCCCAGCCGGCAACGACGGGGAGTTGCTGTTTTTGTTTCCGCTTCCCGTCATGTCTCTCTCCGTATCCCCGTACCCCGAGAGTGTCAACAGGGCTCCCAAACACCCCAACACGACCTCCGAACGGCCCTCCCACAAAGCCAGCAGGCCCAATACCATCAGGTACAAGCGAAGGCAATGCGGGTTGCACAATCGCTGATGACTGATGATTTGATGATTCATTACTTCTTTCCCTTGCCGGGGGATGCCCCGGCAAGGGAAAGACATCATTTGTATCTTCATGCCACCATCTTCGTCAATACGCAAATCGCAGAGGAACGGCGCAATTATCATCCGTTACCGGAATTGTTGCGTAAGTTGTCAGTAACTCACTATATAATAGTGTATTTCGCTATTCTTCCCAAGCTCCGATACCACCAATTATGCAGGATGACGAATCGGTAACGTAGCAAAGTCTTAACTTGGTTCAGACTTAACTTTTCCCGTCATCTGGTTACAGAAACTATTTTCTCAAAAGCCTATTTCTCAATAACTTTGCTCTACTTTTCCATATCTCGCCGATTATTGCTAACTTTGTTATATAATTATGACGAATTTAAACGTACGTTTTTTTGTCATTTAGAAAAAGCCTCCTATCTTATTTATTCCCAATAATATACAAGCAAAAGCAGGACAAAAGCTACCCCTAAAAACAGGGCAGAAAATGAACTTTCCACCAGTAGATAAAAGACTTTACTATATATATTGTAATCAATTGTTTAGAGACATTTTCCGGCAAGCCCCGACCTGTCCCTTTTTTGCACTTTTTCCAAAAAGGAGGGTAAACCCCACAGAGGAACTGGAAAAGCCGGATATTTATTCATCCGTCTGCTGAAGCAGACAGCAAAAGACAGTGCTTTATATCTTATCCATTCTTCAACACATCGTCCTTGTCCGGTGCACTGGGTTCGGGTGTAGATTCGGGGTTGAAGGGGTTGAAGTAGTAGATGCCTTTTTCACCGAGGAATTGCAGGAAGTAAGGGAGCTTCTGCATAAAGAGGCTGCATTCCTTCGACTTGGCAGGAGTCCAGGCGGATTCGGCGACAGCTACCAGGCGGGGGAAAGTCATATAGTCCAGACGCTTGGCATCAGCGACCCGTTCCGTCCAAAGGGAGAACTGGAGGCCCATCACCTGGTCTTCATAATCGCGTGTCAGATGGATGATCGGTTCAGGGAAACGGTAGATGTCCTCGATCGTGTTGTAACCGCCCCACACACGGCCCACCTTATGGCCGCCGTACTGGACGAAGTCGGCATACAACGGACGGCGCGGGGTCATAATCACCCGGTAGCCGTTTTCGAGCGCCTTCACCAACTGGTGTTTGCGGTCGTGGCGCCACCACATGATGACAGCCTTGTCGGGAGAGACACCGGCATCGATCATCTCGTCCCAGCCGATCATCGTCTTGCCCTTGGAAGCCACGATATCGGCAGCACGGCGGATAAAATACTGTTCCAGGCCCGTTTCGTTGCCTAAGTTCTTATCTTTGATAAACTGCTGGATTTCGGGATCGGTGAACCAACTTTGGTTGCCGTAGTGCACCTCGTCGCCTCCGATATGGATATAGGGAGACGGGAACAGGGCGACGATCTCGTCGAGCAC
>ENA-UEQY01001253-UEQY01001253.1-human-gut-metagenome-genome-assembly--contig:-NODE-1253-length-15188-cov-4.467143_pt1 | contig 15188 bp, 9 predicted proteins | sample MGYA00242949_ERZ507949 | MGnify/ENA primary metagenome ERZ507949 (study PRJEB26167, sample SAMN06115403) | human gut metagenome | host: Homo sapiens | place: China:Jiangsu | collected 2016-07-06... | reverse complement strand
TTGTTAACTCAATGGAACCTTCCAGCAGGGCAGCTGAAAATTCGCAATCCGACTCCGCCTCATTCACCCGAACATTAAACTCCGTCCCCAAAACTTTTATATCACATTTCTTTGTCTGTACGACAAATGGATGTTCCACATCTTTAGATACATCAAAATAGGCTTCACCTTTCAACGACACACGGCGGATATCCTCACTAAAAGAGGCCGGATAAGTCATTTCACTACAAGCATTCAGCCAGACATTCGTCCCGTCGGACAGGGTGAGGTTCGCCCGCTGCCCCGGAGGAACGACGATCTTGTTCATCTCCAATACAGGAGCCGGTTTTCCCACATTATTAGATATGTATAGGACAGACACTAGCAATACGGAAATTGCAGCAGCGATCTTCAGCGATTCTCTGATAACAAAAGGCAGGCTGAAACGGTGACCGGATTGCACCATGCTGCTATTTTTCGTCTTATGCAACAACAGCACATCAAAATATTTCCGCTCCCTTATCAGCTCTTCCCGATTCTTATCAGAAGCATCCACCCAATCGCAAACAGCCTCTTCCTCTTCAAAAGAGGCTGTTCCTGCAAAAAATCGATGTAATACATTTCTGTCCATACGTTATATAAGCACCTCTCGAAAGCAACCCCCTAAAATTTTATCCGAATATTTTCACCTTCCTTTATTTTCCGGTTGCTGATCGTTTTTCCGTCTGCGATAACGGCAACTTGCAGTTGATCGCCAAGACGCTTCACTTCAATATCGAATACTTGATTGAACGCGCAAATCTTACGCAGGTTCATATGATCCCACTCTTGCGGCAGGCGGGGAGTAAAGACAAACGAATTCAGGCCGGTCGGACGAATACCGAACATCCCTTCCGTAATGATACGGCAATACAAACCGCTTTCGGCAGACAGATGGCGCTGGTTGCCTTCCGGCCATGCCTCGATTGCATAAGGGACATGTTCACCCAACAGACGCTGGGAAGAATAGAATCTCAAATAATCGGTAGCCTTCTCCGTCTCACCGCAAGCATACACGCCACGCAACGCATACAAGGTGGAGCGATCCCAGAATGTTTCACTTCCGGCCTGCGTCAGCAAACCGTTCTCCGTCCACAGGCGCGGAGAGAACAACGCCTGGATGGTCGCATCTTTCCGATCCTGTATCCCGACCGTGAGCGGAATGCAGATCCAAGAACGCAGGACATCATTTCCTTCATAATATTTATAGGTATCAAATCCTTCGACGGCCCCGCCGAAATAGCGGTCGATATTTTTCTTCAGGGCTGTAGCCTGGCGAGCATAGGCTGCAACCGGCTTACCTAAATCCTTCCCTAAATAACCTGCTGAGATCAAAGCATCATAATATAAGGAAGAAGTACAAAGATTTGCTTTCCCTGCTGGGAAACGGTTTTCCAGTTCATCCGCATCGGAAGCCACAACACCACTCTCGTTCAAATTGCGCCGACAATATTCCAAGCACCATTCGATCAATGGCCACAACTTTTCGGCTTCTGCCTTATCTCCTTTGGACAAAGCATAACGGGAAGCACCATAAGCGACCATCGCCGCATCGCCACGATCACCGACTCCTGCCCAGACATCAATGCCTTCCGCTATGATTGAGCTAGGCAACGGCTTGTATTCCGGATTCATGAAGCGGGCAAAATGTTCATACGAGCACAGTGCGGAACGGTTTCCGACCTTATATCCCAAATAAGGGAAGAAAGGGTTGATATATTCCGCCTGGTCGTTTGCCCAGATAGCAGCATAGTAGGATTCGCCTCCGGGGCCATGCATCAGGCCTCCTTTCGTATCGTAAATACTTTCCGCTCCACGGATTTTTGCAAAGGCGAACATTGTATTGATGACAGGATCGGGCGTATCCAGAACCAGGTTATCCCAGAATCCGGCAATCAAATCCTGCCGGGCCTGTAATTCCCGGTCAATATCTAACGATAGCTCGCGCTCATCCTTTTTGTATCCGGCAAAAGTCGCACTGAACGTCAACTCCTCACCAGGTTGCAACTGACGAGCCACCTGTCCGTTGATAGTCGAAACTAATTTATAGCTGCCATCCACCCCTTTCGCGGCATCTGTCTCGACAACAGAGCGTGAAGAAGGGATTTCCACCGATATCGCGGATTCACCTATATTCCGTAAAATATATTTTTCACAAAAAGCCGGATTCGAAACGGAAGGAAACAAGATACGTGTCAAGCCGAGTTTTCCCTTACGGGGAAGTGTGTATTCGCTCTGGACGACCATCGTGCCGTTCAACGTAACCTCCTTTACTTTCTCATTCAGCAAAGACTGCCCGTTTACCTCGACCATATCCGTCACGTTCCAGGCAAAACGACGCATCAAGCTGGCATGAGTATTATTCGGAATCGTGCGTAGCATCGGCCATACCATACTTCTGTTCAGCATAAAGGCGCCGTTTGCATCGACTCCGTAGCGAAGCACGGTCGAAACTCTCAACCCACTCATTTCAATATGATCCTCATGCGGAACCCGCTCATCCACCTGCCAGGTAATACCACCGGCAGAATTAATAGCCCAGCGATCGGCTGCCGATACGGAGAGGCAGCTAATCCATAAAAAAGATAAAAGGCAGTAAATCTGTTTTCTCATGTTACTTAATCAATAATGTGTTTTTCAAATTTCTTTTATAATAAGCACCTCAAAAGAGATATCCCCTAAAAAAATATCATTTTTTCTGAAATACTTTTGTTTCACATGAACAAAACAATCGTCATATAGTCCTTCAACTTCACTTTCAATATCTTCAATGCTTTGGATATGTGGAACTCCACACTCTTGACGGAAAGCGAGAAATGGGCAGCGATTTCCGGGTATGTTTTATTTTCATAGCGGCTCATGATAAAGATCCGGCGGGTTTTGTCGGACATCATTGCCAATGCCTCATCCACGAGCCGTCCGGCCTCCGAGCTGAAAATTTCCTGAGGATCGCAGGCTTCAAGGGTGGCAATCCTCAGACTATTCACCCGTTGCTGATGCTCCTGGATACGTTGTTCCACATCTTCGCGGACACGAAGATGACGAAGGTAATTCAGACATTTATGTTTGATCGCTTCCAGGCTATAGGCAGGAATATTCGAATCGGAAGAAAGAGAATGGCGATTTTCCCAATAATACATGATTCCCTCAACAGCAATATCTTCTGCTGCCGCTTCATCTTGCAGGTACGTATTGGCGAAACGCACAAACAATCCATGATATTCGGCAAACAACTTATTAAAAGCTTTTATCTCCGAGGCTGTTTCCATAATGTCTCTTTTCGTCGATAAAGATAGTACAAAAAACGCTGTTTCCAGACTGTTATTTTAGAAAAACAATCTGAAAACAGCGTTTATATCTCCTCTCTCGTTTATGCGAATCAGAGACCCATGTTTTCAACCGCTTATTTTACTTTTTCGAACCAAGGCAGGCGTTCCAGAGGGGTTGTCACTTCAATCGTTTTCGGTCCCTTGAACTTCTTACCCGTATCGTCCACCCATACACCTTCGGGCAGCATCACTTTGCGCGTGTGTTCCTTGGTCAGTACCGGGGCAACCAGATATCTGTCACCCAACATGAACTGATCCTTACAATCAACGAATCCCTGGTGCGGAAACGCATATTCCATATGCCGGATGATCGGCTCACCGGTCTTTGCGGCATGATACGCCTGTTCCAGAATATATGCTCCCATCTTCTCATGCAGACGGGCATAATCACGGCAAATCGCCAGATGCTTTTCATCGAGGATGCGCCAAGGAGCCACCGAAAACTGCATCATCGGCATCAAGGCATGTACCTGGCAGGAACGCACGATCAGCTCTTGATCGAGCTTCGTCTGGTCTACTCCCAGGAAAGAGGCGAACTGGCCTCCGCCGATCATATCCGGACAGGCATAGGCATATCCCAGCAAACCGGCAGCAATCATATCAGGGATCAGCAGGCCGACCGCATTCCAAGAGTAATCTTTATCACCCAGACGCTGAACCAGCGCTTCACCTCCCATCTTCCATCCGGCACGATATTCGTTAAACGGGAAATCCAACCCGATCTTCGCCCAATACCGGCACATATCCACTGAAGTAGCCGACTTATCGTAAAACTCCAGTTCCGGATCGTTATAATGACCGATATCACCGGCATCAAACTTGAAACCATCCGCCCCATATTTCTCCTGCATGCCGCGCAATTGTTGTTTCAGATGTTCGGCAGCGGCCGGATTGCTCAGGTCATAGCAGGCACTATAACCGTTCCACCAAGGAATGATGGCCGCTTCATTCGTCCCCTTTTTTTTGATCAGGAATCCTTTCTGCTGAAGCTCACGAAACTCCGGGCTATCCGGACTGACGAACGGGCAAATCCAGAACATGATCTTGAATCCCTGTCTGTGCAGACGATCAATCATTCCTTTCGGATCAGGAAAACGTTCGGGTTTAAAGTCGAAATTGCCATAATATTTCTGCCAGTTGTCATCCACCATGAACACGCCGACCGGAAAATCATTCTCCAATACATGACCCGCATATTTCAGGATATCCTCCTGATTCTGGTTATACATCAGTTCGATCCAGGTATTATACTGCGGCATGGAAAAGAACAACGGATCCGGCAAATCACCGGAAGGTGGGAAATGTTTGGCAGAAGCAGCCATATAAGCATCCTTCAACGTACGGCCCGCCAATACCGGCTCCATCTTCTCATAATCGGAATACAAACGCAACTCTCCATTCTCGACCTGAAAAGAAAACGGCTTGTCACTCCAGATATACCGTCCCTCCGAAGAAAGCAGAAGCGGCACGTTCTGATTGTTCAGGTTCTCGGCAGAGAGGTCGAACAAACGCAAGTCACCTTCAAAAGGCATCTTCGATCCCAAGCCGACTGCACCGCCCCACCATTTCTCTCCTTCGAGAGACGTTATTTTCGATTCGTACTTGCTCGCAGCAAAGCAGGGCAATGCCAAGAGAACCAAGAAAAGGAGACAGATTGATTTACGTGTCATAATATATTCAATGTTGTTATGTTATTTGCCGAATATTTCCACAAATATACGTTTTACTGTCGAAATACAATCTCCTTCCGGTTCGCTCGAATAAACATTTGTTGCCTTCGTCCAGCGTTCCTCGATTGCATAAAAGTCGATAGCCGCCGTTTTTCTGCCATCCAAAAGCCGAGTCTGATAATCGAACCAGGTTTTCCAGCGCATATAATAGAAATCTTTCAGGATACCATTCCATTCGCGATGGGCATAATCGCGCAAGCCGCCTTCGTCGGCCGCCAATCGGTTACCCCAAGTCGTAATCTGTACACGGGCATTCCACTCGTACAATTCCTTTTCTTCAGGAGTACCTCCGAGGCTGCGGGCACGAGCGATCCAGGTTCCAACCTTAAATTCAGGACGCGTTGCCAGCAATTCGTCCTGCAACAGAATCAAACGCAGGAAACGGTCGGAAGCATCCTTATACAATTTTTTGTCGCCAGCGGCAAAAGCGGCCTCAACAACCTTCTCCGTAAGACGTCCTTTCTCGGCGATCGCCTGGCGGACGATATCGACCAAATCATACTCGAAATTATTGTTTCCCTTGAACTCATCGGCTACAGACACCATCATAGCGGCAGCACGAATCACATCGTTCGGATCATAATAGTCTTTCATCTCCGACCAGCTTGAAACCTGATACGGATGTTCGGTAGGACGGGCACAGAATACAGATTCATGAGTTCCCTGCTGCGTATTTGCATCCGGACAGTTATAGATGGAATTGCTCAACAGTATCCAAGCGTCCTGCACCGTGGGATTGCTCTTTCCGTAACGGGCAACCGTATACTCCCTCAACCACTGATCCTTGTCGAAACTCTGCGGACGCCAAGGCAGTTCCGTCAACAGTTCGAACATGACCGGGTTGTTTTCGCTCCCCTCCATCGTCATGCCGACTCCTTTCAGCGTTTTACCGAACGGACTTTCCTTCGCCTTATAGAACTCGTCGATCACGTGCTTCAGCTTCCCGTGTAATCCAACGTTCCCACCATAGTTCAGCAACATACAATAAATCCAGTCATGCTGTCCGAACCCGTCCTTCCGGTACCAAGTAGATGCAGGATCTCCCCACTGCGGACGGCTTTCCGCGAACAGATCCAACACGATCAGATCTCCTGCCTCCAAATTTCCGATCATCTGCGGACGCGGGTTCGCCTGCCATGCCTGAGCCACCCAGACGGCTTTCGGATTATTCTTCTTCATTGCCTGCATAATGGCCTTTCCAGCTGCATCCAGATCCACGCCAACCACACTTCCGCCTTCATGGAACGGGTCCATACTGTAATAGTCCGCTTTGCCGTACAGCTTGTTCATCTCCTTATAATATAAGGAAGCGATCTCCTCGAAACGCGGATCTGTCGGTTGCAAAAATGCCGGACGGCGATATCCGTTCCATAATCCCGGATCAGAGACATTCAAACCTAACTTCTCTTTTGCATTATGAGGAACCATACCGGAATATCCGGGGAATACCGGTTCGATGCCATATTCACGCATCCGCTTCACGATCCGTTTCTGCAAAGCGATCTGCTGCTTATACCAACTATCCGGATTCGGGCCGCCCCAACCTTCCAAGTTGTTCATCAACCACCAAGCCTGGAAACCGGGACCGGCTACAAAATCGTTGATTTCTTCCTTCGTATAGCCTAACTTGCTCAGCACATTGTACCAAACGCCATCCGTCCCGACCATCGCCAACGGCAAGTTAATGCCATGCAACGCCATCCAGTCGATCTCTTTCTCCCAACGCGTCCAATCCCAAAAGGCCATCGTATAGGAGAAGGTACAATAGTTGAAGTCATAGCGGTATTTCATATCCGTCTCATGACGTTCCTTCTGCTTCACTGCCGGCAAGACCTCCGGCAATTCGGCCTGCATGCCATTCCAGGAAAGATGAATTCCGACATGATATTTCAGATACCAGTTCAGCCCGGTCGCGATACTCACATAATTATTACCCCGGATCACGACCTTGTCACCTTTCTGGTCGAGTTCGAAAAAATCGACAGGAGATTTCACCTGTTCAATCATAAATTTACGCGACGCACCTTTGTCGATACGTTCCAGCAACCCTTCGATAGGGGAAGCCGCTTTTACGGCAAGCGCAACCAGCAACATGCCGAGGATATGGATGATTTTCATTTGACAGAGATTTTATTCATTAAGATATTGACGCCATACTTTCCGTCAGGAGACACCCACCACTGCGTATCGCCGTTTGCACAACGGATCGCAAAACGATTGTCATACTGCAAACGGGCGGAGCCGTCGGGAATCCATAGGCCGAGGCGATACATCCCCTTTGCCAGGCCGAGCGGAATCTGCAAGTTGGTAGAAATCGTATGCAGGAGCGGAGTGCAGGAGCTGTCGCCCGTTTCATACGGTTGCCAGTCATTCACATTCGCATCCGTCAAGGCGACATGGTAAACCTTACCGGACTCGTCAATCAAGACCAGATAGACAGGATGTTCATTAAACAAAGTCGAGAAACCGCGGTTTATCAAAGATATTTCGACAGGATTAGCCTGTCCGGCAAGCAAAACCGCCGGAGCCGTCATCTCCTGCAACTCGATACGGTAACCGAGATGGTCCCGGATATAATCGAATACATTCCGTTCCGCTACAGAGCCATCTTTCCTGATGAAATACCCATCCGACACCGGCATCTTGTTCTCCCGCAGGAATTCTGTGGAAACAGGAGTTTCCTTCCAGTACATCATCGAATACTTATCTTTCGTATTCTTTTCCTTATAGTTATGAATCACGCTAAGAGAAGTGAAATGTTGCAGGAACAGGCGGCGTGCCGTTTGCAATCCATCAATGATCCACCCGGCTTCAGGATTATCGGGGTCCTCATTCATGCTCCAGGTTCCCCAAGGTAATTCTCCGTCGACCGGAAAACAAGGAGACTCACGCACAATCTGCTCATAAGCAGGCGTACCTTCTGACATTCCGCCATCCCACTGATGCTTTTTGATCACAATAAAGTCGTCATGGAAAGAAATCCGTTTATAATCATTAGAAGCCGTATCCAGCAGGTTCTTATATTCGGGAACCCGTATCTGGACAGCCCGTCCTTCCGGTGTCATCCGGCAGATATGTTGCAAAATAGTCCGTTTCGTATCGTCCGACTTTTCGAGACCATGAAAAGAACTGTGCCATTCTCCCCAAGCACCGATCATGCCAGCCTGTACAACCTGAATCACATCCTTATTCTCTTCAAGGAAAGGCTTGAGCTGTTCCGTATGGCGAATGATGTCTTCCAATGTAGGACCAGTAGCCGCCCGCCCCAAAAACTGGGTTTCATAAGCAAAACGGAGGACCGCTTTCTTGCCTAAGGACCTTAATTTGTCAAAGAAAATACCCATTGTCCGAAAATCCTCTCCTGTCAACTCTTTTCCGACTGCTCCCGTCAAATAGAAGTAGGTCTGAACCAGTGATACGCTATCGGAAGCATAGAGTTCGGACTGTTCTTCCAGATAAGAAGTGATATCAGGATATTTTTCGGGAGCCCAGACATAGTTCTTTTCCGTTACATCCAGTGCCACTTCAAGTCGGAATCCTCTTTCGGGGTTATACAGCCCTTCCATTCCAGCCGGATCATCCGCATAAATACCCCGGAAAGTACGATGCTGCACCCCGGAATCGCAAGAGGTGAAAAATCCAAGCATCAATGCGGAAACCAGCATAAAGGTCGCAATGTTTTTCATATCAATCGTTTTTAGTTGTTGTTATAATCAATGTAGCCTCCTGCCCTTTCAGCAAGCCATCCGGCAGACCGGTAATCTTCCCATTCACGATAACTGTTCCGGCATCCTGAACCAAGCGCAAAGCTTTATCATCCAACGGTTCCCATTCCACAAACTGCTGTGTTACCGTCCCGTCGTTATAATGCACATTTACAAACGAAGGCGTGTATAACAACTCGCGTGTCACATGTCCGTCAATATCGCGCAAGGTAGCTTTTCCTTCGGATACCTGCAAGCGTGCCGGCTCGATAGAAGTGATGCGTAACTCATTTTCCGGTACTGCCTGACAGCCTTCGGGTATCTTCTTGTACATGCGGATATAGTCGATATCGAAACTCTTCGGATACGGGACGGAAGGATCGTAAGTCCCTGTCCAGCCGTTCTTCGCTTTCCGATTGTCATAGAAAGAGATAATCTGAACCAGCGGATAAGTGATCGTCGCCTTATGCGTCATCACCTGTATGCCATCCACATACACAGTCACACCTTCCGGTGTCCAGTCGAAGCCATATACATGAAACTCTTCCGCCAATTTCTTATTGGCGAACCAAGGATGTTCCGTGTGATACTGGATCGTCGAGTCTTTCCAGCTGTGTACGGTAGACCAGATACGATTGACATCAGTCCCCAATATTTCAAAGATATCGATCTCGCAACTTTGGTTCGGATCATCTTCAAACCCGATCAACCACCAGGCACAATGCACCCCGCCCCCAGCTTGCATCTTGGCACGCATTTCATAATAGCCATACTGGTTTATTTGTGTAGCTTCCGTCTTGATCGAATGAAGGGCTTTCCTTTTCGGATCATAGTGATGCATACCGGTACGGCTGGCACTCATAAAACCCGATATATACATTCCCTTATCAAACTCATTTTTTGAATCCCGGTTGATCGTCAACCGGACCACCCCGTCTTTCATCTCATACGTCGGTGTACAGACAGTCCGGTCTTTCGGCCAAGAAGGCAGATACTCAGGAATCCATTTCGTCCGGTCGATCTCTTTCCCTTCAAACTCATCGTGAAAAATCAAACGGTAACCCTCTTTCTCCAACGGGCTGGCGGGATAATCCTGCGCCTGTATGTTCTGTGAGCCGACCAGCAAAAGGAAACAGGCAAGAAGTGTACTGAATAGATGTTTATTGCTCATGATATTTATTTGTTAACGGAGAGAAAAAAGGCCGCGAATGATGCGGCCCTTTCTCAATTTAAATATAGACTCTAAAAAATCGGATCAATAACCCGGATTTTGAACGATCTTACCCTTACCTTCGTTGATTACAGCTTGAGGTAACGGGAATAAGACAAATTCATCTTTGGTAGTCGTACAACCACGGTCTCTTGCATTCTGGATAAACTGTCCGTGACGGATCAGGTCGGAACGGCGGACACCTTCGAACCAAAGCTCATGCCCTCTTTCATCCAATACTTTCTGCAAGAAATCGTCTACTCCTTTTACATCACCCATTGTATATGGATTCAGCTTGGCACGTACACGAACCTGATTCAACAGGTCCAGTGCTTCGGAAGTTACGGCATTTCCTTTACGAACAATTGCTTCAGAAAGCAAAGTCAGGACGTCTGCATAACGGTAAACAACCAAGTCGATCTGGCTGCCGTCACCTGTAGATTCGGGGTCTTCGCCATATTTTACAGGAACAGCTCCAGAATAAAGGTTACCATGTTTGGCGATATCAGACTCTTCATTAAACAATACACCATCAGTACCTACATATTCGCCAACCAAAACAGACAGACGGTCATCACCTTCCTCAAAGGTACGGTAGAAAGGCCAAGGAACTTTATAACCATCCCACTTCTGGATAGAAGTATTCTTAGTCGGATAGTTTCCCGGTAAAGCATGGTCATGCCACAACTGAAGATTTGTACCTCTTTCTTCCGTACAAGCAAAGATAATTTCCTTGTTCCCTTCATTTTCAAGCGTAAAGATATCTGCATATCTGTCCATCAATCCATAACCGTATTCGGCTTTCAACAATTCACGGCCACATTCTTCCGCTTTCGCCCAATTCTTCTCATGCATGTAATACTTCATTAGAATTGTATACGCCAAACCTTTATCAAAGCGTCCGAACTGTGTCGTACGGGTAGGCAAGCCTTTCAATGATTCAGTCAATTCCGTTTCAATGAAATTTGTCATCTCTTCTTGAGTCGCACGCGGCTCAATTACTTCATCCAACGGATTCTTCAAATCTTCCAGTGTCGGAATTGGAATAGGCCCATAGAAATCATACAATAAAAATGCCAGCCAACCACGGCCTAAATGAGTTTCAGCCATCAGTAAAGCCTTCTTCTCGTCACTCATTTCTACATTTGAGATACGATCCAATGTCAATGTCATTGTACCCAAATATTTGGCATAATCCGTATAATTGAGAGTCGTATAAGAATGATTCGGAGTCCAGTTATGAGTTGTCAGCGGAATCCAGCTATCATTCACCCAACAACAAACAGCAATATCGGTTGACATATCACCAATAACCTGGAAACTGTGAGCCGTACTGAATACACCGCTATACTCCGCACTACGGAAAGGAGCATAAACACCTCCCACAACAAGCGCCTCCGCATCCTTTTCATTCGTCGGGAAAAAATCCGGATTGATCGCATCATATCTTTCCGAATCCAAATTAGTACATGAGGCCAATGCGCAACAGCACATTACTGTATATAATAATTTCTTCATGACTTTATCTTTATTTTTAACTGTTTATACTATTAGAATGTAATATCCAAACCGAAGCTGTAAGTACGAACATTCGGGTAAGCCCATTGCAACTGAGATGGAGCACTGTCTGAACTTGAAATGTCAGTTTCTGGATCGAGACCTGTATACGGAGTAATCGTAAACGGATTGTTCACGTCGAAATACACACGTACGTTAGACAGAATATGTTTGCTGGTCTTAATAGGAATATTATAACCTAAAGTAATGTTACGACAACGGATGAACCAAGTCTTTTCATAATAATAGTCAGCCTCCACTGTCAAGCGCTTGTCAAATAACATCATCTCCACGCCGAAATCGAACTTGTCAGTCTTTTCCCATGTCAAATCATTATTTCCCAATGCTTTAAGCACTGCACCGAACCCGGTAGCATACCATTCGTCGAAAAGCATTTCGTACATAGTGGTTGCTGCATAAGAAGGGAAATTGACTTTACCCGTACGACCGTAAGAACCACGAATTTTCAACTGATCAACCACCTCCAGATTCTCTTTCACAAAGTTGTACTTATGGAGATTCAATCCAAGACCACCGGAAAAGAACGGTGCCCAACGCTGGTTAGCTCCAAATTCGGAAGAACCGTCAAAACGGACGGAAAGGTCCAGCAAATAAATATCTTTCAACGTATAGTTAGCTGTCATCAGAGTACTGACCATACGTGAAGCACGCTCTGTACGAGTCGGTTTTTTATAGATCTCGGAAGCGTAGTTAATGGAATGAAACTGTCCGGAAGGGAAACCACGATAATGCGCACTTGTTCCATCGGACGAACTGGAAGAAGACTCCCATCCTAAAGAAACATTCAAGTTATGAATCTGGTTGAAAGACCGGGTATAGTAAAGGAAAGCGTTGGCATTCCACCGCAAACTATTACCACTTTGGGTATAAAGGTCACCCGTCTTGTGAGAATCAGGATTGGAAGTACTAGTTCCGGCCACACTTGTCTTTGAAGAAAGCGGATCAATAAACTTTTCACTACTGGAATATTGACGAGTAACGCTGAACTGCCCTTTCGCCGTCAGGTAATCCGTCAGGTACCAGTTCAGACTGAGGTTGTTCGTTATCTCATCGTAAGCACTCCAATCATAACTGGCAAGGGTAGCTTCATAAAGCGGATTGTTCGCCTCACGCCCTTTGCTGTCCTTTGAGAAATCCAGCTGCTTCACCAAAGTGCCGTCATCCTCATACGGTGCAAACTTGTATAGTCACTGAAGGAACCGTAGGGCGATTCTTTTGATTTGGTATGCGTAAATGATACTGTATTCTTTACCTGCAACTTTTTCATGCGATAATCCAATGAAAAACCCACGCTGTAACGATCGCGTCCCGAACCTTTCATCACACCACTGGTACCGTTGTAAGAGGCATCCACACCATAACGTAGGTTTTGTGTACCTCCTTCCACATACAAGCTGTGTTTGTGATCAAAAGCATTCCGAAGCGGAAGTACAGTCCAGTCCGTATCCACCCCGCGTTGTATTTGGGCAAGTTTTATATTATAATCGTTGATGCTCTGCCCGAAATTATCATTCTCGAACAATCCGGAAAGACGTTCTATTTCCAGTTTCTCGGCCGCATTAGCCAGATTATAGTCTCTCAGATCGGGCATTTCCAATGTTCCGGTAAAGTTATACGACACACGAACCTCACCAGGCTTGGGAGCCACCGTAGTGATGACAACCACCCCATTTGCTGCACGTGAACCGTAAATAGCCGTAGCTGCGGCATCTTTCAAAATAGTCATACTCTCAATCCGCGTCGGGTCGAGGTCATATACCTTCTCAATGCTCACTTCAAATCCGTCCATGATAAAAGTAGGAAGATTCGGATTATTCTGCAAGTTCGATTTTGACAACTGGTCTTTATCCAGATCTCTCACTCCCACCCCCGAACGCCCGCGAATATACATTTCGGGCAATGCATTCGGGTCGGAGCCAAACTGTGTATTTGTCATCAGTCGAAAAGAAGGGTCGAAAGACTGCATGGCATCAATGATGTTGATTTGCGACACCTTACGCAGATCGTCTCCCGAAATCTGAGTCGAGCTACCCGTAAAACTGGTTTTCCGAACATTACTATATCCGGTCACCACCACGTCATCCAACGTTTTCACATCATCAACCAATACAATTTCCAACGCCTTTTTACGAGTGGCATCCACCTGAACCGTCTGCTTCTTCATCCCAATGAAAGAAACTTCCAGAGCGACCTTGTCACTGTTCACATTCAAGGTAAACTCACCCTCAATATTGGTCGAAGTCCCCGTACGAGTACCTTTCACCAAAACACTGGCTCCCGGTATCGGCTCACCGGTAGCGTCTACTACCATACCATGAACACGCCTGTCACCCTTATCGGACTTCATCTTCCGGATGACAACAATCCCGTCTTTCACCACATAATCAAATCCACGAGGATTCAATATCAACTTCAGAGCCAGTTTCCATTTCTCATTCTTCACATTGACTGATACATGAGCAGCCCCCTTAAACATCTGTGAATTATACAATAAATTCACTCCTGTCTGTTTTTTTACTGCATTCAGAGCGGTCTCTATCGAGACATCACGCAGACTCAAAGTCACCGTCTTATCCTGAGACGGCAAAGCCCATGTGCTAAACGTACAGCACACCACCGCTAATAAATATAGCAGCCATCGTTTTTCTCTCATAAGTTACTGATTAAACTTTATCTAAATATTCTGTTTTTATTCCGCTTCTTTCATCGTGCTACCATAAATCAAGATATTCCGGCCACTGATCTTATAAGTCAGATCACCGGTCAGTTCCAATGCTTCAAGGAATGAGTTGATTGTTCCGTAGCGCTTCAAACTACCACTATAAGTTATATTGCGTAAATTTTCGGTTTCATAATATACTTGTATGTCGTACCAACGTTCGAATGTCTCCATAATTTCTCCTAAAGAACGATTATTAAAAACATACAAACCTTCTACCCAACCTACATACTCCTCCAGATCCACCGCACGTTTCTCCGAACCATTAGCCGAAACAATTGCCTGTTCACCCGGCAAGAGGGTGATAACTTCCGCATTCGGTGCAGAGAATTGTACTTTACCACGGACCAATGTCGTATAACAGGCAGAAGCATTGACATAAGCATTGACATTGAATGCAGTACCGAGCACAGTCACCTCGCCAAAACGAGTCTGTACGACAAAAGGATGTTCTTCATTTTCAACAACGTCAAAATAAGCCTCACCTTCCAAAGCTACAATCCTACATTTGCCGGTGAAACGCACAGGATAGGTCAACTTGGAACCTGCATTCAAATGAACAGTCGTTCCATCCGCAAGTATTACCGTGTTCTCTCCTCCACGCGGTATGACCAGTTCATTTGATTTTTCCGGTTGCTCTTCAACGTTTTTTTCTTCGTGTTGTGTTGCAGCGGTTGTTTGATAAGACAGTACTCCTTCTTTATATTTTACCTGAATGCCATCTACTACCACATTTACTTCTTTTTTATCCACATCAATGACACTGCCATCGGTCAAAGTCAATTGTGCCTGTTGTGTACCCGGCTGGATCAAAGTCTTATTTTCTTTTTCCGGTGAAGTGTAATTCGACACATAAAAAGAAAGTCCTATTGCCAAAATGACAACAACGGCAGCAATATA
>ENA-UEQY01001251-UEQY01001251.1-human-gut-metagenome-genome-assembly--contig:-NODE-1251-length-15194-cov-4.285440_pt1 | contig 15194 bp, 17 predicted proteins | sample MGYA00242949_ERZ507949 | MGnify/ENA primary metagenome ERZ507949 (study PRJEB26167, sample SAMN06115403) | human gut metagenome | host: Homo sapiens | place: China:Jiangsu | collected 2016-07-06... | reverse complement strand
AACTAATCTGGTCTGAGGAATCATGGGATGATTATCTGTACTGGCAGACAACAGCTAAGCGAATTGTTAAAAAGATCAATGAACTTATCAAAGATACCCGCAGAACGCCATTTGAAGGTAAGGGGAAGCCAGAACCCCTGAAACATAATTTGTCAGGTTTCTGGTCCCGACGCATTACAGAGGAGCACCGTCTGGTATACGCGGTTACCGACGATTCACTGCTCATTGCAGCATGTCGTTATCATTATTGAACAGATTCATTCATAGAATGAATTGTCAGTTTTGATACGCTAGCGTAGCCTTATAGATCTAAGGTGTATCAGGAGATAACGGATGAAAAAGGTCGCAATTGTCGGGTTAGGGTGGTTAGGCATGCCGCTGGCGATGTCACTTTCAGCGCGAGGCTGGCAAGTCACCGGGAGTAAAACCACACAAGATGGTGTCGAAGCGGCCCGAATGAGTGGCATTGATAGCTATCTGCTTCGCATGGAGCCTGAGCTAGTTTGCGATTCTGACGATCTGGATGCCCTGATGGATGCCGATGCGCTGGTCATTACGCTTCCGGCACGTCGTAGCGGCCCCGGCGATGAGTTCTATTTACAAGCGGTACAAGAGTTAGTGGATAGCGCGCTGGCCCATCGTATTCCCCGCATTATTTTTACCAGCTCAACATCTGTCTATGGCGACGCGCAAGGCACGGTGAAAGAAACCACCCCGCGTAATCCAGTAACCAACAGTGGACGAGTATTAGAAGAACTCGAAGACTGGCTGCACAATTTACCCGGTACTTCGGTCGATATTCTGCGTCTTGCGGGCCTGGTCGGACCGGGACGTCATCCCGGACGCTTCTTTGCCGGAAAAACCGCGCCTGATGGTGAACATGGTGTTAATTTAGTCCATTTAGAAGATGTTATTGGCGCTATCACTCTGTTGTTACAGGCACCTAAAGGCGGACACATCTATAATATATGTGCGCCAGCTCACCCTGCGCGTAATGTTTTCTATCCGCAGATGGCCCGTTTACTGGGGCTGGAACCTCCGCAGTTCAGAAATAGTCTGGACAGCGGCAAAGGTAAGATTATTGATGGCAGTCGGATTTGTAATGAACTGGGATTTGAATACCAGTATCCCGATCCGCTGGTAATGCCGCTGGAGTAAACGATCACGCCAGCAGGACGCCGCATACACTGCAAGGGGGCGTGTATGAAACCACTGCTGGATGTGTTGATGATCCTCGATGCCTTAGAAAAAGAAGGCAGTTTTGCGGCGGCGTCGGCCAAACTCTACAAGACGCCGTCCGCTCTGAGTTACACCGTTCACAAGCTGGAAAGCGACCTTAATATTCAATTGCTTGATCGTAGCGGTCACCGCGCTAAATTCACCCGCACCGGAAAAATGTTATTAGAGAAAGGGCGGGAAGTTCTGCATACCGTGCGGGAACTGGAAAAGCAGGCGATCAAACTGCATGAAGGCTGGGAAAACGAGCTGGTGATTGGCGTGGACGACACGTTTCCTTTTTCTCTGCTTGCGCCACTGATTGAAGCTTTTTATCAACATCATAGCGTGACGCGCCTGAAGTTTATCAATGGCGTACTCGGTGGTTCCTGGGATGCCCTGACTCAGGGGCGAGCGGATATTATTGTTGGCGCGATGCATGAGCCACCATCTTCCAGTGATTTTGGTTTCTCGCGGTTGGGCGATCTGGAACAAGTCTTTGCGGTCGCGCCTCATCATCCGTTAGCCCTGGAAGAAGAGCCGTTAAATCGTCGTATTATTAAGCGATATCGGGCGATTGTGGTGGGGGATACTGCGCAGGCAGGCGCTTCTACGGCCTCACAACTTCTCGACGAACAAGAAGCCATTACCGTTTTCGATTTTAAAACCAAACTGGAGCTGCAAATTAGCGGCCTCGGCTGCGGCTATTTACCCCGTTATCTGGCGCAACGTTTTCTCGATAGTGGCGCGTTAATCGAGAAGAAAGTGGTCGCCCAAACTCTCTTTGAACCCGTCTGGATTGGCTGGAATGAACAGACCGCAGGACTTGCCAGTGGCTGGTGGCGGGATGAAATTTTAGCAAATAGTGCGATCGCCGGTGTTTATGCAAAATCTGATGACGGAAAATCAGCCATTTAAAGAAAAATTATTCTGACAAGCCTCTCATTCTCTTGTCATTTCCCCCCCATTTAGGCACAATGCGCCGCTGTCAAAAAATGACTAAAAACCGACGTTTCATCAGCGTCGGTTATTTTTTGCTTCAAACCAATCATTCATACCAAGAGGCCGGGCTTCGTACCGGATAGATATTTACTAAAAATCGACAGTTGTTGTCGCTGAGGAATCCAAAAAAATGGGGCAATTTTTTGCTTACGCGACGGTTATCACCGTAAAGGAGAATGACCATGTCGCATAACGTTACTCCAAACACCTCTCGCGTGGAATTGCGTAAAACGCTTACGTTAGTTCCGGTTGTAATGATGGGTCTTGCCTATATGCAGCCGATGACGCTGTTTGATACTTTTGGTATCGTTTCAGGCCTCACGGATGGTCATGTGCCGACAGCCTATGCGTTCGCATTGATTGCGATCCTGTTTACGGCTCTGAGCTACGGGAAGCTGGTTCGCCGCTATCCTTCTGCTGGCTCTGCATACACTTACGCCCAGAAATCCATTAGCCCGACTGTCGGCTTTATGGTGGGTTGGTCTTCTCTGCTCGACTATCTGTTCGCGCCGATGATCAACATTCTGCTGGCGAAAATCTATTTTGAAGCTCTGGTGCCTTCCATCCCATCGTGGATGTTTGTGGTGGCGCTGGTGGCCTTTATGACCGCCTTTAACCTGCGTAGTCTGAAATCCGTAGCGAACTTCAACACTGTAATCGTCGTGTTGCAGGTAGTGCTGATCGCGGTGATTCTGGGCATGGTTGTTTATGGCGTATTTGAAGGTGAAGGCGCTGGTACGCTGGCGAGCACTCGTCCGTTCTGGTCTGGCGATGCGCATGTTATCCCGATGATTACCGGGGCGACAATCCTGTGCTTCTCCTTTACCGGCTTTGACGGCATCAGCAACCTGTCGGAAGAAACCAAAGATGCAGAGCGCGTGATCCCGCGTGCGATTTTCCTGACCGCGCTGATTGGCGGCATGATCTTCATCTTTGCAACTTACTTCCTGCAGCTGTACTTCCCGGATATCTCTCGCTTTAAAGATCCGGATGCGTCACAGCCTGAAATCATGCTGTATGTTGCAGGTAAAGCATTCCAGGTTGGTGCGCTGATCTTCTCCACCATTACCGTACTGGCGTCCGGTATGGCGGCGCACGCAGGCGTAGCGCGTCTGATGTACGTAATGGGTCGTGACGGCGTGTTCCCGAAAAGCTTCTTCGGTTATGTACACCCGAAATGGCGTACTCCGGCGATGAACATCATCCTGGTTGGCGCGATTGCCTTGCTGGCAATCAACTTCGACCTGGTAATGGCTACAGCGCTGATCAACTTTGGTGCGTTGGTGGCGTTCACCTTCGTTAACCTGTCGGTCATCTCGCAGTTCTGGATCCGTGAGAAGCGCAACAAGACGCTGAAAGATCACTTCCAGTATCTGTTCCTGCCGATGTGTGGTGCGCTGACCGTTGGTGCGCTGTGGGTTAACCTGGAAGAAAGCTCAATGGTTCTGGGTCTGATCTGGGCTGCTATCGGTCTGATTTACCTGGCTTGCGTCACCAAGAGTTTCCGTAACCCGGTTCCGCAGTACGAAGACGTAGCGTAATCATCTTTTGTAATAATAAACCGGAGTCGAATGAATATTGGGCTCCGGTTTTTTTATTCTTTTTTATCGACATCCTCATTAATAACCATTTGTTCTAATTTAGAGAATTTGGTTATTGGTCTGCATTCCACCAGTCATGAATAATTTCCCTATTAACATTCATCTGGTTAATTAATTTATGTTTTCAATGATATTAAGCGGGCTAATTTGTGGTGCTCTGCTGGGATTTGTCATGCAGCGTGGGCGTTTTTGCCTGACAGGTGGTTTTCGCGATATGTATATCGTGAAAAATAATCGCATGTTTTACGCCTTGCTGATTGCAATTTCGGTACAAAGCGTGGGGGTTTTTGCGTTAATTCAGGCGGGCCTACTGACTTACGAAGCCGGGGCGTTCCCGTGGCTTGGTACTGTTATAGGTGGGTATATCTTCGGGCTGGGAATTGTTCTGGCGGGTGGATGTGCCACCGGGACCTGGTATCGCGCGGGTGAGGGATTGATCGGCAGTTGGATCGCGCTTTTCACTTATATGGTGATGAGTGCGGTGATGCGTTCTCCACATGCCAGTGGTTTAAATCAAACCTTGCAGCACTACAGTACTGAACATAACTCTATTGCTGAGACTTTTAATTTGTCTGTGTGGCCGTTGGTTGCCGTTTTGCTGGTGATAACGCTCTGGGTGGTGATGAAAGAGTTGAAGAAGCCAAAACTCAAAGTCGCGACCTTACCGCCGCGCCGAACCGGGATCGCTCATATTCTGTTTGAAAAACGCTGGCATCCCTTTGTCACTGCTGTACTCATCGGTTTGATTGCGCTTTTAGCCTGGCCCCTGAGTGAAGCAACCGGACGCATGTTTGGGTTAGGAATCACTTCCCCAACGGCCAATATTCTGCAATTTCTGGTCGCGGGTGACGTGAAATACATTAACTGGGGCGTTTTCCTGGTGTTAGGGATCTTCGTGGGGTCATTTATTGCAGCCAAAGCGAGCCGTGAGTTCCGCGTTCGCGCAGCTGATGCACAAACAACATTACGTAGCGGGTTAGGTGGTGTACTGATGGGCTTCGGTGCCAGTATTGCAGGTGGTTGCTCTATCGGTAATGGACTGGTTATGACTGCAATGATGACCTGGCAGGGCTGGATTGGCCTTGTATTTATGATTCTCGGAGTCTGGACTGCGTCCTGGCTTGTGTATGTTCGACCGCAGCGTAAGGCGCGACTGGCAACTGCTGCGGCAAATTAAGTAAGGTGTAAAGATGGCGATTAAAAAGCTGGATGTGGTGACGCAGGTCTGTCCGTTTCCACTCATAGAAGCAAAAGCAGCACTGGCAGAAATGGCCAGCGGCGATGAGTTGGTAATTGAGTTTGATTGCACCCAGGCAACAGAAGCAATCCCACAATGGGCGGCAGAAGAAGGACATGCCATCACCGATTATCAGCAGATTGGCGATGCTGCGTGGAGCATCACCGTTCAAAAAGCCTGACCCAACATTGTCCTCCGCCGTATCAGCGGCGGAGGCTTCAAACTAGACGATCTCTTCCGCGTACTGCCAAAGCGCTTTTAACAGCGCCACTTTTTCTTTATCGTCGGCATACTGCTGCGCCAGCATCTGAATCTCTTCTGCATAGCCTTGTAAAAACTCGGGTGTGAATACCTGGCGGCGGTGCTCCAGCCAGCGTTGCTGCTCGGCATAATCCAGCGTCCCCGGGAAGTTGCGCGCCCGATAATTGAACAACAGTTTTTCAATTCGTTTATCAACAAAAGTGATATCCAGTGCCGGTAAATTACGTGGCTCGGTTTCCAGCACAATTTTCATTGCTGCGCGATCGGCGTCACTGAAAAAGCCGTTATAAAGCTGTGCATCCACGTTATCTGAAGGCGTAAACGGTTCGGCTTCCGCGAATATCGCCACCACTTTTTCGCGCACTTGCGGATTTTCACGCAGAATTTTTAGGTTATCGAGGCAATGCTGACGATTAATTCCCAGTCGGTCGGCATCTTCCGGGCGTAGCGTATTCGCCTGGGCCAGCACCGGACATTTATTGATATGCACCAGCTTAACCGGAACGGCGGCGTTATCGCCAAGATCGGTTTTTGCGGTATATAAACGCTCGCGCAATGTGTCGCTATCCAGTTCCAGTAATGGCGAAATGTCTCCTGCCAAATCCACCATAATTACGGCATTGCGATTTTCTGGATGCCACGCCAGCGGTGCCACCCAGCTGGTATTGCCGCGCCATGCCCCAAACATTCCGGAAACGTGAACCAGGGGTTTCATCTGCGGAACATCAATCAACGCCATCAGTTTGTGTTTATTACGATGGGTAAAGAGATAATCAAACAGGCGTGGCTGACGCGTTTTTACCAGTTTCGCCATCGCAATAGTGGCGTACACATCAGCCATCGCATCGTGGGCGTTGCTATGTTCAATACCATTCGCTTTGGTTAAATGCTCAAGGCGAAAGCTCGGTAGACCGTCATCATTTTCAGGCCAGTTTATTCCTTCCGGGCGCAGGGCATAACAGGCACGCATAACATCCAGTAAATCCCAGCGCGAGTTATCATGCTGCCAGCTCCAGGCGTAAGGATCGTAGAAATTACGATAAAAAACGTTGCGTGTGACTTCGTCGTCGAAACGCACATTGTTGTAGCCCAGAATACAGGTCTTCGGTACGGTAAAAAGCGAGTGAATACGGGCGGCAAACGCGGCTTCGTTTTCTCCTTTCGCCCGTGCTTCCTGCGGGGTAATACCGGTAATTAATACTGCTCCAGGCTGGGGTAAATAGTCATCCGCGGGCTTGCAGTAAAAGACTTCGGGTTCGCCGATGACATTGAATTCGTTATCAGTGCGAATGGCTGCGAACTGTGCAGGGCGATCTAACGCGGGGTGCGTGCCAAAGGTTTCGTAATCGTGAAACAAAAAGGTAGATTGTTGCTTACCGTCATTCATCATTAGGTTAAATCCGTTATTTCTGCTGTCTGCCAGAGTATCAAATATCACCGTGCTAATCAGCTTTAGCGCGACAATTTGGCAGCGAGTGGCAACAGATCATGTCAGATAAAAATGAGAGGGTAGTCACATTTTCTTGCACTTTATTCCAGCCAGTTCATAAGTATTTCCGTAAAAAGAACAGCTATTTGAAACACCTGAGGGTTTGCTGTTGAAACGCCGTCTTATTATTGCTGCTTCTTTGTTCGTTTTTAATTTATCGTCTGGTTTTGCGGCGGAAAACATTCCTTTTTCACCTCAGCCTCCAGAGATTCATGCCGGGTCCTGGGTATTGATGGATTACACCACCGGTCAGATTCTCACCGCGGGTAATGAGCATCAACAGCGCAATCCCGCCAGCCTGACAAAGCTGATGACGGGCTATGTCGTGGATCGCGCTATCGATAGTCATCGCATTACGCCAGACGATATTGTCACCGTGGGGCGTGATGCGTGGGCGAAAGATAATCCGGTGTTTGTCGGTTCTTCACTGATGTTTTTGAAAGAGGGCGATCGCGTATCGGTACGTGATTTAAGCCGAGGTTTAATTGTGGATTCCGGAAATGACGCGTGTGTTGCTCTGGCTGACTATATTGCCGGTGGGCAACGGCAGTTTGTTGAAATGATGAACAACTATGCCGAGAAGCTGCATCTCAAGGATACGCATTTTGAAACAGTGCATGGTCTGGATGCACCAGGCCAGCATAGCTCGGCTTATGATTTAGCTGTGCTTTCTCGCGCTATCATCCACGGCGAGCCCGAGTTTTATCATATGTACAGTGAGAAAAGCCTCACCTGGAACGGTATCACCCAGCAAAACCGTAACGGGTTATTGTGGGATAAAACCATGAATGTTGACGGCCTGAAAACGGGTCATACTTCTGGTGCCGGGTTTAATCTCATTGCTTCGGCTGTAGATGGGCAGCGTCGTCTCATTGCAGTGGTAATGGGGGCTGACAGTGCAAAAGGTCGTGAGGAAGAGGCAAGAAAATTACTGCGTTGGGGGCAACAAAACTTTACTACGGTGCAAATTTTGCACCGTGGGAAAAAGGTCGGTACGGAACGCATCTGGTATGGCGATAAAGAAAATATCGACCTGGGAACGGAACAAGAGTTCTGGATGGTGCTACCGAAAGCCGAAATTCCACATATCAAAGCCAAATATACCCTTGATGGTAAAGAACTCACCGCGCCAATTAGCGCCCATCAGCGGGTAGGGGAAATTGAACTTTACGACCGTGATAAACAGGTGGCGCACTGGCCGCTGGTTACCCTGGAATCTGTCGGGGAAGGCAGCATGTTTTCTCGCCTGAGTGATTATTTCCACCATAAGGCCTGACCTTTCTTTTGCAGCAGACTGGCAGGAGTGCGAGTCTGCTCGCATAATCAACACTCATTCCTTGTGGTTTTAATATTGCAACTATACTGTATATAAAAACAGTATCAATGGAGGCGTCATGAACTACGAGATTAAGCAGGAAGATAAACGTACCGTTGCAGGTTTCCATCTCGTTGGCCCGTGGGAACAGACGGTAAAGAAAGGCTTTGAGCAGTTGATGATGTGGGTAGATAGCAAAAATATTGTGCCGAAGGAGTGGGTTGCTGTCTATTACGACAATCCAGATGAAACACCCGCCGAAAAATTACGCTGCGACACCGTCGTGACGGTACCGAATAACTTTACGCTCCCCGAAAACAGTGAGGGCGTAATTCTGACAGAAATTTAAGGTGGTCAATATGCGGTGGAGGTGGATCGTGTAGTCGGTGATGATTTTGCTAAACCCTGGTATCAGTTCTTTAATAGCCTCTTGCAGGACAGTGCTTATGAAATGTTACCAAAGCCCTACTTCGAGGTTTACTTGAACAATGGCGCGGAAGATGGGTACTGGGATATCGAAATGTATGTTGCGGTGCAGCCAAAACATCACTAATTCATCTCAGGGCGGTGTGTTGACGCGAAGACCACTCTTTTTTTGAAAGCGAAAAGAGTAAGATGCGCCTTTCAATTTTTTCGCTCCTGCCGGGAAATTACACTGTTCCCGGTTTGTCCGTCGGATAATTCAGAGGCGCGCCTTCTGGCCGACAGATGAGTTATGAGCGCTTTTAATCTTCATTACGGAGTTTCTGCGTGCGTGCCGATAAGTCATTAAGCCCGTTTGAAATCCGGGTATACCGCCATTACCGCATTGTGCATGGTACTCGGGTCGCGCTGGCATTCCTGCTCACTTTTCTCATTATCCGCCTGTTTACTATCCCGGAAAGCACCTGGCCGCTGGTCACCATGGTGGTGATTATGGGGCCAATCTCGTTCTGGGGTAACGTTGTCCCTCGCGCCTTCGAACGTATTGGCGGTACGGTGTTGGGGTCGATTTTAGGTCTTATCGCTCTGCAACTGGAGTTAATCTCGTTACCGCTGATGTTAGTCTGGTGCGCGGCGGCTATGTTTCTTTGCGGTTGGCTGGCGCTGGGCAAGAAACCGTATCAAGGTTTATTGATTGGGGTGACGCTGGCAATTGTTGTTGGTTCCCCGACAGGTGAAATTGATACGGCGTTATGGCGAAGCGGCGATGTGATCCTCGGCTCTTTACTGGCAATGTTGTTTACCGGTATCTGGCCACAACGGGCGTTCATCCACTGGCGCATTCAACTGGCGAAAAGTCTGACCGAGTATAATCGGGTCTATCAATCTGCATTCTCACCGAACTTACTCGAACGCCCACGTCTGGAAAGCCATCTACAAAAACTCCTGACCGATGCCGTGAAAATGCGTGGGCTGATTGCGCCCGCCAGCAAAGAAACCCGTATTCCAAAATCGATATATGAAGGTATCCAGACCATTAATCGCAATCTGGTTTGTATGCTGGAGTTGCAAATCAATGCATACTGGGCCACGCGCCCCAGCCATTTCGTGTTATTGAACGCGCAAAAACTTCGTGATACCCAGCATATGATGCAGCAAATACTGCTGAGCCTTGTTCATGCGCTGTACGAAGGTAATCCGCAGCCGGTTTTTGCCAATACGGAAAAATTGAACGATGCTGTGGAAGAGCTGCGTCAGTTGCTGAATAACCACCATGACCTGAAGGTTGTGGAAACACCAATCTATGGTTATGTGTGGCTGAACATGGAAACGGCACATCAGCTTGAGTTGCTATCGAATCTGATTTGCCGGGCCTTGCGCAAATAATTCCTGAACTTCAGAATCATCTTGCTGCTGCTTCGATTCAGCAAGGATAAAGGGTATGATAGTGAAAAGGGATAAAAGCATTGTCATCTGCGGCAGCTATGAGTAATGTTGGCCCTAACGAATAGCGGTTGCTTAAACGAATCCGACTCTCACATTATCAGGGGTATAAAAATGGAAACTACCAAGCCTTCATTCCAGGACGTACTGGAATTTGTTCGTCTGTTCCGTCGTAAGAACAAACTGCAACGTGAAATTCAGGACGTTGAGAAAAAGATCCGTGACAACCAGAAGCGCGTCCTGTTGCTGGACAACCTGAGCGATTACATCAAGCCAGGGATGAGCGTTGAAGCAATCCAGGGCATCATCGCCAGCATGAAAGGTGACTATGAAGATCGCGTTGACGATTACATCATCAAAAATGCCGAGCTCTCCAAAGAACGCCGCGATATCTCCAAAAAGCTGAAAGCTATGGGCGAAATGAAAAACGGCGAAGCGAAGTAATTCCCGTTTTATTCAATGAGGGTTGCCCGGCAACCCTCATTGCTCATTGATTCTTATCTGTGTATCACCGTCATCATTCTCATCTGAGAACCAATCGAAATTAACAACAGCCTTCTTCTGTATGCAGCAAGGCAAAAAGTTCTGTAACTCCATTGTTATTAACTGCACTGGTTACTAACACGTTGTGCGCTCCAGCTTCCCGTAACCAACTTTTCACCAAAGATATTTGTTCCATGCTGGCTAAATCTGCTTTGGTTACTACTCCAATGACCGGGTGATTCATGGCCCGGTAGGGCGTTTTTACCTCTAATTCCTGCTTCAGCGCTGAGATTCCTGCTTGTTGCCGGAAAAGCAGGCACCTGCCGTCTGAACGGTATCGATCCGGAAGCGTATCTGCGCCATATTCTGAGCATACTGCCGGAATGGCCCTCCAACCGTGTTGACGAACTCCTGCCATGGAACGTAGTTCTCACCAATAAATAAGCGTCAATACGGTGCTCCGTTGACGCTTACTTTAATCCGTTTTCTGAGCTTAGATTTTTCTGTTCCTACCCAGACCGTGGATTTGGAATTCATTTTTTGTCAGGTCAATGCTAATCGTTAAAACGGCCATAACGCACCTCCACTGGAAGGTTTATCAGTAATATCCTACCGTTGCTTCATGGTCGGGGCGTCCATTCCATTATTATCGGTTTTCCTTTCTGTTTATAAATGAAAACGCCAGCTGTATTCAGGCTGGCGTCAGGGGAAATGAAGCCTGTTGAGTGAGATTCACCGGTTCTGGTGCAGAAGCTGCAGATGGCGCAGGGTAAGGACATCTTCTCTTGCCTGCTTAATACAGGACAACAGTGCTGTTTCTGTGGTTAATGGCACTATACCCTGCATCACTGCATTGTCTTACAGCAACTGGTGAGGGCTGGCATAAGTTGCCGGTGTTTCGGTAGAGTCACGGTCATCCACCACGCGGAGTGAATAACCTTTTTCAGCGGCCTTATTAATCAGTTCAGTGATATTAACACCATCAATGTCAACGACAATGTGCCCCATATCCAGCGCCTGTACGTTAACGCTGTCGGCTTCCAGTGTCATCATTTCGCCTCCGGATACTTACCCAGGGTAATGTTATTTACCGTTCTGTAATTGTCGCGGGTCATCAGGCCGGTCGCCCTGCGAGCCCGGAGGATATCGATGCTGTTTATTAACTGAGAGCGGGTACAGGCGCTGAATCCCGGCTGTTCGGTAGCACCAGCGCGTATTTTTCCACGATAAAGTTCACCGCATCACACAGTGAAATGCCTGCCTCAATATGCTGCTCAATCACACGTTCATCGGCAAAAGGTGTGTCATTCAGTGTGAGGCCATAGTGCTGGTCCAGCAGTCGGGACAGCAGTATCTGCCAGATTTCAACAGGAGACGGGCGAGAACTGGTCGCCTGCCCGGGTAATACAGGTAATGTTTTCATACTGAAGATTTTCCTGATATGCAGAGATGAAAAATGGAAAAGTGGCGTGGTGAAAGCACCAGGCCGGAGCAGAAGGTTATTCTGGAGAGTTACTTTTTCGTTTCGGGCGTCGGATAAACAGCCAGATAAACGTAACCACAACTGCTGAGGGTATCGGCTTTGCAGGTCAGCCCTTTTGCATACAGCGTGACGGTATGCTGATGGCGGGGATTCAGTTCACCGCTGGTGAGCATGAGTTCCAGTTGTTTCATCAGCAGCGGAAAGGCCTGGTCCAGGTGGTATGTATCTGCATCGCTGAACCGGCCTCTGATACCGGCGCGGTCGGCAAGGTAATGCAACCGGTTACCCTTCTGCACCAGACGTGCCCCGAAACAGGGCGTCACGGTGCAGGGCAGCCCCCACCAGGGGCGGTCGTGATTGTCGTCGGGAAGTGTTGTCCCGGGGAGTGTGTCTGACACGATAAAATCCTTACAGAAAATCGGCTAAGAATGGTCCGGTAGTGGCGATAATTCTGCTCATCAGAATTCCCACTCAGTTCAGGGTGACGCTCATCAGCCGGACATACGGACCAAAACTGTCCTTACGGCGTTCAGCAAACACGGCCAGCACACCGGGAATATCCTGCACTTCACGACCGGTATACGCTTCAGCACTGCCGTGCCAGCGGTATTTACCGGTACAGAACGGAAAAAGACGGGATGTCGGATGTTGTTGGTGAATACGCATGGCTTCACCACGGGTGATAATTTTCATAATGGGATACCTCTGAAGACAGAAGATAAAAGTGAAAACAGGTGTGATGTGGTTGTGAAGGGTTAAAGCAGACCATGTTCGGCAAAGGAGAAAACCTGGTTGCCACCGACTATCAGATGGTCCGGCACCCGGATATCCACCAGGCCCAGAGCCTGTACCAGACGTTCGGTGATAAGCCGGTCTGCCTTACTGGGTGTGACTTCACCGGACGGGTGATTGTGTGCCAGCACCACAGCAGCGGCATTGTGATACAGGGCGCGTTTAATCACTTCCCGGGGATGGACTTCCGTGCGGTTGATGGTGCCGGTGAAGAGGGTTTCACCGGCAATCAGCTGATTCTGGTTGTTCAGATACAGCACCCGGAACTCTTCACGCTCCAGTCCCGCCATGTTCAGAATCAGCCATTCCCGTGCCGCACGGGTGGAGGTGAAGGCCACGCCGGGTTCATGAAGATGGCGGTCCAGGGTTTTCAGGGCCCGTTGAATGAGGCTGCGCTCGCCGGGCGTCATCTCTCCGGGCAGAAAGGAAAGCTGTTGCATTGTGCTTCTCTCCATTCAGTCGATGATGCGCATAATGGCGCTGCATTCCGGATGCTGCAGGGCGTAATCCCGCAACCGGTAATAATGGACCGTCATGGCATAATTCTCCGTACGACAGGCATGATGACTGTACGTCATCAGACAGGCGGCAATACCGGCGGATTCCGGGCTCATTTCAGCGCGGTTACCGTTCATGGCATTGAACAGCACCCATGTTTCGTCATCATCGTCATCCGGTTCGGGTGCCATAAATGCCCCGCCGTTGTTCAGGGTGTACAGATTCCAGATACCACCGCAGTAGTCTTCGCACAGACGGTCCATCCAGCCGAAGACACGGGGCTCCAGGGTCACCCACTGTGGAATGAGGCCAAAATGCTGCGGCCAGAAGCTGATGCGCTGTTCATCAGGGACGAGGCTGGCAACCAACTGAGGCGGATTATTCTCTGGTGTTGTAGCTGAATAAATTGTGGGGGTATTCTGAGAAACGGTTTTCATGAGATAACTCCTTAAATAACAAATAAATGTGTGTTTTTCAGGAACGAAAGCTGAATGATTCCCTCACTCAGGGAAACGGCATCAGCGCAGGCTCTCCAGCATCGTTTCTGCCATCACCCACAATGCGCGATTGAGCTTAATGTCGGTATCAATGCTGTGAATGGCCCGGGTATGGATACGTTTTCCTTTTGCACTGCGACCGGAAATCCCGCCTTTCAGCATATTCTCCTGGATGGTCTGATATGCGCTCCACAGGTCCTTATCGTAATCCTCCCGGCGTCGCGGCGTCAGAATGTCGGCGGTGGTGACGGGCTGATGTTCGTCACCATAACGGTAAGTCAGTGCCGCCTGTGCCAGCGCCTGGCGTGCCGGTGGCGGCAGGACCAGCGACTGCATGGCATCACGCTTCTCCTCTATCCGGTCAAACACGCCCACCACCTCGTAAGCCCCTTCGATAACTTTCTCCACTACATTTCCCCGGTGTGGAACACGCACTTCCCCCAGAGACTGGCCACAGACGCACCCGTTCTGGCAGACGAACCTGAAGTAACCCGGCAGCATCTGGTAGCTGGAGGTACCGTCATGAGAGTTGAGCAGAATAATTTCAGGGACATGTTCTCCGTTTATCTCTCCGGCCCGCCGCAGACGCAGCATGTGTTTTGTGTATCCCCGGCGGCCCGGGTCGCGCACACGGGTCTGGCAGGCGAAGAACGGCTGAAAGCCTTCCCGCTGCAGATTTTCCAGGACGGTAATGGTGGGAATGTACGCATACCGTTCACTGCGGGAGGTGTGCCGGTCTTCCCCAAAAATACTGGGTACATGGCGTATCAGTTCTTCATGTGTCAGCGGACGGTCACGGCGTATCTGGTTTGCAGCATAACCAAAACGACTTGCTAATCGCATACTTTGCTCCTTATCGGTGGTTAAGATTTACTGGTGCAATAAATGAAAAAAGCCGCGTCTCCCGGAGAAGACGCGGCCTGACGGGTGAAATGAATAAGGTTTATTATCTGAGAGGCCTTTCACTGGCGAGCCACGCATTAAGCGGCTTTCCGGTAACAATGGCTGGGGCTGTATTTACCTTTGATATTAATAATGTGCAGAGAAACGCATGGTTTACTCCTTAGATTTTAAGTTTGTCCTGGGCTACAACGACAGGTTTTCCGGATGTGTCGATGACTCCTACCGTCGGTACGCCATTTTTGATTTCGAAGAACGGTTTGTTGCTACCTGAGCACAGTTTATTGTCCCCGTATTCAATCATTTGTGCTTTCCCGGTTTTCAGGTTAACTACCGAGACAGTGTAGTCGTAGCACCAGGCACCACCACGTTCAAGCACGAAAACATAGCTGTTATCTTTATAGTTGAACTGATTCTTTGTCTGGCAATTCATACCGTCAATTTCGGTACAGGAAAACGCTTCTGTAGTATTAACGTATTTGATGTTATTTGGCAGTTTTACTTGTTTCGCAGTAGCGAAGACAGAGAACAGAATAGTTACAGCAACGAGTAAAG
>ENA-UEQY01001247-UEQY01001247.1-human-gut-metagenome-genome-assembly--contig:-NODE-1247-length-15233-cov-221.258577_pt1 | contig 15233 bp, 14 predicted proteins | sample MGYA00242949_ERZ507949 | MGnify/ENA primary metagenome ERZ507949 (study PRJEB26167, sample SAMN06115403) | human gut metagenome | host: Homo sapiens | place: China:Jiangsu | collected 2016-07-06... | reverse complement strand
GGTATTGCATATCTTAAAAGAGAAGCAGCAGCCAGGAAAACGCCATGATCAGCAAAGCCACCACCAGCAAGAAGATCTGAAGACGCATACATGCCGTTTGACATTCCATCACTGCCAGAGCCCAGACTTACATTCTCTGCATACAGGTTCATGGTCCAGTTCTGTTCATACTTGTCCTTATAACTGCGTTCAAAATGACCTTCCTGCGCCCTGCCTGCATAAAGCTTCTGCCCACCATCTGCTTCCAACGGCTTGGTTGCATGATTAGAAGAAACGGCCATCTGTCTTTCAGAATCCTCATTTTGCTTTTGCAAAACAGATAATTCCCGACCATTTACCTCTGCATTAACAGACTGTTCTGGCATTTCTACCTCTGCTGCAAACATTACTTCATTATCAGCAGCAACAGTCCTCTCCTGGAAAGAGACAGAAGATTTACTATGGTTCAATTGACGCCCCGATGAATGGCGATTCACCTGATGTGCAGATGCATTGTTTTCAGCAAGCAAGATAGCATTTTCACTTCCTGCCGATTGTGCTTCTGCACGGACAGCAGAAGAAGTCCTGCTTGAACCTGATGCTGTAGAAAAAGAACTCTGAACAGCTAAGTTAGCCTGTCCCGATTCATCATCATGCAGATAAACATAACTGCCTCCTACTCCCAATAAAGCAATCGCTGCAGCTACTGACCATCTTTTCAAGACAACATAACGAGTCTGTGGTCTCTTCTTTACATCAGTTTCCTCATCACCAACCTTTTTAGACTGAGCAAGCGATTGTTCTATCTCAGCCCACAAGTCGTGGCTGACAGGCTCTTGGTAGTCAGCCAACTGATCTCGAAGTTTATTTGTCCAATCGTTACTCATTACTTTTCTCATTTATATGATTCAACTCTTTATTATCACTACAATCTGCCTGGCTCAGATAATCTTTCACCTTTTTGCCCAACAGCTTTTTCGCCCGCAAATATTGTGAAGCAGAACTGCTTTCTTTGATGCCTAACAGCTGTGCAATTTCTTTATGGCTTTTCTGTTCAAAAACAAACATGTTAAGAACCAGTCTGTACCCATCAGGCAATTCTCCTATCATTCTTGTCAGTTCTGCAGGCGGAACTCTTTCTACTTCAGACTCTTCATCCTCAATATCATCGGGAACTTCGTCCACGATAGTGAAGCGCTTTTGCTGCCTTACAAAGTTGACAGCTTCATTTGTCACTATCCGCAAGAGCCAAGCCTGAAGAGCGCCCTCACCCCGATATTCAAACTTTGAAATGCCGGAAAAGACTTTTATAAAACTATCTTGCACTACATCTTCAGCATCATCGCGCATAGGGATATACCTCAGCGCTACGGCCATGGCATACCCCACATAGCGTTCGTACAATCTGTGCATGGCTGCCCGACTGCCGCTATTGATGTCGTCTAAGAGATCCTTTTCCGATTCCAATTTCAAATCCTTTTTAAAGATTAAACGATATAAAGAGAAAACCTTGCATCAAAAATGAACTTTTTTTGGCGCAAGGCACTTTTTTTATATTTTTATATAGATCAAAGGCTATTCTGCACCTTGTTTCCCGGTACATTCAAGCCCTGTTTCTATATTATTCTATAGAGAACACTTTACCTTCCTGAGTAAGATAACTTTCCGTAAACACCTCTTTAGCTTCATTCAACAATACCTCTTCATTATTATATCTTGCACTATAATGTCCCAGAAGAAGTTTGCCTACACCCGCATTTCTGGCTATAGTTGCAGCCTGTCGAGCCGTACTGTGATAATAGAGTTTAGCCCTGTCCTCATTCTCCGAAGTATAGGTGCTCTCATGATAAAGCACCGTAACCCCCTTTACCTTTTCTGCCACCCCCGGAACAAACCGGGTATCACTGCAATAAGCATAACTGCGGGGAGTAGCGGCAGGCATTACCAATCTGGCATTAGGTATTACATCCCCCTCCTTCGTTGTCCAGTCAGCTCCATTCTTGATGTTGTTAATCTGGCTTACAGGAATCTCGTAATAATCTATCATATCACGACGGATATGAGGCAATGTCGGTTTCTCTCTGAAGATGTACCCACAACAAGGCACACGATGCTGCAGAGGAACGGTTTCTACGGTTACAGAATGATCTTCATATACTACTTGCGACTTCTCGGTATCTACAGGAACAAATTCGATTTCATATTCCATTCCCTGCATGAAGAAATCAATCTGACGCTTAAACAAATCTCCGTAACTTTCTGGTGCATAAACTTTTAACTTAGCCGTTCTGCCCAGCATACCTAAGGTAGAAAGAAGTCCCAGCAAGCCAAAGCAATGATCACCATGAAGATGCGAAATAAAGATAGCATTTATCTTAGCAAAGTGAACATGAGTGCGACGGAACTGCATCTGGGCACCCTCGCCACAATCCATCATAAAGCATTTGCCACGCATCTCAATAATCTGGGCCGAGGCACTATGCTGAAGGGTGGGCAAAGCACTGCCACACCCCAATATATGTACTTTAAATGGTTCCAAAACTAAATCATAATTTACAGGTTCAACATGATGACCTTACTCTTGGCGCTTGAAAACAAAGATACCCTGAGTATTCTCCAACATAAGACTGTCAGAACCCAATTTGTCAATGGCAAAAGTATCCTTATTCAGCAAAAGTTTACCATTGAGTATCTTCCAGCTAGTCCAAGGATTAGTTTCAGCCTTCACATTGTTCTTCACCTCTCCACCTTCCAAGATATCAAAATTCTTATCCAGAGAAGTCCATTTACCCAAGAGGGATGTCAGGTTGATAATCTTCTGGGCCATCATCTCTCCATCCTCTGCCTTATAACCGATAAGAGCAATACGGTCGCCAGCCAGCAATCCTCCCTGAACAACATCAGGATTCTCATCGTCAATAAACACCGAAAGGGTGTCACCTTCATCAGAAATCAGCTCCAGGCTATGCATAGAGGTTCCCTCACCGCATACACCATAGATGGTAGAATCGTTCATTGCATCCTCTACCTCTACCGAATCTGCTGCACTGATAACAGGAACATTATTTTTGTTCTTACAACTGTTGGCTGCGAAAAGCGCCACCAAAGCTATTGTTACATAAACTAATTTTTTCATAACACTTTAGTTTTTATTATTATATTGATGAGTTGATAAGATTATCTGATTCACCGTTATTTATCATCCTTTTTCTCCTGAAGTTTTGCTTCATCCCATAGTTTATCCATTTCTTCTAAACTCATATCTTTCAAGTTTTTACCTTGCTTTAAGCTATGATCTTCTACGTAGTTGAAACGGCGGATAAATTTCTGGTTGGTTTTCTCCAGCGCATTATCCGGATTGAGTTTATAGAGACGTGCTGCATTGATTACTGAGAAGATGAAATCGCCCAATTCCCGGGTAGAATTCTCTTTGTCGCCTTTAGCCAGTTCCACCTTGAGTTCTTCCAGTTCCTCCTGCACTTTGTCCCACACATCTTCTTTTTCGTTCCAGTCGAAGCCTACATTTCTAGCCTTGTCCTGAATGCGATAAGCCTTGATAAGAGACGGAAGAGAATTAGGGACACCGCTCAACACCCGCTCATTTCCATCCTTCTCCTGCTGCTTGATCTGTTCCCAGGTTTTCTCAACAGAAGTAGCAGTTTTCGGCTTGCTGGCGCCAAGAGCTAAGGTTTCTTCCGAACTGGCAGTTCCTGCTTCTCCATTCCCTGCATCTGACTCCTTATAGACAACCTGTCCTTCATCGTTGATATACATATCAGGATTCGAAACCGTCCAATTTCCCTCTTCCTTCCAGTTAATGAAAGGATGGCGGAACATCAATTTATCTGCCTCCTGATTGCAAACATCGCAAATATCGAACTCGCCGTCTTCTCTGCCGATGATGCTATAGAACATCACGTGCTCCAACACATCGCCCAACTCCTTCTTGATATCCTTGTAATCGCGCTTCATCAAGGCGTCACAAAGCTCGAAAGTCTCCTCGATCGTATTCGGACGAAGACTCTCGAATGTCTGCTTTTTATCCCATGGACACTGCAGGCGCAAACGGTCCTGCACATCCAGCAAGCGGCTGAACGCCGCCAGTTTTTCTTCTTTCGTATGTCCTTTTCCTGTATTACTAACCATCGTTTTGTGCAAAAATTAATAATTTTGATGCAAAGATAGTATTTTTCGCCCAAAAATTAGTATCTTTGCACCGTTTTTTAAAGAAAAAGAAAGAAAAAGAATAAAAATTAGATATAAACAATGGAATTAGCAAGTAAATACGATCCACAAGCAGTGGAAAGTAAATGGTATCAGTACTGGCTCGACAACAAGCTTTTCAGTTCTAAGCCAGATGGTCGTGAACCTTATACAGTGGTTATCCCACCACCAAACGTAACGGGTGTGCTCCACATGGGACACATGCTCAACAATACTATCCAGGATATTCTCGTTCGCCGTGCTCGCATGGAGGGCAAGAACGCATGTTGGGTACCAGGTACCGACCATGCCAGTATCGCTACCGAGGCAAAGGTTGTAAACCGCCTCGCTCAGCAGGGCATCAAGAAGACCGACCTTACCCGCGAGGAGTTCCTCAAGCACGCTTGGGACTGGACTCACGAGCATGGTGGCATCATCCTCAAACAGCTCCGCAAACTCGGTGCCAGCTGCGATTGGGACCGCACAGCATTCACCATGGACGAGACCCGCTCTCGTGCCGTCATCCACGTATTCTGCGACCTTTACCAGAAGGGACTCATCTATCGTGGCGTGCGCATGGTTAACTGGGACCCTAAGGCTCAGACTGCACTCTCTGACGAGGAGGTTATCTACAAGGACGAGCACTCTAAGCTCTACCACTTGAAGTATTATGTAGTAGAACAGGACTGCCAGCAGGTGGATGAGGAGAACGTGATGCACAAGGATGAGAAGGGATACTATGCAGTAGTAGCAACCACCCGTCCTGAGACCATCATGGGCGACTCTGCCATGTGTATCAACCCAGAGGATAAGAAGAATACCTGGCTGAAGGGTAAGCACGTTATCGTGCCTCTCGTAAACCGCGAGATTCCTGTCATCGAGGATACATATGTAGATATCGAGTTCGGTACTGGTTGCTTGAAGGTAACTCCAGCTCACGATATCAACGACCACGCCCTCGGTTTGAAGCACGGTTTGGAAACCATCGATATCTTCAACGACAATGGTACCATCAGCGAGGCAGCAGGTCTCTATGTAGGTATGGACCGCATGGACGTGCGCAAGCAGATTTCCATCGACCTTCAGAACGCCGGTCTGATGGAGAAGATTGAGGACTATAATAATAAGGTGGGCTTCTCTGAGCGTACCAATGTGCCTATCGAGCCAAAGCTCTCTACACAGTGGTTCCTCAAGATGCAGCACTTTGCCGACATCGCCCTTCCTCCAGTAATGGACGATGATATCGAGTTCTATCCTAAGAAGTATAAGAACACCTATCGCCACTGGTTGGAGAACATCAAGGACTGGTGTATCAGCCGCCAGCTCTGGTGGGGTCACCGCATCCCAGCTTACTACTTCGACAATGCCGGCAAGAAGGATTTCGTGGTAGCTGAGACTGCAGAGGAGGCTCTGAAACTCGCTCAGGAGAAGAATGCCAACATCAAGGCTGAGGATCTTGAGCAGGAGAGCGACTGCCTCGACACCTGGTTCTCTTCATGGTTGTGGCCTATCTCTCTGTTTGATGGTATCGAGCATCCTGACAATGAGGAGATCAACTACTACTACCCTACTTCCGACCTCGTAACTGGTCCGGATATCATCTTCTTCTGGGTAGCACGTATGATCATGGCTGGCTACGAGTATCGTGGCAAGATGCCATTCAAGCATGTATATTTCACAGGTATCGTTCGCGATAAGCTCGGCCGCAAGATGAGCAAGAGTCTCGGCAACTCACCAGACCCACTGGATCTGATTGACAAGTTTGGTGCCGATGGTGTTCGTATGGGTATGATGCTCAGTGCTCCAGCAGGCAACGACATTCTCTTCGACGAGAGCCTCTGCGAGCAGGGACGTAACTTCAACAATAAGATCTGGAATGCCTTCCGCCTCGTGAAGGGTTGGGAGACTGCAGATATCGAGCAGCCTAAGAGTGCAGAAATCGCCGTGAAGTGGTTTGATGCCAAGCTCAAGGAGGTGAACGAGGAGATGCAGAAGCAGTTTAAGGACTACCGTATCTCTGAGGCATTGATGACTGTATATAAGCTGTTCTGGGATGAGTTCTCATCCTGGTACCTGGAGATGGTGAAGCCAGCTTACGGCCAGCCTATCGACCAGAAGAGCTACGACGCTACCCTCCGCTTCTTCGATGCCCTCCTGAAGATGTTGCATCCATTCATGCCATTCATCACCGAGGAATTGTGGCAGCACATCTACGACCGCAAGGATGGCGAGAGCATCATGCGCGAGAAGCTGGATATTCCTGCACCTACAACCGAGGAGCAGAAGTTGGCAGCCGACATTGAGGCTGTGAAGCAGATTATCGCCGGTGTTCGTACCGTTCGCAACCAGAAGAACATTGCCCAGAAGGAACAGTTGTCTCTCCAGGTAGTAGGCAAGAACGATTTCGAGGCTTACAACGACGTAACGCTGAAGATGGCGAACCTTGATAAGATTGTGGTCATCGCTGAGAAGAGTGCCGATGCATCCAGCTTCATGGTAGGCACCGATGAGTTTGCCGTACCATTGGGCGACCTCATCGACGTAGCTGCCGAGATTGAGAAGGCAGAGGCTCAGCTCAAGCACTTGGAAGGCTTCCTGATGGGCGTACGCAAGAAGCTCAGCAACGAGAACTTCGTAGCTCACGCACCTGAGAAGGTAGTAGCCCTGGAGCGCAAGAAGGAAAGCGACTCTGTTGAGAAGATTGCTGCCCTCAAGGCAACCATCGAGGAACTCAAGAAGAAATAATAGTTTAATATTTATCATGTTAAGTGCGGAATGTTAAGTGTAAGAACTTAGCATTTCACACTTAACATTTCATATTTTCAAGAGAAACATGATCAAGAAGCTTTTCACCTTATTTATATGTACGCTATCTCTAGCAGCAACTTTCACCAGTTGTGGCGATGAAGCTATTGATGTAGAAAGCGTCAATAAGCAGACTATCTTCGTCTTCTATCCTTGGACGGGTGGAACCAACACTTCCGGTCTCACAAGTTTTTTGGAAAACAACGTTGACAGTATCTGCGAAGGTATTGTTGCCAAGAAAGGCTTGAATAATTCGCGTGTAATAGTCTTCATGAGCCAGAATTACAGGAAGAGCTATCTTATAGATCTTCAATATGACGGCAATACGAAAACCGTAATTCGCGACACTTTGAAAACATACGATGAAGCTACATATACTACAGCAGAAGGATTTGCAGAGATTCTGAATGAGGTGAAACGCCGTGCTGAAGCCCTGAATTATTCGCTCATCATCGGAGCTCATGGCTGCGGATGGACCTACAAAAGCGATTGGGTAAACTATCCTTATATGGCAAGACCTAATGCCGGTTTTGCTCAGAAAGGAAGCACCAGCTACCCTACCGCTACCGGCAATTTCAGCGGAATACAGTATGGTCCCGATCCCAACAAACCTATCACCCGTTTCTTCGGAAGCGTAAGTTTAGAAGAAAACGCTCTCGACGTTCCTACCCTTGCCGAAGGAATCAAACTCAGCGGCACCAAGATGCAATACATTCTCTTCGATGCATGCTATATGGGCAATGTAGAGACTGCATACGAACTGAAAGACGTCACTAATTTCATGATCAGTTCAAGTAGCGAAGTAATGGGAGCCGGCGTTCCATACAAAACCATATGGAGTTACCTCAACAGTTCTGCACCCAACTACTCAGGATTTGTCAACGGAGTTGTCAATTTCTACAAGAATAGTAGCGATCCATTCTGCAATATGGCGGCCATCGACTGCAGACAGATGGACAATCTAGCCCAAGTGATGAAGGAAATCAATAGCAAATATACCCTCTCATCATCCGTTCCGCTCGATTCCATACAGCCTTTGGATGGTTTCTCTCCCAACCTCTTCTACGATATGAGTGTATACATAGACAGTCTTGTTCCGAGCGGCTATCTGAAAGACAAATATACTTCACAGATGAAACTCACTATCAAAGCTGCTGCTCATACCGAACAGGCTTATACAGGGTTAATGAGTTATAGAGGTACAACCTTTAAAGTGAAAAATTATTGCGGTCTTTCTATCTCCGACCCTAGCCAGCACAGCGTAGCTATCAAGGGCAGAGAGAAAACAGCATGGTGGAAAGCTACACACTGATAAGCAATTGAGAGTGTAAGAAACTCCTTATTGGCTTTTAAGAAAAATATTATATAAAAGAATACATGATGGAATATTTTATCATTGAGAATAACGGACAGCAAGCGGGTCCATTCAGCCTGGAGCAACTCGTCCAGAAGGCTATCACACCCGAGACCCTTGTTTGGGCACAAGGCATGAAAGACTGGACTCCAGCTTGGAAAATAGCAGAACTGAAGACTGTTCTTGAAACTGTAGAAGCTATCAAGGCTAATACAGCCAACAAAGAAAATGCAGAAGGAACATCAGCAGATGCAGCCGGCAACAACGAGACAGAAGCAGCAAACTTTCAGGCTGCAAACCAGCAGGGTTTCCAGCAGGCACAGCAGGAAGCTTACCAGCAAGGCTTTCAGCACGGCGCAGCAATGAACCAGGGCTACAGACAGGAACCGGAAAAGAAAAAATCGAGCAAGACCCTCTGGAAAATCATCTTAGGGCTTATCGTACTTCTCTTCCTGGTTTTCGCCATAACCAATCCAGGACTTGATGCCCATAAAGAAAAGGTAAAGACTGAGGCAGCCAAGGCTATCGACAAGGCTACAGAAACCAGTGATAACAACTTCTTCACCCAAAGCATCCGTTCCATTGCCAAGATGATGGCAGGAAGCGCTATCGATGAAGTGATGAACCAGCTCTTCGAATACCACAACTATATCGTATGCTCTAAGGGAACCGTTGAGTTTAATGGCAAGCAGCACACCGTAAGCTTCGGAATCCTTGGCAGCGTTTACACGATGAATGCTGATGATATGGTGAAGGCGCTGGAAGGTGCCGACAATCTGCAGATAGAAGAAACCACCAGCTCATCAACCGATGAATCCCCTTCGGTAAGCGATAATAACAGCGATGGTTCAGAAGAAGACGGACTGGGCACTTCTGTTCAGAAAAAACTGGAAGACAAGGCAAACCAGGCCATGGATCAGGCTGCCGACAAGGTAAGCAAGAAACTGGAAGAGAAAATCAACCAGAAACTCGATGAAGCAACCGATTCTTCAACCGTAGAAAAGATTCTCGACAAGATTCTGGAACTGATCTAGCATCAGAAATCCGAAAAAACATAAGAAATATGACACATTTCTCAATATGACAGCATGGCGGCTTGACATATATCAAGCCGCCATTGCTGTTTAGTTGACGTGTATCAAAAAAAGCCCCTTTTTCATCATTTTGTCATGTCTTTGTGACAGATATTCAAGAAAAAGGCATTACCTTTGCACCAGAAAACAGTGAGATTGTAAAAGGATAATGTAAAACAGGAGACCTCACATGGAGGCTCCACAAAAGAAAGAAAGGAAACAAATTATGATGACGACAGTAATGATTCTTACAGTTGTGGCAGCTATGATTGCCAAGGCTGTAAATGTAAACAACAACATGGAGATGGGCAAGTAAAATTGACCACCGTTCATGAACAAAAGGATAAAGGAAATGGCAGAAATGCCAAGTATTAATTTTTTAAAAAAGGATAACGATTATGAAAACAATGTATGCAAACATCAAGAAGGCCTTGAAGGCTATTCTTGCAAATTACATGACCGCAATGGAAATGTATGGTGAGGCTTTGAACAGAAGCCGTGGTTGTGCTTGCGCATAAGGGTTCCAATCCCTTCATGCTGCGGCATAAACTAGATTGAAAGCAAAAAGTAATTACGTTTAAATAAAGAAAAAGCGTGTAAGTTACCATACTTACACGCTTTTTTTGTATCTTTGCAACCGGTTAGTAAAGATTTTAAAAAGAAGAAACGATGAACTCACAAGATATGATCAGCAGGCTGGAATCGAAAGGCATTCGGCCAACCGCCAACCGCATACTCGTAATGAAGACCCTGATGGGCGAACAGAACCCGCAGAGTCTGAGCAATCTGGAACGAAAGATGGTTTCGATGGATAAGTCGAGCATCTTCCGTACCCTTACCCTATTTCTGGAACATGATGTGGTACATGCCTTCGAAGATGGGCGAGGCGTACTCTGCTACGAACTCTGCGAAGAAAAAGGGGCTTGCGATCATCACGACGGGCATATTCATTTCTACTGCGAATCTTGCCAGCGTTCCTTCTGTATGGAGGATATCCATATTCCAAGTTTCGAGCTGCCCGAAGGCTTTTATCCCCACTCTATTTCCTTTGTCATCAAAGGCGAATGCCCGGATTGCAGAAAGAAACACCAGTAAAGCGAAAGGTGCATTCTGCGTTAATTTAGCATAAATATTTTTGAAATTCTATTGCTTTTCCGATATTATCATTACTTTTGCAAGCGATTATCACGGGGTGCTGAAAGATTCGGCTGAGATGATACCCATAGAACCTGATGCAGGTAATGCTGTCGCAGGGATATTTGATAGCGCTTTATTCTTTCTCTTAAGGCTTTCATCTGGAAGTTCACCGTGTTTGATTACATATTTGCTTATCATCGCTTTCGGGCGATAGAAAAGCGTAAACAAACGGATTATTCATCATATAAAACGAACAGAATATGAAAGTAACTATCAACAACAAAGAGACCGAGACACAGGCTAAAACCATCAGGGAGTTAGCCCAGGAACTCGATTTGCCAGCTACAGGAGTAGCTGTAGCTATCAGTAACGAAATGGTGCCTCGTGATGAATGGGAAAACACAATCATCGCAGAAGGAGCAGACATCGTTATCGTAAAAGCGTTCTGCGGAGGATAACGGTCCCAGAATACTGCGGAAAAGAATCACCCAAAAGTACTTTTCCTACAGAAATGAAAACAAAAATAACAACTCTATAATAAAACAATGGAAAAATTAGTAATCGCAGGCAGAGAGTTTAACTCACGCCTCTTCTTGGGCACAGGAAAGTTTAACAACAATGCCCTCATGGCTGAAGCCATCAAAGCATCAGAAACAGAAATGGTTACTGTTGCAATGAAACGTATCGAACTCGAAGACAAGCAGGACGACCTGCTCTCTCATATAGTGCAGAACCCAAATATCCAGCTCCTTCCTAACACCAGTGGCGTGCGCAACGCCGAGGAGGCTGTCTTCGCAGCACAGATGGCTCGAGAGGCTTTCGGAACCAACTGGCTCAAGCTCGAAATCCACCCAGACCCTCGCTATCTTCTTCCAGACTCTGTCGAGACACTGAAGGCTACCGAGAAACTGGTAAAACTCGGTTTCGTGGTATTGCCATATTGCCAGGCAGACCCTACCCTCTGCAAGCACCTCGAAGAGGCTGGTGCTGCTACCGTGATGCCACTTGCTGCACCTATCGGTACCAACAAGGGATTGAGAATGAAGGACTTCCTGCAGATCATCATCGAGCAGGCTACTGTTCCAGTTGTAGTAGATGCAGGTATCGGTGCACCTAGCCACGCTGCCGAAGCTATGGAGATGGGTGCCAGCGCTTGCCTGGTTAACACAGCTATCGCCGTTGCCGGTGATCCTGTAGAAATGGCTAAGGCATTCAAGGAAGCAGTAGTATGCGGTCGCCGTGCTTACGAGGCAGGTCTCGGAGCCATCAGCGATTGTGCTGAGGCAAGTTCTCCTCTCACCGCATTCCTCAACGACTAATTATAATATAGATAATACAAAGGCATGAAGGATGAAGGCAAAGAAGCAGAATGTTCTTTTTACCTTTTTACCCTTTTACCTTTTTACCTTTAAAAAATTATGCCAAACGATAAGAAAGCTTACGCCCAGAGAGAAAAGGCGTATATGCAGGGAAAACTCTTCCCACAGATCAAGGTTGGAATGACCAAGGTAAACCTCACTCCTACTGTTGTGAAGGATGAGCGCGGCATTCCTCATACAGAGCCAAACGCTCCGGTTTACATCTACGATACCAGCGGTCCTTACAGCGACCCTAACTATCAGGTAGATTTGAAGAAGGGCTTGCCAAGAATGCGCGAGCAGTGGATTCTCGACCGCAACGATACCGAGCAGCTCAAGGAGGTTACCAGCGAGTATGGCAAGCAGCGCCTTGCTGACCATAGCCTCGACCACCTCCGCTTCGAGCACATCCAGTTGCCTCGCCGTGCACAGGCTGGCAAGCACATCACCCAGATGGCTTACGCCAAGGCTGGCATCATCACTCCAGAGATGGAGTACGTGGCTATCCGCGAGAACATGAACTGCCAGGAGTTGGGCATCGATACCCATATCACTCCTGAGTATGTGCGTGATGAGATTGCACGCGGACGTGCCGTTCTTCCTGCCAACATCAACCACCCGGAGAGCGAACCGATGATCATCGGCCGCAACTTCCTCGTGAAGATCAATACCAACATCGGTAACTCTGCCACTACCTCCAGCATCGAGGAAGAGGTAGATAAGGCTGTATGGTCTTGCAAGTGGGGAGGCGATACATTGATGGACCTCTCTACCGGCGACAACATCCACGAAACCCGTGAATGGATTGTGCGCAACTGTCCTGTACCGGTAGGAACCGTGCCTATCTACCAGGCTTTGGAGAAGGTAAACGGCAAGGTAGAGGATCTAAACTGGGAGGTATTCCGTGATACCCTCATCGAGCAGTGCGAGCAGGGTGTTGACTACTTCACCATCCATGCCGGCATCCGTCGTCACAACGTGCATCTCGCCGATAGCCGTCTCTGCGGTATCGTGAGCCGTGGCGGTAGTATCATGAGCAAGTGGTGTCTCTACCACGACCAGGAAAGTTTCCTCTATGAGCACTTCGACGATATCTGCGACATCGTGGCACAGTACGACGTAGCCCTCTCTTTGGGTGATGGTCTGCGCCCAGGCTGTATAGCCGATGCCAACGATGCAGCCCAGTTTGCCGAGTTGGATACCATGGGCGAACTCGTTACCCGTGCCTGGGACAAGAACGTGCAGGCATTCATCGAGGGCCCTGGTCATGTGCCATTGCAGAAAATCAAGGAGAACATGGAGCGCCAGCTCGACCACTGTCACGAGGCACCATTCTACACCCTCGGCCCATTGGTTACCGATATCGCTCCAGGTTACGACCACATCACATCAGCCATCGGTGGCGCCCAGATTGCATGGCTCGGCACCGCCATGCTCTGCTATGTAACACCTAAGGAGCACCTCGCCTTACCTAACAAGGAGGATGTACGTACAGGTGTGGTAACCTATAAGATTGCCGCTCATGCAGCCGATTTGGCAAAGGGTCATCCAGGTGCAACCATCCGCGACAACGCCCTCTCCAAGGCACGTTTCGAGTTCCGCTGGAGAGACCAGTTCCACCTCTCTCTCGACCCAGAGCTTGCCTTGAAGTATTTCGAGGAGGCAGGTCATACAGACGGTGAGTACTGCACCATGTGTGGTCCAAACTTCTGTGCAGCCAAGTTGACACACGATTTGAGAAAGTTTAAAAAGTAAGAAAATGTTTTCAGACGAATTAAAGAATATCAGTTGGGAGGAGACCACGGAGCGCATAGCTCGAATGACCGATAACGATGTGCGCCGTGCCCTTGCCAAGGACCATTGCGATGTGAACGACTTCATGGCGCTGATTTCACCTGCAGCCGAGCCATACCTGGAGGTAATGGCGCGTCTTTCCCGCAAATATACCGAGGAGCGCTTCGGCAAGACCATGTCGATGTTCATTCCTCTCTACATCACCAATTCATGCTCTAACTCCTGCGTGTATTGCGGTTTCCATCGTGAGAATCCGATGGCTCGTACCATCCTCACCCCAGAGCAGATTGAGAACGAGTACAAGGCCATCAAGCAGTTGGCTCCATTCGAGAACATCCTTCTCGTAACGGGCGAGAACCCGGCAAAGGCTGGCACCCCTTATCTTGCCAAGGCAATCGACATCGCCAAGAAGTATTTCTCTAACGTGAAGATAGAGGTGATGCCGCTCTCTACAGAGGATTACAAGACCCTCGCCGACCATGGTATGAACGGCGTCATCTGTTTCCAGGAGACCTACAACCACGAGCACTACAAGCTCTACCACCCACGTGGCATGAAGAGCAAGTTTGAGTGGCGCTGCGATGGTTTCGACCGCATGGGTATGGCAGGTGTCCATTCCATCGGTATGGGTGTGCTCATCGGCTTGGAGAAGGAATGGCGCACGGATGTAGTGATGATGGCTCATCACCTACGCTACCTGCAGAAGCATTACTGGAAGACCAAGTACAGCGTGAACTTCCCTCGTATGCGCCCTGCACAGAACGAAGGTTTCCAGCCAAACTGCTTCATGACCGATAAGCAGTTGGCACAGGCAACTTTCGCCATGCGTATCTTCGACCACGATGTAGATATCTCCTACTCTACCCGTGAGCCAGCCTACATCCGTGACAACATGGCAACACTGGGTGTCACCACCATGTCGGCAGAATCAAAGGTAAATCCTGGCGGTTATCATACCTATCCTCAGGCATTGGAGCAGTTCACCGTAAGCGATGAGCGTACCGCCAAGGTAATCAATGCGAGATTGAAGGAATTGGGCAGAGAGCCAGTCTGGAAGGATTGGGATGCCTCATTCGATTTCTTCGGAAATATCGCAAACGGATAAAGAAGATGTAATTAAACAGAATAAAAAAAAGAGTGTATCATAAATTCATGACACACTCTTTTTTGTTAATATTCTCAGACTGACGCCCCTATAATAGATCATTTCAGATGGATGGTCTGTGTTTTCCCCGTGATATCAGTTACCACGGCGATCCCTCCATCATGAATCTCGACCTTCTCATATTTGGCATCAACTATCACCTTGCCTTTTAAGGTCATAATACCCCAATATCTTGGAATCTCTTCAAAGGCACAATAGGCACCAACAGGTTGCGCTATGCTGCGATAAAGGGGTGGCACGACAACTCTGCCATCCACTTTTATGCCCCATTTCTTTCCAGCCTGATATAATTCCACATGTCCTGCTTCTGACTTCTCATGCAAAAGAATCATCTCGCTTGCTTCCTTTTTCTTCTCCTGTAACAT
>ENA-UEQY01001223-UEQY01001223.1-human-gut-metagenome-genome-assembly--contig:-NODE-1223-length-15373-cov-9.978687_pt1 | contig 15373 bp, 10 predicted proteins | sample MGYA00242949_ERZ507949 | MGnify/ENA primary metagenome ERZ507949 (study PRJEB26167, sample SAMN06115403) | human gut metagenome | host: Homo sapiens | place: China:Jiangsu | collected 2016-07-06... | reverse complement strand
GGGCTGTCCGGCGGCAGCTGCACGAAGGCGGTGAGCTGCTCTTCCAGATGATGCGCCGCCGCATCGCGCAGCAGCGGCTGCGCCCTCTCTCCGTAGCGCGGGAACAGCGCCGCCAGCAGGTCATCGTTCTGACTGAGGCCAGCGCGGAGGTACCACGGCGCTCCGTGCTGCGAGCGGTATTCCAGTTGAGAAAGCGTTTTCTGTAACGCGGAGAGCGCATGCAGGCGTACGGCCAGCGGCTGTTTCTCCGCTGAGGCCAGCCGCACCTGCTCCTGTGCGATCGCCACCAGCTCGCGGTTGGCGATAAAAGAGACTGTCATTGAGGCGGCCCAGAGTAACATCAGGGCGGCAGTGGAGGCAGAGACAGCTCTTCGCCAGGGAAAGCCGATCTTTCGTGCTTTTAAGCCGGATGGCCTGAGAGATTCCAGTAGCACGTCCCAGCGTTTATCGTGGCGCCAATGATGCTTCAGGCTGTGCGACGCCTGCGGCGATGACGGGCTGAACACAACGCCGGCTAACGGTAACGCACGATGAGGTTCCAGAAACGTCGACAGGGGAACACTAATCCGCTCCGGCTGCCGCGTGAGTTGGTCCGCCAGGCCCAGAAGAAAATGATGCTGCGGATTACCCGTGACCTGTTGTACTCCAGTCTCTAACAGTCTTGAGGGCAACGCCGAAAGTAACTGGCGCATCTGCGACGACTGACAGTCTGGCGGGAAGAGACTGCCGACAGATTGCACGATGCGCCCGGCCTGATCATCCGCCTGGGGATGCAGCGACCAGACATACAGTGGTACAGCCCACCCTAGCAGTGAGAAACGTTCAGCCAGATCATGGGCAATGTTATCTATATCCTCCATGGACAACAAAGCGGGGGATACGTGCTGATTGGCTGCGGGCAGATGATCAAACGCAGAAGTGACCCACACCAGCCCATTCACAGGGGGGCAAAAGCGTTTACGCAAAGCAAAAAGCCAGTCATTATCCGACGCGCTCTGGGGTTCCCCACCCCAAAGCAATAATGTGTCTCCATTCTCCTGCCAGTACTGGCTACTCAGGCCCGGTGCAAGGCGTTCAACATCCGCCACGCTTCCCGTGAGCATCAGAATGGTCATTTTGCCAGCCCCAAAGCGACCATTCTGGCGACGCAATGTCTGCCTCATCTCAATAACTGCGCGGTGACTCTGGGAAGCCGGCTTCAGATGCTGACCACTTGTCAATGGCGCCCCCTGCCCCTTCAGATGGCGGCCGAGTATGAACTGCACAATACGGCCGCCATAACGAAAAAGCAGAATAAGGATCCCTAAGCCCAGGCAGAAATAGAGTTTCGCTTGCAGCGTATTCAATCCAATCTTGTCGCCATAGTGATATATCCCCCACAATATTGCGCCAGCTATCAGCATCAGCACCCCAAAACGGCTACCTAAGCGCAATATGCTATCCGTTGCATTCATCCTTATTTCCTGCAGTAAGAAGATTCGAGAAAGATTCAGACCCACCACCAGGGGCTGATATGACCGTCTGATGAGATAGTGTGTAGTCACGAGGCTTGCCGCCTCTCAGGCAGCGCGAACGGGCCTGGCCTGGTGAAGCTCTGATGATAGTGGTAATGGGGTGATCACCGTGGCCCATAATGGTTGGTCGGCAAAACCGTCACCACTTACAATGAGTTGAGATTTATCGTCACCGCACCGCAGGATTGCTCCAGCGATCGCGACCCAGGGTGCTGCGACGCCTGGATAACCCAGGCTACTGTCCAGGTTGTAGAAATCACGACCGATATTGATCGGGCTCGACAACGCGATCAATCCCGTTGCGATGGGCTGATGATAGTTCATCTTGATACCCACCAACCAACCGGCAGGCACGGCCTCCGCGGGTAACGCGGCCCAGTCAAACGCGCGCGCAAAGGCATAATGAAACGCCTCGTGGCTTATCCCCTTCACCTGCTCTGGTCGGTGGAGAAGCGCCAGTGGCATAAGATCCGCCGCGACCTGAGGACTGGCAAGCAACAGGCTAACCACCGTTTCTGCCGTTCCCTCAACCTGTTTGGGAGCAACCTGTAGCGCCACAATCAGCATCAGGGATGGCTCAGTCATCGGCTGATCCAGCCAGTGGTCTATCATCTGCAGCCCTTTGCCTTCCAGATACGTCACCGGTTGCCGGATGTGACTGTTCGCCAAACACTGGCGCCAGGTCGACTGTATCTCGCTGACGGACAGACTGCCGTCGCTCTCTATGATTAATGACAGCGGTATCTCTGCAGGAACAGATGCCAGTACAGAAGTCAGCTCATTCAACGTATTGCTCATGATGCGCCTAACCAACTGTTCGGGCGTTTCGTCGCCGATACGCAACAGCCGACTATGTCGTATACCTTCGTCACTCCACCAGGAAGGCTGCGTTTTTAAAGCCGGGGTATTGTTTCGTAATGCCTCTCGCTGCCCCTTACCATCCCGATCATCCGGGAGACGTAATGCGGTGTGTAAGCTCACGCCCAGGATTGCCAGGTGACGCCGCCCTCTCTGGATTTCACGACTCAAAAGCTGTTCACGATCGTTATCCCAGCCATCAGCCATTGACAGTAATCCTTTATACCAGGCGATACGCAACGCCAGCAGAATAAGCCAGAATAATGCCGGTAATATCAACGCCGTTTGCCAAAAATCCGCGGTGTGTATTTGGAGTTTATCTTTATTGCTCATAATGGCCCAGCAGGTGCCCGCTGCCAGCCAACACAGCAAAAACAGCAACCAAACCCACCACACCGGTGCTCGAGGCCGTTGAGCAGGCGGGGGAATACGTTTTAAATCGACAGGCATCGTTAGCGCACCCTGGCTTGTGGCAGGCTCGACAGCAATATGCAGCCACAAGCACAACGGTGGCCATGGAACGCAACCGGTATACCATGATCGCTAAAAGTGGGGTGCCCTTCGGCAATCACCGTCGGACCATGGCCTTTGATCGGACAACTGACGGGATCGCCCAGCCGCGCCACGCCGATACCACCAAATTTCATATTACTGGAACCACGGAGCACTTTCCCGCCCCCGGTATGCGTATCGCCTGTACGGATAATTCCTTTCATAACTTTATTAACCTTGTAGCATTTAAGGAAAATAAATAGCTGCAATCATTAGCGAAATTCTTTGCGCAGCCATTTCCTGAGTTTCAGAGTTACAACATGCGAGAAAATTTCTCCAGCTTAAGCAGACTTAAAAGTTCGGAATCGTTTAGATGGAAAATCAGTTCCTCCGGCAGACGACGATAGAAATCTGGCAATTCAGTCAATTGATAGAAGAAATTATTTTCATTGAATTCTTTAATCCTTGTGAGTTCGGGCATCAACTCCATCATCGGCACATCCACAGAATAACCATGCCGAACTTTAGCCAGATTACTCATTTTTTTGATGCAGCCTTCACATCCTTCATTAATGCCTTTTTCCCACAAACGATAGGCATCTACTCTCCTGCCTTCCATATCGGCAAGCAACCCAAGATGATCATAAGCCTCTGCATAACCTTGCCCTACCGCACATTCCAGCAACTGCTTACCTAATGGGTGCAGTTCCTGAACCCTGACAACAATAGTTCCTCCTACTGCTGACATGGCCTGTGGACTGCCACGCTTGATGGCTTCAGCATACAAGTAGTACATTGTTTCATAATCGCGACCAAACAAATACGACGCATATTTATAGGCAGCAATAGGGATGCCCTGAGAAACGAGTTCGTGGAGTTTGGTGGAAGCAACCTTTATCGGAGTCTCCGCACTCGGATATTTTATTGCCCAGACACTATTTACATATGCGGCCTTCCAGCTTCCGGCTTTGATTGCTGTTGCAAGCAGTCCTTCACGTTTTTGCTTATGTTCAGGACTGTTCCAGAAACCCTTTATTTGATCTCCCTCAGAAGTATACTGAACCAGTTCACTGAACGCCTTTGCAGCACTCTTATTTTCTTCAGGTGTAAATCCAGACGCGTTATGACAGACAAATTTCATACTCTGAAAATACTTCATCAAACCCGGATCAGGATTTATTTGCCCAGCCGAATCCACCCACTTCGGCGAATGATTAAAATCTTCTAAATTAGACTGCCCCGCTGCTATCCCTGAGAAGAAAATAAAAAAGCCGATTAAAAATTTACGCATATGATTTGTCCTTAAATTTATAGGTATTAATGCCAGCGATAATTCGCCGTAAGAGGAGATTTATGCCTCGCCCGTCAGTCGCCAGAGCACCTGCCTCTCTCCCCGCAGCCATTTATCGCCAAGCGAGCAGGAGCGCAGGCGGACAAGATTTAATTTATCCAACGGTATGATGTCTCCCTCGCGGAAGAAACGGATGGCACGTTCGTTCAGTCCTTTACGGAGCCGCCACGCTGTCCTTCTCAAAGTCCGGTGACGTCGGCAGCGGTCTGCCCGTTGCCGGGTTCAGCTGTTTCGCTTTCGCCAGTTTCTCTATCAGCACTGCATCAGGCGCTGGCGGCGGGATATTGGCCTCCCATTCCTCCAGCCACTTCAGCTTGCCGTCCCACTCCGGCAGCGGCGCCGGGGGCAGCGGCACGATATCGTTGATTTCCGGGACGACAGGATGGGCCCATGAGTATTTCGCCAGCACAGCACCTATCTGCTCATAACGACGGGCACGCTCCGGGTCTTTCTCCAGTGCCAGATAGTACAGCCTGTCGGTCGGTGCCGGGCCTGCAAATCCATGTTCAAGGAAACTGGCGGAGCCTGAATCTCCTGCGGCCACCCCTAACTGATAGACATCTACAGCGTCCTGATATTTCTGGTCAATTGTTAGCATAATTCCTAACGAATTAGCCGCTTTTCCCTCACCTTGTAGGGCAGCGCATCGAAACATCTGCATGGCTACCTGAGGAGCTCTTTTGGCCGGAAATAGTTTTTCGCCTAAAAAAGCCTGCGCCTGGGGATTCCCTTCATCTGCCGCCTTACGATAGTAACGCAGCGCCATCTCCGGGTCCTGCGCCAGCCCTGCCGCACCGTGCTCCAGATAGATGGCAATAAAGTAGTAGCCGGCGGCCACCTTCGCATCAATCAGTTGCTGACTCAGGCGCAGACGTTCATGGCTGCTCAGCGCAAAGCGCCCGCGCAGCGCGCCGTTCTGCAGATTAATACTGGCCTTGTAATGGCCGTTCTCTGCCGCTATCCGGTACAGACGGGCAATCTCCGCATCCACCGTTTTATCCCGGTTAATCAGATTATTTTTTTGCCGCCAGCGGGCGTATTTAAACAGGACATCGGTATCCGCAGACGCCTCAGGAATAATCTGGTGTTTACAGGTAAACGCCAAACGGGCATTAATATCGGTCAGCGGGTTCACCGGCACATCCTTGTGGATACTTTTCTGGTCGCAGCCTGACAGCAGCAGGCTGCCCAGCACTATCCATGTCGTTATCCCTTTCATTCCCTGACGCTCTCCTTTTCCTTATCATCTGCAGAGCTTACGCCTCGCCGACCCGGCGCCACACCGTCTCCTGTGCTTCCACAACCAGTCTGTCACGCAGCGGCCAGGGACGTGGCCGAACGAAGGTCACCTTCTCCACCGGCATGATGTCCCCCTCGCGGAAGTAACGGATGGCATGTTCGCTCATCCCTTCACGGGGCCGCCACGCCGGCTGCCAGTAGCCGCTTTGCGGGCAGGGCTCACCGCTGCGGCACTGCAGCCGCGCCACGCTGTCCTTCTCAAAGTCCGGTGACGTTGGCAGCGGCCTGCCCGTCGCCGGGTTCAGCTGTTTCGCCTGCGCCAGTTTCTCTATCAGCGCTGCATCAGGCACTGGCGGCGGGATATTGGCCTCCCATTCCTCCAGCCACTTCAGCTTGCCGTCCCACTCCGGCAGCGGGGCCGGCGGCAGCGGCACGATATCGTTGATTTCCGGGACGACAGGATGGGCCCATGAGTATTTCGCCAGGACCTTGACTATCTGCTCATAACGACGGGCACGCTCGGGATCCTTTTCCAATGCCAGATAGAACAGCCTGTCCGTTGGTTCAGGTCCGGAAAATCCGTGCATCAGGAAACCGGCTGAGGTTGAATCTCCTGCTGCAACGCCCAGTTGGAAAACCTCAACTGCCTCCGGATATTTTTTGTAAATTGCAAGCATATTTCCTAACGAATTAGCTGCTTTCCCTTCCCCCTGTTCAGCGGCACATTGAAACATCTGCATGGCCACTTGTGGTGCCATTTTGGCCGGAAACAGTTTTTCACCAACATAAGCCTGGGCCTGGGGATTCCCTTCATCTGCCGCCTTACGATAGTAGCGCAGCGCCATCTCTGGATCCTTCGCCAGTCCTGCCGCACCGTGCTCCAGATAGATGGCAATAAAGTAGTAGCCGGCGGCAACCTTCGCATCAATCAGTTGTTGGCTCAGACGCAAAAGTTCAGTGCTGCTCAGCGAAAAACGCCCGCGCAGCGCACCGTTCTGCAGGTTAATACTGGCTTTGTAATGCCCGTTTTCCGCCGCGATGCGATACAGTCGCGCAATTTCCGCATCCACCATTTTATCCCGGTTAATCAGGTTATTTTTCTGCCGCCAGCGGGCATATTTAAACAGAACATCTGTATCAGCAGATGCCTCAGGAATAATCTGATGTTTACAGGTAAACGCCAGGCGGGCATTAATATCGGTCAGCGGGTTCACCGGCACATCCTTGTGGATGCTTTTCTGGTCACAGCCTGACAGCAGCAGGCTGCCCAGCACTATCCATGTCGTTATCCCTTTCATTCCCTGACGCTCTCCTTTTCCTTATCTTCTGCAGAGCTTATGCCTCGCCGACACGGCGCCACACCGTCTCCTGCGCTTCCACGACCAGTCTGTCGCGCAGCGGCCAGGGACGTGGGCGAATGAAGGTCACCTTCTCCACCGGCATGATGTCTCCCTCGCGGAAATAACGGATGGCATGTTCGCTCATTCCTTCACGGGGCCGCCACGCCGGCTGCCAGTAGCCGCTTTGCGGGCAGGGCTCACCGCTGCGGCACTGCAGCCGCGCCACGCTGTCCTTCTCAAAGTCCGGTGACGTTGGCAGCGGCCTGCCCGTCGCCGGGTTCAGCTGTTTCGCCTGCGCCAGTTTCTCTATCAGCGCTGCATCAGGCACTGGCGGCGGGATATTGGCCTCCCATTCCTCCAGCCACTTCAGCTTGCCGTCCCACTCCGGCAGCGGGGCCGGCGGCAGCGGCACGATATCGTTGATTTCCGGGACGACAGGATGGGCCCATGAGTATTTCGCCAGCACAGCACCTATCTGCTCATAACGACGGGCACGCTCCGGGTCTTTCTCCAGTGCCAGATAGAACAACCTGTCCATTGGTTCAGGTCCGGAAAATCCGTGCATCAGGAAACCGGCTGAGGTTGAATCTCCCGCTGCCACACCCAACTGGAATGCCTCAGTTGCCTGCTGAAATCGCTTATTATTTTTCAGGTTAACACCCAGATCACTGGATACCTCTCTCTCTCCCTGTTCAGCAGCACAGCGACGCATCTGACGGGATATATCCGGCGCAATATCAATCGGAGCGAGTTTATCCCCCACATACGCCTGCGCCTGGGGATTCCCTTCATCTGCCGCCTTACGATAGTAACGCAGCGCCATCTCCGGGTCCTGCGCCAGCCCTGCCGCACCGTGCTCCAGATAGATGGCAATAAAGTAGTAGCCGGCGGCCACCTTCGCATCAATCAGTTGCTGACTCAGGCGCAGACGTTCATGGCTGCTCAGCGCAAAGCGCCCGCGCAGCGCGCCGTTCTGCAGATTAATACTGGCCTTGTAATGGCCGTTCTCTGCCGCTATCCGGTACAGACGGGAAATTTCCGCATCCACCGTTTTATCCCGGTTAATCAGGTTATTTTTTTGCCGCCAGCGGGCATATTTAAACAGGACATCGGTATCCGCAGACGCCTCAGGAATAATCTGGTGTTTACAGGTAAACGCCAGGCGGGCATTAATATCGGTCAGCGGATTCATCGGTGCGTCCTTGTGGGTATTATTCTGGTCACAGGCGGTCAGTACCACCAGGCAGAGTAAAATTAAAAGTCGTTTCATCAGTCCAGATCGCTCAACGTCGTTTTGCTGTAAAAGAATTTAATCAGGGAAGCCTCGGGACGTTCTTTTCCTGTACCTTGATACTTTTCATTTCTATCAAGAAGATAACCCCATTCCTCAAATGCCTTCGCTGGATCATCCTGCCCCCCTCGTCCGTTAGTATGCATATTCCATAACCGCCGTCGTAAATCCCGCGTCACGCTGGCCCATTCATGGGCAATATTCATTTCACTGTCCACCTGCATACTGCGCGTGTTGATATTCGCTGAACCGTGGGTGGTAAATACATCATTCACAATCATCAGCTTCGAATGAATATATACCGGCACCCATTCCTCCGGTGGTGAGTCCGGAGCCACCAGCGAGCAGATATGAACCTTCAGTCCGGGGCGTTCCTCCGGCAGGATTTCACTGCTCTGAATTTCATCGGCCTTCTTTTTAAAATCAGCAATTTTCTCACTCATCTCGCGATTACGTTTATTGATATCTCCGGGGTCGATATAACCAACAGAACCACCGAACGTTGCGTTGCTGAGTTGTCCGATCTTACGCAGTTTTGTCACTTCAGGGATAATGTTTGCCCGACCCAGCACCTCAAGCATCCGCTGGGTATTCACCGTACCCGCCCCAATGCCTTCATCGGTTACGTTAGTCACAACAAACAAATGCAGTTCGCGTCCCACTTTACTCTGTCTTTCCGCAACCTGATTAATTAACTCTGCCAGCGGCGGCCAGCGAAAATACTGATTTTCGATATAGATAAACTGCGTCGCATTATTTACGGCCTGCAGATAAAGCGTTTCAATATCATGCTTTCCTGCCTGCGCCTGAGTGCGCAACAGTTGCGCCATCACCGGCGTACCGTGTAGCGCACGCAGTTTCAGCTTTTTCGCGATGGACACGCTATCACGAATAGTCAGCAGATCCTGACCGGTTTCCTTCTCCCACGCCATGGCAAAATTATGATGCAGATGCTCCAGAATCGGGCCGGTTACCCGACTGGAGATATCCTGCCGCGGCAGCTTACCGTTAGCGCCTAAGCGGGGATCCATATTGTTGCCCGGGCGAAACAGTGCTGAATGTTTATCCGTATCCCAGTACTCATCAAGCATGTTGTGACCCATAACAAAACCAACCGCAGACTCCGGCAGTTCATAGTCAACCAGCACCGTTTTTTGATGATGGGTCACGGTACCCGCAAGAGTAAGCATCGTGTCCGGGCTGATATCCGGATCAAGCGCCATATTCGCAGCGCGATAGGCAATTTCAGCTCTCTCCAGGAAATTAAACCCGCGCCCGACAAACAAAGGAGAAAGTGAGCTTAATTTTTCTTGTCGTTGCGCTATGGGTGCGGCAGCAATTTCCGCTATCCCGGCCTGTCCCTTTTTTAACTGATGATCGGACCATTCCCCTGACAGAGAATACTGACGGAACCATTGTCGGTCATAGGCATAACGTTCATCCGTAGTACTCTGGCCTTTCCGGTCCTTATAACGAATGACTCCCTTACCCGGTAAATTGGCCTCTCCTCCCACACCTGCGGCATTACAGGGCATTTCCCAGCCCAGAATACGCACCTGGACTTTTTTTGTTTCCGCAATCTTGCAAAGTAATTCGCCGATACACAGCGACTGACCATCACGGATAAAGTACATCGAAGGCTGAAATCCCCAGCAAATAATATCCACCGTTTTCTGTGCATTCATGATGGCATGATAAACGGCAGCAAACGCTTCTTCCCCGTTTACCAGCGGCTTATAGGTCGCCGGCATCGGTGAGTATTCTGTATTCTGCACAAACCAGGGAGAGGTGATCATACATTGACGGGTGTCAACCGTGGCAATCGGGGTAATAATGTCTTCCTGAGTCATTATATTTTATCCTTTTAAGTGAGACTTTTGCCATTCAGCGAGGAAATTACCGTCGTGGCAGTCTCCTTATTTTTATCTTTCCGTTATAAGTTTTGGTTTCAGCGTCTTTATTGCAGGGCTTTCTTTCTGTTTGTGATGGTTCAGGGACCGGGCAGGAAAAAACGCTTTTTACTGGCCAGCTGACCTGTTGTATTTCCCGGAGTCCGGTGACGTCGGCAGCGGCCTGCCCGTCGCCGGGTTCAGTTGTTTCGCTTTCGCCAGTTTCTCTATCAGCGCTGCGCTGGGCTTCGGCGGCGGCACATTGGCCTCGCGCTCTTCCAGCCATTTCAGTTTGCCGTCCCACTCAGGGAGCAGCGCGGGTGGTAGCGGGACGATATCATTGATTTCCGGGACCGTGGGGCTGGCGTAGGAATAATTGCTCAGGATCTTCGCTATCTGTTTATAGCGCCTGGCACGTTCCGGATCCTTCTGCTGAGCCAGATAATAGAGCCTGTCTCCAGGTTCAGGACCACTAAATCCATTTGCTAAAAACCTCGCTGAACTCCCGTTACCCGCAGCGACTCCCAACTGGAAGGCTTCTATTGCACTCTGATAATCCTCTTTACCTTGTAAATTAATACCCAGCATTGCCGCCGCCTTCCCCTCTCCCTGCTCCGCGGCGCAACGACGCATCTGGTGCGCAATATCGGGCGCTCTGTCCACCGGCGCCAGCTTATCCCCCACATATGCCTGCGCCTGCGGATTGCCCTCATCCGCGGATGGCGCGGGAAATGTCTCATGTTGGCAGGCAAACGCTGGAGGGGTGCTGATATCGGTCAGCGGCTCTGAAGATGCCTCCATATGGACGCTCTTCTGGTCGCAGCCTGACAGCAGCAGGCTGCCCAGCACTATCCATGCCGTTATCCCTTTCATTCCCTGACGCTCTCCTTTTCCTTATCATCTGCAGAGCTTATGCCTCACCGACCCGGCGCCACACCGTCTCCTGCGCTTCCACGACCAGTCTGTCGCGCAGCGGCCAGGGTCGTGGCCGAACGAAGGTCACCTTTTCCACCGGCATGATGTCTCCCTCGCGGAAATAACGGATGGCATGTTCGCTCATTCCTTCACGGGGCCGCCACGCCGGCTGCCAGTAGCCGCTTTGCGGGCAGGGCTCACCGCTGCGGCACTGCAGCCGCGCCACGCTGTCCTTCTCAAAGTCCGGTGACGTCGGCAGCGGCCTGCCCGTTGCCGGGTTCAGCTGTTTCGCTTTCGCCAGTTTCTCTATCAGAGTCGCATCAGGCGCTGGCGGCGGGATATTGGCCTCCCATTCCTCCAGCCACTTCAGCTTGCCGTCCCACTCCGGCAGCGGCGCCGGGGGCAGCGGTACGATATCGTTAATTTCCGGGACCGTGGGGCTGGCGTAGGAATAACGTCCCAGAACATCACCTATTTGCTCGTAGCGTCTGGCTCGCTCAGGATCTTTCTGCTGGGCCAGGTAATACAGTTCATCAGTGAATTCTGGACCACTAAATCCATGTTCTAAGAAACTCGCTGAGCTCTCATCACCAGCTGCAATCCCCATTTGGAAAGCTTCTATTGCTCTCCGATAATGACCTCCGCCCTGTAAGTTAACCCCCAGCATTACCGCCGCCTTCCCCTCTCCCTGTTCCGCGGCACAGCGCCGCATCTGGCGCGCAATATCGGGCGCTCTGTCCACCGGCGCCAGCTTATCCCCCACATATGCCTGCGCCTGCGGATTGCCCTCATCCGCCGCCTTGCGGTAATAGCGCAAGGCAAGCTCTGGATCCTGCTGCAGCCCAGCAACGCCCCGTTCCAGATAGATAGCGGTCAGGTAGTAACCGGTCGCCACCCCGGCGGCGATCAGCTGCTGGCTCAGCCGGAACTGCTCATGGCTGCTCAGCGAAAACTGCCTGCGCAGGGCGCCGTTCTGCAGGTTAATGCTGGCCTTATAGTGCCCGTTCTCCGCCGCTATCCGGTACAGCCGTTCGGTTTGCGCATCGACGCTTTTATCCTGCTTCAGCAGGTTATTTTTCTGCAGCCAGCGGGCGTATTTAAACAGAACATCGGTATCAGCAGACGCCTCAGGAATGATTTGGTGTGCGCAGGTAAACGCCAGGGCGGCGTAAGTATCGGAAAGTGGAGTCACAAATAAGTCCCTTTTAGCAGATGATGCGCTGTGCTGAATGCATGCTACCAGCAACAGGAATAATATTAACTGGCGCATCAATCCAGATCCTTGAGTTCATTTTTGGCATAATAAAATGCAATGAGCGGGGCAACCGGTTTCAGTTTACTCTGTTGGCACTCTTTGTTTTTATTGATAATATCCGCCCATGCCTTAAATGCTTTTTCTGGATTATCCTGAGAGCCTTGCTTATTTGTATGCAAATGCCATAAGCGCTTTCGCAATGCCTTCGTCACACTGCCCCACTCATGTGCAATATTCATTTCACTGTCCACCTGCATACTGCGGGTATTAATATTCGCCGAACCATGTGTTGTGAAAACGTCATTAATGATCATCAGCTTGGAGTGGATATAAACTGGCATCCAGTTATCCACGGGAGAGTCCTGAGCCACCAGTGAGCAGATATGTATTTTCAGGCCGGGTATTGGTACCATTGGAATATCGCTATCTTTTAACTCTTCTGCTTGTTTTAGCTTTGCTTCATATTCTTTCTGCCGGCGGATAAACTCTTCATTAATCTGCGCCTGGGTGGCCGGATTGCGGGACCAGGCGAGAGAGGCGAATTTGCCTGGATCTTCCTCCCTGATCTTCTCTATCATTCGGGACCGGGTCACGCCTGGAATCGTATTGGCGCGCCCCAGGCTTTCCAGCATACGCTGGGTATTTACCGTACCCGCCCCAATCCCCCCTTCCGTGACATTGGTGATAACAAATAAATGTAACGATCCGTCTTTTTCTGGCGTTCGTCCTTTATCAATCTGCACGTGCGCCGCTTTTTTTATAACTTCCGCCAACGGTGGCCAACGAAAGTACTGGTTCTCAATATAGATAAACTGTGTGCTATTGTTGACTGCCTGCAGATAGAGTTTTTCGATATCACGTTTATTCTCCTGCGGCTGCGTGCGCAGGAGCTGGGCAAGTATCAGGGTACCACACTCTTTCCGCGGTTTAAGGCGTTTCGCCATCTCAAGGGCCTGACGCTTTTTGATAAGGTCCTCCCCGGTTTCCTTACGCCATGCTTTGGCAAAATTTTCGTGCAGATGTTCAAGAATGGGTCCCGTCACCTGACTGGAAATATCCTGCCGGGGTAAAAAGCCGCGAGAGCCTTGATCAGGTCCCCAGGGGGCCGGGCCCCCGAGCCGATTCTGGGAAGAGTGCGCATCGGTATCCCAGTACTCATCGAGCATATTGTGTCCCATGACAAAACCGATGGCGCTTTCAGGTAATTCATAGTCCACCAACACCGTTTTCTGATGATGGGATGGCGCTAGCGTCATTATCCCCACCGAGCTGGCACTGAGCCCTTTATCGAGAGCCTGATATCTCGCCCGCCAGGCGATTTCCGCACGTTCTACTTTGTTAAACCCGCGGCCCACAAATAGGGGATTGACAGTCCACTGATTGAACTGCTTATTGATTGTGCTGGCTAAAAAGTTGCTGGAATCCAGCAGATCGTCACTATATGAATGACGGGTAAACCAATCGAGGTCAAAAGCATATTGTTCGTCTGTCGCGCTCTGCCCGGCGCGATCCTGAAGATGCAGGATCCCCTTTCCGGGAAGGTTTGCCTCGCCGACAACCCCGGCGGTATTAAACGGCGCCTCCCACCCCAGTATACGCACCTGAACCTGTTTTTCCGCAAGCAGACATAGCAATTCCCCGATGCGCAGCGCCTGTCCGTCACGAATAAAATACATGGATGGTTGAAACCCCCAGCAGATAATATCCACCGATTTTTGTGCCTTTTCGATGGCTCGATATACCGCCGCAAAGGCCTCCTCGCCGTTTACCAGCGGCTTATACGTTGCCACTGCCGGTGGGTATTCCGTATTCTGAACAAACCAGGGCGAGGTGATCATACATTGGCTGGTATCAACCGTAGCAACCGGGGTAACAATATCATTGTGACTCATTGACTTTCGTCCTGTTCAATATGGCCATCGAGCAAATCCGCGTAAGTATTACGGTGCTCCGTATGTGAGGAGGGGGGGTTAATATCAGATGCAGCCTGCGAGGTATGGTGGTGAAAGCCGCGATTAGCGAGTTCCCCCTGCTCAGGGCGACTGTACGCTTCGGCAACGGGTATCTGATAGCTGACGCCATTAGCCATCTCCAGCTTGTAACTTCTGGTCACGACCTGGTGATCGACTGATATCTGACCTCTTTCATCCAGCACCCCTTGTTTCAACAATGCGCCATCGGCATACAGGGTATATGGCATTCCGGCCCAGCTGCTGTCCGACGCATTTGGCGACTGCGCCACGTGCAGATTCAGCGATTGCTTTACCGTTGACTGAAGCGGCGGATAATCCGGATGATCGGCCTTCATGCTGGCGGGTCCGCTATAGGAAAAATCCGCGGCCTTGACGTCGACATCACCGCCAGTACCGAGCTCAATCCGATAGGGATCGAGGGTGATATAGCTTCCTCCAGCGTTAATGACGATTTTTTTCTTTGCCACAATGTGAATTTCGCTATCAGTACTGACAATCTCCAGATCCTTGCGCGCCAGGAGCTGCAACTGATCGTTTTGCGCCTGAATCGCCACGGGCCCCTGATTGGCGATTAATTTCATCCCCAGCTTGCGGACAAACAGGCTCAGCCCTTCCCCCACACCAATAAACAGCCGTTTCATAACGCCCATATCGGCATCTGCCCCGGCATTGAGCATCAGATTGCGACGTGAGGTTAGTTGCAGATGCTTGCCACTGGCGAGAGCCACACCATTTGGTGCGCTGAGCACGGCAACCGCCTCCCGTAGCTGATCAATTTGCTCACGCATAAAAGCTAACTGTTGTTCAACCTGGGCTGGGTCGGCTTTAGCCGACTGGGCATCACGCGATAGCGAGTCCATCTCATCACCTGCCTGCTTAAGCCTGTCCAGGGTATCCTGCATTGCAAGTATCTTGCCGCTGGCGGTTGACTGTTTATCTGCGGTGATAAAGATCCCTTTCCCCGCCCGTATCGCCCCCCATTTATCCGTCCGGAGCTCAAACCCCTCGCCCCGCAACTCCCTTTGCGCATTCACGTTATGCCCCAGGTTCAGCTGCGTCTTGCCGCCGTACTCGGTGCTGAGCTTGATATGCTCCTCGCCGCGCTTATCCTCCATTCGCAGCTTATTATTGGCCGGAGTACGAATCACATTGCGGGTGCTGTTTTTCTCCGTCACAGGGTCGACATGCCGCGAGTCGTGCAGCGCATGCGCAATATACGGCCGGTCAGGGTCGCCTTCGTGGAAAGCAATCGCCAC
>ENA-UEQY01001211-UEQY01001211.1-human-gut-metagenome-genome-assembly--contig:-NODE-1211-length-15491-cov-8.592513_pt1 | contig 15491 bp, 29 predicted proteins | sample MGYA00242949_ERZ507949 | MGnify/ENA primary metagenome ERZ507949 (study PRJEB26167, sample SAMN06115403) | human gut metagenome | host: Homo sapiens | place: China:Jiangsu | collected 2016-07-06... | reverse complement strand
GAGATCCCAAATTTTATATTCTGAAGAACTCGACAAGCCGTGAGTCTTTTTTGCTTCAACCTTCAAGCAACCACATGATTTTGTGTGACCACTTTTAACGTAAGAAAGGCGAATAATTTTAGTTCTACCGCAATCACAGTAAAATTTACCCTTATAAACCCCTTTTTCATCTTTGGTGAAAGGCTCAATTAGCGTGAGCATGCCCACCTTTTCGCCAACATCAAATTTCACGCGCATATCATTTGCCCTCCTGTTTCAACCGTAGTTCGATATCACTGGCGCAACTAACGCAGCGCTGGCATCCCGCCACCAGTTCCCGGCGCCGCTCGGGTATCTCTTCACCGCAGTCGCGGCAGTGAGTAGCCGAAACAGCCGCATGGTTGATGCGCATGTTCTGGATGGTCATTTCAAGCCGGCGCTCTGCCAGCTCGTTGGCCTGATCGATGATTTCTGGCATGTCAGCGCTCCTTTATCTTTCCGTTCAAAATGCCGATTTCCACATAGAGATGGCTTGGCGTTAACCCAAGCTGCCTTATCAGCGGCATGCATCCGTTGAGGATCGGTCGTGATATCTCGTCGCAACTTAAAGCGGGAGATGACCGCCGTTTTGCCTTAACCTCATCGTTAGCCCTGCGCGCGATGCTTCTGAGCGCATTTTTCTTTTCTTCTGGTGTCATGCTGCCTCCCACTTCTTGTTGAGATGGGGTGCATTCGAAAGGAAAACCGCCCTTGCAAATCCAAGAGGCGTTGCGCTGCGAATGTTGGCGCGCTCGTCGCTGGGTGGGCATTCGTGAATACGGTTGTCCGGGTACCAGTCAGTCACCAATCCGGCAAAGGACGTTCCGGATATGGACTCGATCGCCTTTTTCTTCGGCATCATGCGGCCGCAGGCCAGCTTCACGGCGTCGATAGCCGCTTCAACCATCGGGTGCATATTCTCTGCCGGCGCCTTGAAGCCGTTACCCGTCCAGAGGCATGTCTGCTTCGTGTAGTTGTCATCCGCGCACAGCCCAGTGAACTGGTACGGATGGAACGTGTAATCGGCCGAGCCGAAGATGCTACTGAACACGCTCACCGGGTTTTCGAATGCCCACGGGCAGCCAGCCGCCAAGCCAACCATCCGGCATTGCTCAGCGACCAGCGCGGCCTTGCCCTGGAAATGCGGGTCTTTGGCGCGCTTGGACTCGAACCAGCGGGACCCGGAAACAGCCACGTCCGTGCATGGTGGGAAGCCGATGACGATGACGACGTTTTCAGAGCGGATAATCTGAGATAGCCTCGGCATCGCCTCAAGGATGGTTGCCGATATGCGCTCAACAGGACCGTCGATCGAAGTTTCAGGGTGCTGCGGGTCCACCAGGACGGCGCGATAACCTGCTTCGACCCATGGCTCAGCCATGACGCCAGTGATATCGCACAGGCAGATAATGGTTCCCTTGCTCATGCTGCCTCCGTCTTAACAACGTCGATGGCGCATCCAGGTATCAGCTCAACTGAAGCGGTGGCGCACTGGTTGCCCCAGTGACTCCAGCCTGGCGCAGCGCTGCGGCTGAAAAGCTCAATCCGTGGCACTTCGCCGTAGAGCAGCTCCAGGCGGTGGCGAACTTCCCACGGTTTCTCGCTGTGAGCGCCGAGGGGGCTGTAGACCACCTGCTTAATGCCGGCGTGCTTGCGTTCCAGCCCGGCGCCGCGGGTGGCGATCAGCACGTCTTCCATGTTGGCGCGGGTGTGGTTGCCGCCATTCATGCGCGTCTCTGCATTCAGCAGGTCGAGGAAGTCGTAAAAGTCGGAGATCTCTCCCTCGGCCAGAGCCTTGGTAATGCGCAGCTCGGCCAGCTGATTCAACTTCACCCAGGTGAAACCCTTCATTGTGCGCACCGTAAATCCCCAGGCCTCGGCCAGCTCGATCGCCTCCTGGTTGTGGGTGCCGGTGTACCACATCGCCAGCACAGCGTTATCCGCGGCGAGCTCCCACACCGGGAGCCGCTTCATATCGAGCAGGCTCATGGTGGGGTAGTGATCGACGGCAGCACCGTTGCTGATCGTGTTCCCGTAAGACCAGGCCGGGTCAGCATAGATAAGTGAGTAGCGGTTCATAGGACTGACTCCATTTCATCGATATAGAGGCCAGATGCGATAAGCCGGCGGCGCCGGGCCGCTTTATCAATACATTTCTGGCGGTTGCCAGAGGCGGCCTGAGCTATCGAGCGCTTAGTGAACAGGCGCGTTTTACCCTGCGGGGTAATGACCTTTGGCCTTGTGATCAGGTCAAAGGTGCGATCGCATATGCCGTCCTCGTTGAGCCAGGTTTCCGATGCGATCAGCTGTGCAATGCGGCCTTCTCCCTTGGTAATGCCGTTCGCAACGCGATTAAATTCAACAAGCGTCACGCCGAACTTCTCCGCTATTTCGCTGCCGGTAACAGGGCGGCCGCGCGTCTGGATCATCCAGATCACTCGCTCGCGAAGGCCGGAGAATTTCCCTGCTTTTCCGGGCCTGCGGTAAAATGGAGTGCGTTTCATTTCCACTGCTCCCCGAAGGTGAACCCGATCTCAGCCAGCGATTCATCCATCTTGCTGATGAACTCCGGCACCATTTCGTTGAAGTCGGACATGTATTTGTCGTCGCGCTCAACAACAACATGGTGAATACCTTCTCGCTTCATGCGAGGGTCATAATTCGCGAAGTACCAAGCATCCTTCCCGGTTACCCACATACTGAATTGCACCTGGGCCATGTAGGCGGATTTGATAGCCTCGAAGCCGCCAAGCCTGAATTTCATGAAGTCGCGAGAGGTGAAAGGGCACTTCAGCTCAAGGCCGCGGCCATCACTGCACAGGCCGTCTGGTGAGCAGGCGGTGCGCATACCTTCGTCACGGAAAAGGATCGGCGACTCGGTTACCTGCACGTCGGTGGTGAACTCAAACAGGGTGCGAGCATCGGCCTCATACTGTTTCCCCCAGGCCAGCGCCTTGGCGTTAACTTCCGGCGCCACGCCGGTGCACACTTCGGCAATGAGCGTAAGGAAGTAGGACATCTTCATATCAGTCCATTTCTTACCTGACTTAGGCTTAGAAATGACGTTGTGAACTTCCGAGGCAGTGATCACGCCGAGGCGTAAGCGGTGCCAGGAATCATCTCCCTGTTCAACGCGGGTAACGTCAATGCCAGTTCGCTCGAGGATAATTTCTGGTGTCATGCTGCCACCTGCGCTTTTTTCTGGAGGAAGCTAAAGCCTTTCTGCGCTTCTTCTTCGGTGAGCTGTGATGCCTGGAAAATGTCACGCTTGAAGATGTTGCTGCACAGAGGCAGGAAGTCCTGCTCCCAGTCCTTATTCAGGGACGTCAGGAGGTCGGTAATTGCCTGCAGCGTTTCCTCACTGGCCACCAGGGGGAGCGCCTCTGTAGTGCTGCGCGGCGTTACGTCACGCGCATCCACTTCCAGCGTTTTACCTTCCATCTCTTCGGCAGTGGGCTGCTGGCCAATTTCAGGCCATGCCTTACGCAGAGCCTGAGCCTCGGCACACTTCGCCAGCTGGCCATAAGGGCGCTTTTTCCACATTGCGTTTGGCGCGGTAGTGTCGCGGCCGGCGGTGGCATAGTTCTCAACCCAGTATTCTTTCGCGCTGAATTCGACGATTTCCCCGCTCGGCATGCGCTTGCTGACCGTGTACTTGCACCATTGAGGTACGGTCACCTCAATACCGGTAAGCGTCAGAGTGACGTCCGGGCCGAACTCTGGTTCTTTTGCGCCAGCGTAATCACCGGAGCGATCGGCCTGAATCCGATAAAGCCCGATGCCCGGCATAACTACATCGCGCCACTCGCTTTTACCCGACTTCGAGTCCTTAACGCTCATTGGCACCAGATGAACGGGCTTAAGAAGCGGATCAAGGTTTCTGGCCCGGCAGTAGTCCAGTGCCATCATCACCGACTCATCCTTGGCGCCAGGGTAAATACTGTTTTTGAGGGCGCTCCAGGTAGCGCCGTCAATGCCTCGCTCAGCAAGATAGCTGGCCGTGATCACAAGTTCGTTAGCCATTGTTATTCCCCAGAGTTAAAACGGGCAGCCGGTGCGGTGATCCCAGTCGTATTCCGCCTGGGCGTAAGCTACTGCCGAAATGAGATCGTTATATGCCTCGCCAGCTGCATCGCTGCGGAGGCCTTCATATGGGCTTTTGTCCATCGGTACAGAGAAGCGGAACAGGCCTGACGGCTCTTTCGGCAGGGTGTCGATAATTTCCTGCGCCCGATCGTCAATCCACTTTTGCTTCTCTTCGGTGAGCGACTGTTCAGCCCATTTCCGTTCTTCGATAGCGTCGTATGCGCGGTATGCGTTCATAGCTCGCTCCTGAAATTTGGTTGTGAAACGCCCGGCACCGTAATGGCTGCCTGATAGCTCAGTTAAATTCTTCGTTTCGAATACCGGCTGAGACCTTGTCCCAACCCGTTCAGATAAACTTCAACCAGCAAGTCGGTTGTGTAAGTCCGCTCAATCCCGCGATGCAGGTACAGGCGGCCGCGTTTATTTGCTGATGCTGTCCAGGTGCTTTCCCGATGCTTAACGAGCATCCCTGGCAGAACGGCGCCGCGGTTAACGGTCTGAGTCCCGTAATGATGACTAACCATTGAACACCCCCGCAGCGTGCAGAATTTTGATAGCCACAGCCGACCAGATAACTCCGCAGATCAGCAGGCAGTAAATCAGTGAACGAATGCCTTGTTTGCTCATTTGCCACCCCAGCACGGATAGCTAACTGCGATAACAGCAACCAAAAACGGAACGACCTTTAACCAAAAATTACGCCATGCAGGCTTGTCTTCTTCGCGGATCATCTCTTCACCTTTGCCTTAAAGCCGGCCAGCTGAGCGTTGTTGCGATTACCCGGCGTTGCCGGTGTTGTTTGGATGGATTGAATATACAAAACGTATTCATTACTTGCAATACAATACGTATACTTATTTTTGTTGCGGAAGATAACATTTTGTATTTTATAGAGGTTTATTTTTCCATTGGCAGTTAGAGCCAACGAAAATTGTTAGGGCGGATAGGGCGCATGTAGAAATGAAATGCGTAAAGAGTGCGTCACGGGAAGGAGAACGGCCGGTCATGGCACCGGCCTGAGGTTAGATAAGGCGAAGCTTGGTTTCTACGGCTACACCGATAATGCGGCAGTTACCATTAACTGGGACTAGTGGCCATTGGGGATTGAGGCCCTTCAGGTATTTCTGTCCCCCATCAATAATCAGCTTTTTGAATGTCGCTTCGTTTGATTCGGATAGCTTTGCGATCACAAGGCTGCCATTTACTGGCTCACGGCCGGTATCAAACAAAACGTAGGTACCCTCTGGGATGCTTAGCCCGACTGGTGACGTCATGGAATCGCCTTCAACAAGCAACCAGAACGCTTCCCCTTGGATATGTGCATTCGACTCAAGCCACAGATCAACATCTTTGATGGAATAAGGTTCTATAGCCTCTCGCCACGATCCAGCCTGAACACTACTAAGCACTGGATACTCGTTGCCGCGCTTATAGGGCCCAACGTACTCAACATCACCCTTGATGTTTTCATCGATTATCATGCCGCCAGCACCCACAGAAAAATTATTCTTGCCGAGGAAGCGAAGGATTTTAGCTATGTCCTCTAGGCTGGGCTCTCTCCTTGCGTTTAGCCAATGACTAACGGCACCTTTGGTGATCCCGAGATGCTCTGCCAGCTCTTCCTGGTTTATGCCCTTCGTTTTCATGAGGGACTTTGCTAGGTCATACCATTTCATGCTCATACCCAAATGATACAAGTTGTATATCTTTCTTCTAGTCACAATTTGTATATTTACCTTGCGAGGAAAGAATACAATATGTATATTAAAACTGTTTGGAGGAGACCCGACATGAACAATCTAAGCAAGATCAGACGTCGAGCAGGGCTTACACAGCGCCAGATAGCGACGGAGCTTAATCTGACGGCCGGCGCTATCTGCCATTACGAAAACGGGAAACGGGATCTCAGTATTGAGCAATGCCGAAAGATAGTTGCTGCGCTCAACAAATACGGAGCTTGCGTCAGCATTGACGACGTTTTCCCCCCATCAAAAGCCAGTGCCGCCTGATTGGCGGCTCTTTTAGATAGCACAGAGGAAGTATCACAAATGGAGAGTTCAACGACACGCAACAAAGTGGAGGCTCGCAGGATAGAAAGCTGGTTACACAGCCAGATAGCTGAACTGGGGACCACAACTATAGCCAAAGTGGCCGGAGTGAATAAGTCGACGGTGAGTCGCTGGCGGGAAAGTCTGCTGCCGAACATGTCGCTACTGCTGGCCATCCTGATTTCTAACAGGCCGGGAGAGAAAGGTGACTTTGAAGCATGAGTGGGAACAGAAGGACGAAAGCCGCAGTGCGGTAACACTAACGGCTTTCTACGCGAATTAACTGGATCAATTCACAGGAGTAATTATGAGTTCACTTTACCAGCTTTACAAGCACAAAGACAAAAACGGCACCGGAACGGTGGTTAACAAAACTTACACCGTTCCTTTGTCAGAGCTGTACGTCGAGCCCGGACTGAATATCCGCGAAATCGACCAGGATCACGTCGCTGAGTTCCGCGATGCGTTTATCGCCGGCGAGTCGGTGCCTCCGCTGGACGTCCAGGTTACCGAGAAGGGCGTGAAGGTTATCGACGGCCACCACCGCTATTACGGCGCCATTGAAGCGACGAAAGCAGGTGCTGACATCATCCGTCTTGAGTGCAAAGACTTCGTCGGGAACGAAGCTGACCGGATCGCCTTTATGGTTACCCGGAACCAGGGAAAGCCTCTCACTGCTCTGGAACGCGCAGCTGCATATCAGCGTTTGAGAAATCAGGGGTGGGAGCCGGACGAGATCGCGAAGAAGGTTAAGCGTTCTCTGTCCGACGTCGACTATCACCTGCATTTGCTGACCTGCGGAGAAGAGCTGATCAGCATGGTTCGTGCTGGCGAAGTATCCCCGACAACCGCGGTTGCTTTATCCCGCGAGCACGGCCCACAGGCGGCCTCTGTAGCTGTTCGCCAGATGGATAAGGCCAGAGCATCGGGTAAATCGAAATTAACCCGCAGCGCGGCTCTGCCGCAGTTTAGCGCAGCAAAGGCGCGCCAGTTTCTCCAGATAATCGCTGATCAGGCTGACATTGAGCTGCCAGCTGATGCGCGCGCCATCCTGGACAACTATCGCAAATTCCTGAAAGAGGCCGGCTGGGAGAGTGAAGCATGAACACCGCAGAAATACTCAAGTTTCCCGGCGCCGCGCCGGGGCAATTCAGGAGCAACCGGATGGAAAACCAGAAATCTGGCTACATCCCGTTGTACCGGAGCGTTCTCAAGCAGTCCTGGGCAAAAGATGTGTACCTCAGAACCCTGTGGGAAAACCTGCTGCTTAATGCTGCTCGTCAGCCATTCAAAGCGACTTTCAAAGGTCATGAGTGGTCACTGCTGCCCGGTCAACTGGTGGTCACAGCGGCCGATTTAGGGCTGCAGCTTTGCGACCGGAAAGGGAATCCTACTAGTCGCGATTCAGTGGAGAGAATGCTGGCCGTTTTTGTGCGCGAAGGGATGATTTCTATCGAAGGTGAGAAGCAAAAAGGGAGAGTGATTACCATCACAAATTTTGCAGAGTATGCTCAAAAAACAGACAATTTACCCGCACATGAAGCCGCACATGAAGCCGCACATACTTCCGCACATGGCGAGCCCAGCAATGGCGCTGGTTTGAAGGTGGTACCCGCACATGATGGCGCACATGAAGCCGCACAAACAACCGCACAACATGAACAAGAAGGTAATAACAAGAATAAAAATATTAAAAGATCTTCGTCCGAGAATTCTGACGAATCCTCTGACGTCCGCCTTAAGAAATTTTTGTCTGCTCATCCTGATGCTGCGGTTTACACACCCAGCGGCAGCAAGTGGGGAACCGCCGAAGACGTTCGCGTTGCCGAGTGGATTTTCTCCAGGGTCAGGATGATCAACCCAACCTGCAAAGCCCCTGACATGACCGCCTGGTCAAACACGGTTCGACTGATGCGCCAGATCGACAACCGCAGCCACCAGGACATTTGCGCCATGTACGACTGGGCCAGCAAAGACTCGTTCTGGCATCGCAACATCCTGAGCCCTGAAGCGCTGCGCAAGCAGTGGGACAAGCTGACCATGCAGCGCAGCGCGCCAGGGGTTCAGGTTGCCGGGAAGCCAAAAGTCGACCTGAACAACACTGACTGGATTTATGGGGTGCTCGAATGAAATCAATCGCTGAAAGCATGCACAACTTCGACCGGGAAAACTTCCAGCGCGTGGCTGCCGGGCTTCCTGAAATGCAGGACGAGCAGGCAGTAAAGCGCCAGGCGGCAAAGACTGCGGAGATCTTCAACGAACTGTTCCGCCAGTTGCTCGCTGTGTTCCCGGCGCTGGCCAGCAAAACACCCGAGGAGATGAACGAGATGCGCCGGCAGTGGCTTCTGGCGTTCAAGGAAAACGGGATTGTCTCCATGGAGCAAATCAACGCCGGAATGCGCGTTGCCCGCAAACAGGATCGTCCATTCATGCCATCGCCGGGTCAGTTTGTCGCCTGGTGCAAATCGGAATCAGCCGTATCTGCCGGACTGCCGGATGCAGTGGAGCTGGTCGATATGGTTTACCAGTACTGCCGGACCCGCGGGCAATACCCGGATGCTGAGTCCTATCCGTGGCCAGAGCACAACGTCACGCCGGTAACGCTGAAGCACAAGGCCTGCTACTGGATGGTTACTGGACTGTACGCAGACATGCGCGCAAACGGCCTCAGCGACGCTGAGCTGCGCCGCAAGGCTCAGGATGAGCTGATGCGTATGGTGCGTCGTTTAAACGCAGGAGAAGCGATTCCAGAGCCGGTTAAGCAGATTCCAAAACTTGGTGGCCGGCCATTAAGTCAGGAGCAGGGGTTAAACAAAATCGCAGAAATTCGGGCGAAATTTGGACTGGGGAGAGGGCGGTCATGAAAAAGAACTCTGGCAAACAAGCCGTTATTAACTTCATCGGCCAGCATCCTGGCTGCAGCTTTCAGGATATCCGCCGCGGTACCGGGCTTGACTCTTCAGTGGTCAATTCCTCCCTGTGGCAGATGCACCGTGACGGACAGGTTAAGCGTGAGGGTGAGTGCAGGAGCTACCGCTACACCCTGATCGACACGACAGCCGTAACCGAAAGCGATCCGTCTGTTCAGTATCGCCAGCGTCCTGGCGGCGTAAACCCAATGACCAACCTGTTTAACCAGTGCCTGGCGGGAGTAAGAAAATGACTATCACATTACAGGCAGTAAACGAGCTCATCGCCTCCCTGGACGTCGATCAGAGAGCAGAAGTTCCTGAAGCTGGCGAAAGCGTACCAGCAGCTGGCTGCGGAGAATGTGGAGCTGAAGCAGTCAGAGCGAGAGCTCGACAAGACGTGCGCTGAAGAATTCGGTCAGGACTGGGTTAGCAAATTTACCGAAACCCCCGCTACCGATCGCATCGTAGCCGAAGCCGAGGCGCGCGGGGTTGAAAAAGGTATCGCCCACTTGGAGAAGAAGTTCAGCAATATCGGAGTTCAGATTATGAATCTGCAATGGCTGGCTGATTCGCTGCGCGAGGGGGCCGACAAATGAGCAAGCACCTAAAACTAACTGACGCTCAAATCTTCACGCTTCGCCGTATGTATAACGGCACACGGTATTTCATGCGCGGCGACAAACAAAAAGGTGAGCAAGATAAAATCTCCCACCGCGTTAATTGCCCCTCTATTCCGGTGCTTTTTCGTGAGGAGCTAGTGAATTGGCGTAATCCAGCGTGCAGAAAATTTGATGGCCTGTATTACAGCGTGAATTTAACCCCTTCAGGCTTCGATGCAGTCGTAGATGGAAAAACCAGCAAGGAGCGTGCCGCATGACAACTGATATCACCGAACTGGCGCAGCGAGTCGAACACATAATTTCAGATATGAAGCTGAAACACGGCGATAAAGATACGTATGCGCCAGTCATGAAATGGGATGAATTCCTCGCGCTGGTAAAGGCGCTGGAGAAGGCGCAGCGCTATATCGAAGAATTGCGGGAATGGAATGCGGGGCTTGCGCAAGAGTCTTTCGAGCGACAGCAGCGCATCGCCGAGATGGAGTCACGCACCGTGAAGCTGCCAGACTTAAGGCAGATGGTATCTGGGGACAGATATGTCTGGTCTGATGGCGTTTATAACTACAGCCAGGACGTAAAGGTAGTGCTGGCCGCCGCTGGCATCAAGGTGGAGGGTGAGTGATGTTCAAAATCGAAAGTTCCGAACAACGCCTCAAGCGGGTTCTCACAGAAAACGCCGGTAAATTCACCATCGACGAAGACGGCGGCATCTATACCAACTGGCAGCATCCAGAGGTGCAGGAAACCATGCGTAACCATTTTGAATCGCTGAGAAAAATTAAGGTGGAACGGCAATGACCAAATCAACCATAACCAGAGAGCGCCTGGAAGAAATTGTCAGCGACCCAATGATTAATCAGGGTAGCGAGTTTGCGATGATGGCCCGCATGGCGCTGGCCGCAATGGACAGCGAGCCGGTGGCGGAGGTGTATCAGGCACCAAATGTAGGGATATGCGCTGCTCTTGGTCCATCCATCAGGATGCTATGCCCACTGGAGCCAGGAACGAAGCTCTATCGCCACGCGCAGCCAGCGCCGGTAGTGCCGGAGGAAATGACGCCTCAGCAGGCCAGTCGGTCATATGGTGGAGAAGTTCGCGGGTATCGTGCTGGCTGGAACGCCTGCCGCGCCGCCATGCTCAGCGGAGGTAAGTCATGAAATTCGAAGAATGGTTAGCACAACAGGATGACGTCATTGAGGTTGAGTGCGGCTGTGTTACCACTGAAGCTTTTTATCACTGGATGCGCGTAGCTTATGAGGCTGGCAACTCTCCGGTAGTGCCGGATGATGTGTCGATATTCGAAGCGGCAATTGAAGAATGTAAAACGTGCGACTCAATTGATGAGCATGCCTGGAATCACGGTGTTTTGGCTGTGATAGCAAAATATGAATCCTGCCGCGCCGCCATGCTGCATCCTGGCAACTCTCCGGCGCAATCCGATTGCTGCCCGGCGCAAAACGTCGTCGCTCCGGCGCAAAACGGCGACACTCCAGCGCAAAGCCAGGGATGGATTCAGGTAAGCGAGCAGATGCCGCCAAGTCGTCATGAGGTTTTGGTCGGGCGTTGGTGGGGAGAGAAGCCGCGGTGGTGTTGCAAATGGGCAACGTATATCCCTGGCCACCCTGATGCGCAGAGTAGCGGCTGGTTGATCCCCGGCGCGTCATGGACGCCCACCCACTGGATGCAGCTGCCAGCTGGGCCGCAGGAGGTTAAAGGTGAATAAGGTCGAACTGCTTCAGAAGATATCGGCACTCGCCACTGAATGCCACGCGCTGGCCTGTGAGCTTGATATTGGGGATGAGCGAACCGAAATGTTCGAAATCTACAGCGTGCTGCACAACCTCGGTCGCCGCGGCTACGCCTGCCAGGTAGGGCTGAGAATGAATCCACTGCTCGCATCCTGCGATGATGACGAGGATGAGGAAGATGACGATTGGCATGAGGATGACGACTGATGCCTAAATCCCCCGCAGAACGCAAAGCCGCGCAGTTGTAGTGATGCGGAGCAAAGATAAATATCAAAGACCATGCTATCGTGTGGTCTTTCTCTTTGAGGGGAGTTGTTTATGACATGTTCTGTGTGTGAAAAGCAGCCAAGACAGCGGCGTCAACCACCTTTAGAGTGCATGAAGTATATTCCTGAAGAACAAGGGGAATACATGAGTCTGAATGGGCGTGGCACTAAGGAAAGCTACTATATTTGTACTGAGTGTGGACATAAATGGTTGCATGAAACAGGCAATTACGGAATGGGCTGGCAGCCTTAAGGTGGGCTAATGTCTCAGTGGAATATTGCAGCCAAATCGAAAGATGAGCAGGACAAGGTCAACGTCGACCTAGCAGCGTCCGGCGTCGCTTACAAAGAGCGGCTCAACCAGCCGGTGATAGCGGAGCAGGTTGCCAGAGAGCAGCCCGAGCATCTCAGGGACTACTTCATGGAGCGCGTACGCTACTACCGGGAGCAGAGCGCACAACTTCCTCGCGCTTCCGATCCACTTTACACAGAAATGGCAGACTTAAATGCAAGAAAATAAAATACAAGAGCAGAATGAAAAACAAGAAATAAAATCTCAGGTTATCGATTTTTCAACGGAATTTGATGCTCTGATAAATGCAAAAGGAAAGATTACTACCTCCATGCTAACGGCGGTTAATCGATACTTTTTGTACTTTTCTTTCTTTGAGTCTTTGCTTCTTGGATGCTCTGGAGGGCAAAGGAGGAGTTCTGCCTATGCAAAGGCTCTCAAAGATAGGGGGTATTTTGATGAAAATGTAATTAAATCAACATTCAACGTGTTTGCAGATAGATACGTGAATGATCGACAGAGGTATGAGAGTCTTTGTGGTGAAGATGGGCATACACGCCCTGAAACTAAAGAAAAATATTATGGTGTGATGTGTGCGAATGCAGATGACCTTGTTGCTAAATTTGAATTATGTTTATTTGTCTGCTTCAGACTGAGGAATAATCTTTTCCATGGGCCAAAGTGGAGATATTTCCTTGACGGGCAAGAAAAACTACTCTTGACTGCCGGAACTTTTATACATTCGATTCTTGATAAAGTCCCCAGAAGTGAAGAAGGTTGGGAGTTTCAGGATATTTTGTCGCCAACAGAATAGTTTTGATTTTCCATTATCAACCAGCCATAATTACCTCGTCAGCCTGAGCAACTGACACGATTATCCGGCGCCAAGTGGGGACACATGGCGCACAAAACCTTACAGCAATCCCTGTCACCGATGGCGAAGGCCACCGGCGATTTTCTGCATTCAGCGTTTGACCTCTGCGGAGGTGAAGCGTGAACATCCCTCAATGCGGCATCAAACTGCACAGCGGCAACTTCAGCGCTATAGGCAAGATTCTTCAGGAGCAGCTCTCTGACGGGAAATGTCTTCGCCTGCAGGTCAAAGAGTGGCGTGAAAAACGCAGCCTGAGCCAGAACGCACTCAGTCACATGTGGTACGCGGAAATCAGCGAATACCTGATTAACTCAGGACGTACCGACGCAACTCCCGAGTGGGTTAAGCGGAACCTAAAAAAGACCTATCTCGGCTGCGAAGAGGTGACATACACCGACTTCATCACCGGTGAGAAAACCACAACCTGGGAACCCCGGCATACCTCCGATCTTGATACCGGCGAAATGCACATCTTCCTGACCAAAGTAGAGGCCTGGTGCGCTCAGTTTGGTCTGGCTCTCACCGTTCCAAACGGTTGCGAATATCAGCAACTGCAGCAAAAGCAGGAGGCCTGATGAACAGCCTTCTCGCCAAAGTAATGGAGCGCGGCATCTTCCGCGTGCCGGCGCGCCGCAAGCGCAAGGTCGAAGTTAAGCCTTCCGACATCCCGACCCTGAAAGACTACACAGCCCGCCTGGTCGATAAGAAGTGGCTACGCCTGAGAGCACGGAGGCCACATGCGTAAACCAGCACGTCGTAAATGCGCCCACTGCCGCGAATGGTTCCATCCTGCCCGGGAAGGGCAGGTGGTATGCAGTTTTGAATGCGCCAGCGCGATCGGCAAAAAACAGACAGCGAAAGCCAGGGAAGCGGCGAAGGCCAGGGCGGTGAAGCGCCAGCGCGAATCCGAGAAAGAGGGGCGCCAGCGTCGTAAAGCAAGATTGGCTGAGCTCAGACCTAACGGTTACTACAAAGCCCAGGCTCAGCAGGCATTCAACTCCTACATCCGCGCACGTGATGCTGGTTTGCCATGCATCAGTTGCGGGGAGACCAACCCGCCTGATCTGCATGGCGGCCAGTGGGACTGCGGCCACTTCAAAACGGTCGGCGCTTACCCTGAGTTGCGTTTTGAAGAGCGCAACGCTCATAAGCAGTGCAAATCGTGCAATGCAGGGGCCGGTAAGTACACCGCCAAAGAGTCGACGGTTGCTCAGCATTACGAAGCTGGCCTGGTCGCTCGTTACGGACAGGAGTATGTCGACTGGCTTAACGGACCTCACGAAATGACCAACTACCGCCGGGAAGACTTTATTCGTATCCGCGATGAGTACCGCGCCAAGCTCAAAGCACTGAAACAGCGGGAGGCCGCATGAACCACGACGTTATCGAACGCATCCGCGACCGCTGGCAAAAGCTCCGCCTCTGCCGGCACCGCGGCACCGTACTGGTTGACTACCGCATACTGAGAAACTTTGTCCGCATCTATCAGACCCAGGGAGAGACAGCATGAAACTGGAATTAACCAACGAACAGCACCAGTGGATAGATCAGTGGCTCCAGCTTTGGGGCGCATGGTGCCAGACAGGGAAGATAGACAAGGCGATGATAAATATGATTGCCAAGTTCATGGCCACGGTTGAACCGCAAGCACCATCAAGGCCTGTATGCAGCGATGATGATGGGTTGCTGATTGATGCCGTAATCCGACATTACCTGAAAAACGTAGATGAGAACGCATGGAAGGTGATTTTTGCCTATTACGTCTGTAACTCAAGCGAGATAAGGATCGCTTCATGGCAGCATGCTGTGAGCAAACCTCGCCTGATGAAGACCCGCGCCGGAAACCAGTATAAGCACCCGAGCATTTCAACCATCCGCCGGGAAGTTAAGCAGATTATCAACGCGGCGCTCTTCTGCCTGTACCAGCCGCTGCAAAATGCGTTTAACGATCGCGAAAGCGCGAGGAAAATTGCAAAAAATAGTCATAACGTGCTTGCATTTCAATGAACAAATGAGCAATATATTTAGTGTAGGTTGCCGTATTTGCGTTTGACCTATCAGAACACCGAGCCTCGCCATCATGCGGGGCTTTTTTATGCCTTCGATCCGGTCAGGGCTCTTGGGTAGAGACGTGCCGCACGACACGTTAAAGCCCTACACGCGCAGAGCCCTGAACCAGATTGAAGTTACTCAGCAATAAGAAAACTGCATGTCATCATTTGCTTATATCTTATTGACCAGAAAATTAACATGTTGTTAATCTATTCGTGTGGTGAATCCCCCTATGCGGAGGGGCGACCAGTCACTTACAGTGATCTGTAAATGCAGCGCGGGCCATGTCGACTGGGACATGCTCACCGGGAGGCACCCGGCACCATAATGCAATGCTACATAAGCTATTTGGTAGTGGGGTTGCCGTTTCGGCTTCTCCAGCTATGTTTAAAAGGTAGTAACGGAAAACGAGCGCTCTCCTGGTAAATCGGTAGCTCGGACTATTAGGTGCGCTTTCGTTTGTTACTACCTAGTAAGCCTACTTTCTGCCCGTTCCTCTGAGCGGGCTTTTTTTCGCCTGATTAAGGCATTGCTACAAACCATAAGACATTTAAGGGCTGCGCTTTAGCGTGGCC
>ENA-UEQY01001208-UEQY01001208.1-human-gut-metagenome-genome-assembly--contig:-NODE-1208-length-15515-cov-5.112838_pt1 | contig 15515 bp, 9 predicted proteins | sample MGYA00242949_ERZ507949 | MGnify/ENA primary metagenome ERZ507949 (study PRJEB26167, sample SAMN06115403) | human gut metagenome | host: Homo sapiens | place: China:Jiangsu | collected 2016-07-06... | reverse complement strand
CAAAGAACTTGTGGATGGTGAACAGAGTTTCCTTATCCAGCGCGTCGATGGGGTTCTTCTTGAAAACCTCCTGGAGGAACATCTCACACAGGGTAGTAGGCAGCTGATAAATCAGGCGGCCGATACCCAGATTTTCATAGTTGATGATGTACTTTTCGGTGTCAAAGACCTTGCCTACCTCGATGGCGATCTGAGCCTCCTTATAGCTCTTGGCCAGATCCCGCAGATGCATGGCGATGGTGCCCATGCCCACCACCACGGTGCTTTCACCGTTGACCCGGAGGGCCTCCTCGATCTGGGCGGCAGTCTTGTTCAGTTCCTTGCTGCCCGCGCCGTCCGGCAGCTGGCGGATCAGAACCACATCCCCCTCGCCGACGCTGAGGACAAAGTCATTCTGACGGTCCGGGAACATGGCCTGAATGGTCTCCGTGGGAACGGATTCCCCCTTCTGCAAGGCCCGGATGGCGAAGATGCCCCGGCTGACGTCGGTGGCCACCCGCAGTTCCTTGGCCCGCATATAAATATCGCCCAGCATGATGTTGTCGGAGATGATATCCTTGACGAAGGACCCCCGGTCATGCTTTTCCTCGTAATAGCTCTTGGCGGCATTCAGAGCCACCGTGGCCATGGAGCAGATGGTCTTGCTGATCTCATTGTCACCGAAGGCAAAGGCGGCATAATCAAACTGGTTGCCCCAGCCGCTGAGGGCCTTGAAGGTCTTACCGTCAAAGCAGACCATGCTGCCGGCAGCGCCGTTTACCGCCGCCACATACTCGCTCCAGCGCTGGCCGATCATAGACAGCTCGCTGCAGGCAATGACAACGCCCTCACCGTCGATCACGCCGACGGTTCGATCCGTGTTTTCCTTCAATTGCAGAACTACGTTCTGAAAGATTCTTCCGGACATGGCTGTTCCTCCTCAACACGAAAACTATGGATCACGCAGGGCCTACCCGCGCATACCTATTGTGCAATCTGTCAGTAAGGTCATTATAGCGATTATTTTGTCGGATTGCAAGATGTTTTTTCTTTTTTCAACAAAAAATCACTTTCCTCTTTGTTGAAGTTTCGAGGTTTTCCTGTCTCCTCCGTCAGTTTTGCTAATGCCTGCCATTCCTCTTTGGTCAGCAAACGGTACGCGCCCCGCTCCAGAACCGGATCCAACAGCAAATTGCCCATGCGAACGCGCTCCAAATACAACACCGGCTTTCCCAGATACGCCAGCATCCGTTTGATTTGGTGAAATTTTCCCTCCCGCAAAATCACATAGGCCTCGCTCTCCTCGCCAGAGGTCATGACCCGCAATTCCGCCGGTTGGCAGACCAAACCGTCATCCAGATGCAGACCCGCGGCAAAAGCGGCGCTGTCCGCCTCGGTAAGGCGTCCCGCCACCCGGACATAGTATTCCTTATCCACATGCTTTTTCGGAGACAGCAGCTCGTGAGCCAGTCCGCCCTCGTTGGTCAGCAGCAGCAAGCCTTCCGTGTCCTTATCCAGCCGTCCCACCGGGAACAGGCCCTGCCGCTGCAAATCCTGAGGCAGCAGGTCCAACACCGTTGCCCCCCGGCCGTCCTCCGTGGCGGACAGATACCCCGCCGGCTTGTTCAGCATGACCCAAGTATACCGGCGCCAGTTCAGCTTTTCTCCGTTGACCGCGATCACAGCCTGCTCCGGGTCTGCCTTTTCCTCAGCTGACCGGGCCGGGACGCCGTCCACCGTCACCCGTCCCTGACGAACCAGGTCCTTTACTTCCCTGCGGGACCACCGCCCCATAGAGGCGATGATCTTATCCAGCCGCTGCGCCGCCATAACTGATCCTCCCACGCTGTTTTTTTCAATTTTATCATAATTGGATGGAAAATGGAATAGAAACAAACAGGAGGGATGATGACCATGATGATCCAAGCAATTCGACTGACACGAAAAAAGGCCGCGCTGGCGGTCATTCTCGCAGGGGCCGTTCTGGCGGCGCTGATCCTGCTGCTGGGGCAGCACGGCGGTAACGTGGGTGCGTCAGAGCAGCCCTGTCTTTCCAGCAACGGAGAGCGGGTGGCATATCTGCGGGAACTGGGCTGGGAGATCGACTCGGAGCCGCTGACCACGCTGCAATTTCTGCTGCCGCCCAAACTCAGCGGGGACTACATCACCTACAACGATCTGCAAAAATCCCAAGGCTTCGACTTAGAGACCTGCTGCGGCAAGCAGGTGACCCGTTACACCTACACCGTCACCAACTATCCCCAGCGGCCCGACGGCGTTCAGCTCAACCTCTACATCTGTGAGGATCTCCCGGTGGCGGGGGACGTGGTCTGCACCGGGACCGACGGATTTCAGGACACATTGGTTTTCCCACAGCAAACGGATGCCTCCTGATAGCTGACTGCTCCACAGGACCCCCCACTTCCAACCGGGCAGCCAGCAGTTTATTGCCGCTATCATCGCCCATATCGAGCAAACCGCCAAAATGCCTAATCCATTTTGTGTTCCAGCATCCTCTGATCCCCTTGAAAATACAGAATCCCGAGGCTGTCGGGAACACAAAATTGAATTGGGCGTAAAAAAGACCTGCCGCTAAGCGGCAGGCCTTTCTATTGGTGCGAATTATTCGTCGATCTCGATAACAACGCCGGAACCAACGGTACGGCCACCCTCACGGATAGCGAAACGCAGGCCCTTTTCAATGGCGATGGGGGTGATCAGTTCGACCTTCATGTCCACGTTATCGCCGGGCATGCACATCTCGGTGCCCTCGGGCAGAGTGATGACGCCGGTCACGTCGGTGGTACGGAAGTAGAACTGAGGACGATAGTTGTTGAAGAAAGGAGTGTGACGGCCACCCTCGTCCTTGGTCAGAACGTAAACCTGGCCAACAAACTTGGTGTGGGGATGAATGGAGCCGGGCTTGGACAGAACCTGACCGCGCTCCACGCCCTGACGGTCGATACCACGCAGCAGAGCGCCGATGTTGTCGCCGGCCTCGGCGTAGTCCAGCAGCTTGTGGAACATCTCGATACCGGTAACGACGGTCTTCTTCTTCTCGTCGGACAGGCCAACGATTTCCACTTCCTCGGACAGCTTCAGCTGGCCACGCTCCACACGGCCGGTAGCAACGGTACCACGGCCGGAGATGGTGAAGACGTCCTCAACGGGCATCAGGAAGGGCATATCGGCCTTACGGTCGGGAGTGGGGATATAATCGTCAACAGCGTCCATCAGCTCCTTGATGCAGGCATACTCGGGAGCGTTGGGATCGGTGGACTCGGAAATCAGGGCGTTCAGAGCGGAACCCTTGATGATAGGCAGATCGTCGCCGGGGAAGTTGTAGGTGGTCAGCAGCTCGCGGACTTCCATCTCCACCAGCTCCAGCAGCTCCTCGTCATCGACCTGATCGCACTTGTTCAGGAACACAACGATGGCGGGCACGCCGACCTGACGGGCCAGCAGGATGTGCTCACGGGTCTGAGCCATGGGGCCGTCGGTAGCAGCGATAACCAGGATAGCGCCGTCCATCTGGGCAGCACCGGTGATCATGTTCTTGATATAGTCGGCGTGGCCCGGGCAGTCAACGTGAGCATAGTGACGCTTCTCGGTCTCATACTCAACGTGAGCGGTGTTGATGGTGATGCCGCGTTCCTTCTCTTCGGGAGCCTTATCGATGCTGTCATAAGCCTCGAACTCGGCCTTGCCCTGCAGGGACAGCCACTTGGTGATAGCGGCGGTCAGAGTGGTCTTGCCGTGGTCAACGTGGCCGATGGTGCCAATGTTAACATGGGGCTTGGTTCTTTCAAATTTCTGCTTAGCCATTTGAAAATCCTCCTGTCAGTTAAATGAATGATAATGGATTGATATGGACGGTGCGTTTCATAGCACCGTATATTTTACAATATCCCGCCGGGAAAAGCAAGACCTGAATTAGTCGGCTTTCTTGCCCCGCTCCTCCACGATCTTGTCGCGGATGCTCTTGGGGATCTCGGCGTAGCTGTGGGGCTCCATGGTGTACTGGCCACGGCCCTGAGTCTTGGAACGCAGGTCGGTAGCGTAGCCAAACATGTTGGCCAGAGGCACCAGAGCGTCCACCTGCTGTGCACCGGGACGGGCCTCCTGTCCCTGGATCTGGCCGCGGCGGGAGGTCAGGTCGCCGATGACGGTGCCCAGATACTCGTCGGGCACGATGACGGAAACCTTCATGATGGGCTCCAGCAGGACGGGATCAGCCTTGCGGCAGGCCTCCTTGAAGGCCATAGAGCCGGCGATCTTAAATGCCATTTCGGAGGAGTCCACTTCGTGATAAGAACCGTCATACAGGGTAACCTTCACGTCCACCACGGGGAAGCCAGCCACAACGCCGGACTGCAGGGCACCCTGGATACCGGCATCGACAGCGGGAATGAACTCCTTGGGGATGGCGCCGCCAACAACAGCGTTGACGAACTCGTAACCCTTGCCGGACTCGTTGGGCTCCACGGTGATCTTGACATGGCCGTACTGGCCGGAGCCACCGCTCTGGCGCTTGTACTTGGTGTCCTGATCCACCTTCTTGCGGACAGTCTCCTTGTAAGCGACCTGGGGAGCGCCGACATTGGCTTCCACCTTGAACTCACGGAGCAGACGGTCAACAATGATCTCCAGATGCAACTCGCCCATGCCAGCGATGATGGTCTGGCCGGTTTCTTCATCGGTGTAGGTCTTGAAGGTGGGGTCCTCCTCAGCCAGCTTCACCAATGCCAGACCCATCTTCTCCTGACCAGCCTTGGTCTTGGGCTCGATGGCGACACGGATCACGGGCTCGGGGAAGTCCATGGACTCCAGGATCACGGGGGCCTTTTCGTCGCACAGGGTATCACCGGTGGTGGTGTTCTTCAGGCCCACGGCGGCGGCAATATCGCCGGCCCAGACCTCTTCAATATCCTCGCGGTGGTTGGCGTGCATCTGCAGGATACGGCCCATGCGCTCCTTCTGGTTCTTCACGCTGTTGAGAACGGAGGAACCGGTAGTCAGGTGACCGGAGTACACACGGAAGAAGCTCAGACGGCCCACATAGGGGTCGGTCATGATCTTGAAGGCCAGAGCGGAGAAGGGCTCATCATCGCTGGGATGACGGTCCTCTTCCTCATCGGTCTTGGGGTTGGTGCCCTTGATGGCGGGCACGTCGTCGGGAGCGGGCATATAGTCCACGATGGCATCCAGCAGCTTCTGAACGCCCTTGTTACGGTAGGAAGTACCGCAGACAACGGGGACCATCTCGTTCTCAATGGTGGCCATACGGATAGCCTTGCGGATACGCTTCTGGTCGATCTCCTTGCCCTCCAGATAGTCCTCCATAATGGAGTCATCGAACATGGAGACGGCGTCCAGCAGCTTCTCGCGATACTCGTTGGCCAGATCCATCATATCGGCGGGGATCTCCTCCACGCGCATATCCTTGCCCATCTCATCATAGTAGACGTCAGCGTCCATCTCCACCAGGTCGATGATGCCCTTGAAGGTATCCTCGGCGCCGATGGGGAGCTGGATGGGCACGGCGTTGCACTTGAGACGGTCGTGGATCATGTGCAGAACGTTGTAGAAGTCCGCGCCCATGATGTCCATCTTGTTGACGTAGATCATGCGGGGGACCTTGTACTCGTCAGCCTGACGCCAAACGGTCTCAGACTGAGGCTCCACGCCGCCCTTGGCGCACAGAACGGTCACAGAGCCGTCCAGCACGCGCAGGGAACGCTGGACCTCAACGGTGAAGTCCACGTGGCCCGGAGTATCGATGATGTTGATACGGGTGGAAGGGAACTGATTCTTGGAACCCTTCCAGAAGCAGGTGGTAGCAGCGGAGGTGATGGTGATACCGCGCTCCTGCTCCTGTGCCATCCAGTCCATGGTGGCGGTACCGTCATGGGTCTCACCGATCTTGTAGTTCACGCCGGTGTAGTACAGAATACGCTCGGTCGTGGTGGTCTTACCGGCATCGATGTGCGCCATGATACCGATATTACGGACGTCTTTAAGCGGTGTTTTTCTTGGCATACGATCTTACTCCTTGCCTTACCAACGGAAGTGCGCGAACGCCTTGTTGGCCTCAGCCTGCTTGTGCATCTCTTCACGCTTCTTGACAGACGCGCCGGTGTTGTTGGCGGCATCCATCAGCTCACCGGCCAGACGCTCGGCCATGGTGCGCTCGCTGCGGGAGCGGGAATAGGCCGTCAGCCAGCGCAGGGCCAGGGTCTGACGACGGGCGGGACGAACCTCCATGGGCACCTGATAGTTGGCGCCGCCGACACGGCGAGCCTTGACCTCCAGGCTGGGCATGACGTTCTCCAGCGCCTGCTGGAAAACCTCAACGGGGTCCTTCTCCGTCTTTTCCTTGATCTGGTCGAAGGCAGCGTAAACAACCTTCTGAGCTACGCCCTTCTTGCCGTCCAGCATCACACTGTTGACCAGCTTGGTCACCAGAACGCTGCCGTACATAGGATCGGGCAGAACTTCTCTCTTGGGAACATTACCTCTTCTGGGCACTTTGCTTCCCTCCTTCTTATAGAATAGAAATCATAGGTACTCAGCGGCGGAACATTAGCCGCTGTACGGCCTGCCAAAGAGGTGTCATATATATAAACCTTTTCGGCAAAGCTCAATTCAGTGGCAGAATCTTACTTCTGCTTGGGACGCTTGGCACCGTACTTGGAACGTGCCTGCATACGGCCCTGAACACCCTGGGTATCCAGAGTACCACGGATAATGTGGTAACGGACGCCGGGGAGGTCCTTGACACGGCCGCCGCGGATCATCACGACGGAGTGCTCCTGCAGGGAGTGACCGACGCCGGGGATGTAAGCGGTGACCTCGTAGCCGTTGGTCAGGCGCACACGGGCGATCTTACGAAGCGCGGAGTTGGGCTTCTTGGGGGTCGCGGTTCTCACGGCGGTGCAGACGCCTCTCTTCTGGGGAGAAGGGAGAGCGGGGGTCTTGGTCTTCAGGGTGTTGAGACCATACTGCAGGGCGGGAGAAGTGGACTTGTAGGTCACCTGCTCTCTGCCTTTGCGGACCAGCTGGTTAAAAGTAGGCATGGAATAGTTCTCCTTTCTTTGAAAATGCGGCCAATCGAAAACGACAGCCTTTATTTTTTGCGGAACAGTCAGAAACTATTCCGAAAAAACCAAATTAGTTCAAAACCGTTACAACGGCGGCTCCCACCGCGATCCCGCAGGCACGGCCCAGCTGGGCCATGGTGTAGCCTTCCTCCACGGGAAGACTGCCGCAGGCGCTGCGGATGGGTTCCAGAACAAGCTCGTCCGCGTCACAGGCCAGAAATACCCGCTGGGCCCGTCCATCCCGGATCGCTCTGGCGGACTGTTTCACGCCAATCACCTTTTCCCGGGAAGCAAGCTCTGTCAACACGGGGGCATCCTCCTGAAACGCATGGAAAATTCCGCGGAATATAGTCCGCGCAGTTTGAAATTATAGCATGGACGATGAAAATCGTCAAGTAGTTTCCGAAAATCCACGAATTTTTTCCAGTTTTTTCAACTTTGCCTTTTATATCCCCGATTTTTCCGTCATTTTTCCGGAACACCGGCAATTCTGCTGATAGCAGGTATGAAAACAACGACTGCGAGGCGGCCGGATGGCCGCCTCGCAGATAACATATTATAAGGTATGCCGGGAGATCAGATCTCCTCCAGAGTGGCTTCCTTTTCCTGAACAGTCTCAGCGGGAACCAGCTCCTCGGCAAAAGTACGGTACGCCTGCAGGCCGGTGCCGGCAGGGATCAGCTTACCGATCAGGACATTCTCCTTCAGACCCACCAGATGATCCTTCTTGCCCATGATGGCAGCCTCCGTCAGAACCTTGGTGGTTTCCTGGAAGGATGCGGCGGACAGGAAGGAATCGGTGGCCAGAGAGGCCTTGGTGATACCCATCAGCAGCTGCGTGGCCTGTGCCTTCCGCAGAGGCTCGCCCATCTCGTTGGTCTCACCGGCCGCGTTGCGGCGGTCGATCTCCTCGTTGGCGGCCTCGAACTTCAGAACGTTGGTCATGGAGCCGTCCAGCAGCTTGGTATCGCCGGCATCCTCAATGCGCACCTTACGCATCATCTGACGGACGATGACCTCAATGTGCTTATCGTTGATGTCAACGCCCTGCTGACGGTACACGCGCAGAACTTCCTGAATGAGGTAGTTGTAAACAGCGTCGTTGCCGCGGATCCGCAGAACCTCGTGGGGGTTCAGAGCGCCGTAGGTCAGCTGGGTACCCTTTTCGATAACCTCGCCGTCCTTCACCAGCAGGCCGGTGTGAGGCACTGCGTAGGTGCAGGTCTCGCCGTCGCTGGCCGTGACGATCAGGTTCATCAGGCTGCCCTTGGCGGCTTCCTCGAAGCGAACGGTGCCGCCGATCTCAGCGATGGTGGCCATCCGCTTAGGACGGCGGGCCTCGAACAGTTCCTCAACTCGGGGAAGGCCCTGCGTGATATCGCCGCCGGCCAGACCGCCGGTATGGAAGGTACGCATGGTCAGCTGGGTACCGGGCTCGCCGATGGACTGGGCGGCAATGATGCCGACCGCCTCGCCGGGGCCGACAGGCTGCTGGGTGGCCAGGTTCATGCCGTAGCACTTGGCGCAGACGCCGCTGTGGGCCTTGCAGGTCAGAACGGTGCGGATCATGACGGTGGGATACTCGTCCTTGGCGGGATCAAAGCTGCACTCGTCGCCCTGGCGGGGGTTCTTCTGCACCCATGCACGAGTCTCCATGAGCTTGGCGTCGTCCTCCATCATCATCTTGGTGTTGGGGATCAGCACCTCGCCGGTCTCGGCATCCACCACGTCGCCAACCAGGTAGCGGCCCCGGACACGGTCGGAGAACTTCTCGATCACCTGACCGTTTTCGCTGATGCGGGAAACCTTGATGCCGTGGGTCACGCCGCAGTCCTGCTCCCGGATGATGACGTCCTGAGAGACGTCCACCATGCGGCGGGTCAGATAACCGGAGTCTGCGGTACGCAGAGCGGTATCGGCCAGGCCCTTACGGGCACCACGGGAGGAAATGAAGTATTCCAGAGCGGTCAGACCTTCGCGGTAGTTTGCCTTGATGGGGATCTCGATGGTCTTACCGGCGGTGTTCGCGATCAGGCCGCGCATACCGGCCAGCTGACGGATCTGCTTCATAGAACCACGGGCGCCGGAGTCCGCCATCATGAAGATGGGGTTGTAGCGGTCCAGGTTCTCCTGCAGAGCGGTAGAAACCTCGTCGGTGGTCTTTTCCCAGACCTGCACCACCTGCTTGTAACGCTCGTGGTCGGTCATGAAGCCCATCTTGTACTGGTTTTCGATGTCCACCACCATCTGCTCGGAAGCGGCGACCAGCTCGTACTTCTTGGGAGGAATGGTCATATCCGCGATGGAAACGGTGATGGCGGCGATAGTGGAGTTATGGTAGCCGGTGGACTTGATGGCGTCCAGCACCTCGGAAGCCACGGTGAAACCGTGCTTGTTGATGGTGCGGTCCACGATCTGGCCCAGCTGCTTCTTGCCGCAGGTGAAGGTGATCTCGTAGTCGCAGATGTGCTCGGGATCACTGCGGTCCACGAAGCCCAGATCCTGAGGAATGTTCTTGTTGAAGATGATCCGGCCGGGGGTGCTGGGCACCACGCGGGTAACGCTTTCGCCGTTGACCTCCAGCGTCCGGCGTACCAGAATGGGGCAGTGGGGACCGATGGCCCGGTCATTGTAGGCCATGAGGGCTTCGTCCTCGCTGGCGTACATGTGAACAGGCTTGAAGGTAGCGGGCTTCTGGCCCTTCTCCAGAGCGGCGTTGGCTGCCAGGAACTCGTCCGCGTCCACAATGCTCTGTGCGGTCAGGTTCGTGTCACCGGCATCCTCACACCAGACGGTCTGGGCGCCGATCTCGTCCTTGCCCATGCGGTCCATGGTCAGGTAGTAGGAGCCCAGCACCATATCCTGGGTCGGAACGGTGACGGGGCCGCCGTCCTGAGGACGCAGCAGGTTGTTGGCAGAGAGCATCAGGATACGGGCCTCCGCCTGAGCCTCGGCGGACAGAGGCACATGAATAGCCATCTGGTCGCCGTCGAAGTCGGCGTTGAACGCGGTGCAGTTCAGGGGGTGCAGCTTCAGAGCGCGGCCGTCCACCAGCACCGGCTCGAAGGCCTGGATGCCCAGACGGTGCAGGGTCGGTGCACGGTTCAGCATAACGGGGTGGTCCTTGATGATGACATCCAGAGCGTCCCACACCTCGGTGGTGCCCTTATCCACCATCTTCTTGGCGGACTTGATGTTATTGGCGGTGCCGTCCTCCACCAGCTTCTTCATAATGAAGGGGCGGAACAGTTCCACAGCCATCTCTTTAGGCACGCCGCACTGATAGATCTTCAGCTCGGGGCCGACCACAATAACAGAACGGCCGGAGTAGTCGACACGCTTGCCCAGCAGGTTCTGACGGAAACGGCCCTGCTTGCCCTTCAGGAAGTCGCTGAGGGACTTCAGAGCGCGGTTATTGGCGCCGGTGACGGCACGGCCGCGACGGCCGTTGTCGATCAGGGCGTCCACAGCCTCCTGCAGCATCCGCTTCTCGTTGCGGACGATGATATCGGGGGCGTTCAGGTCCATCAGGCGCTTCAGGCGGTTGTTGCGGTTGATGACCCGGCGGTACAGGTCATTCAGGTCAGAGGTGGCGAAGCGGCCGCCGTCCAGCTGCACCATGGGGCGCAGGTCGGGAGGCAGAATGGGCAGAACGTCCATGATCATCCACTCCGGCTTGTTGCCGGAGATCCGGAAAGCGTCCACCACTTCCAGCCGCTTGACAATCCGGGCCTTCTTCTGGCCGGAAGCGTCCTTCAGCTCGGCGTGGAGCTGGGCGGAGAGGGCCTCCAGGTCCACATCCGCCAGCAGCTTTTTCACGGCCTCGGCGCCCATGCCGGCCTGGAAGTCATCCTCATACTTTTCACGGTAGTCACGGTACTCCTTCTCGGAGAGGATCTGGTTCTTGGTCAAAGGGGTCTCACCGGGGTCCGTAACGATATAGTTGGCGAAGTACAGCACCTTCTCCAGGATCCGGGGGCTGATATCCAGCAGCAGACCCATCCGGGAGGGGATGCCCTTGAAATACCAGATGTGGGAGACGGGGGTGGCCAGCTCAATGTGGCCCATACGCTCCCGGCGCACCTTGGAACGGGTAACCTCGACGCCGCAGCGGTCGCAGATCTTACCCTTGTAGCGGATCTTCTTGTACTTACCGCAGTGGCACTCCCAGTCCTTGGTGGGCCCGAAGATACGCTCGCAGTACAGGCCGTCCTTTTCGGGCTTCAGAGTGCGGTAGTTGATGGTCTCAGGCTTCTTCACCTCGCCGTAAGACCACTCCCGGATCTGCTCCGGGGAAGCCATGCCGATCTTAATCGCGTCAAAGGCAAACTTGTTGCCGTTATTGGTTTCGATCATGTTGCGTTATCCTCCTTCAATGATTCAAATGATCCAGTTTTGTGGTGACGAATGTGTCTTCTGGATCATTCGTCGTCGAAGTCAACATCCACATCGGCGCCGGCATCCTCCGGCGCGTCTTCAAATTCAAAGCCGGACGCTTCAAACTCGGCGTCCTCCGCAACGTTGCGGTGGCGGTCATCGTCCGCGTCCATACGGGAGAGGTTGAAGGTATCGAGCGCGTCCTCGTCCTCCTTGAGATCCACCACGTTGCCGTCCTTATCCAGCACCTGAATGTTCAGGCACAGGGACTGCAGCTCCTTCAACAGCACGCGGAAAGACTCCGGCACGCCGGGGGTAGGAACATTGTGGCCCTTAACGATGGATTCGTAGGTCCGGACACGGCCGGTGACATCGTCGGACTTCACAGTCAGGATCTCCTGCAGGGTATAAGCAGCGCCGTAAGCCTCCAGGGCCCAAACTTCCATCTCGCCGAAGCGCTGGCCGCCGAACTGGGCCTTGCCGCCCAAGGGCTGCTGGGTAACCAGAGAATAGGGGCCGGTGGAACGGGCATGGATCTTATCGTCAACCAGATGGTGCAGCTTCAGGAAGTACACATAGCCAACGGTGACTTTGTTGTCGAAGGGTTCGCCGGTACGGCCATCGTACAGAACGCTCTTGCCCTCAGGATCCAGACCGGCCTTCACCAGCTCTGCCTGAATATCCTCGTAGGTAGCGCCGTCGAAAATAGGCGTAGCGACCTTGCAGCCCAGCGCATGGGCGGCATAGCCCAAGTGGACCTCCAGCACCTGACCGATGTTCATACGGGAAGGCACGCCCAGGGGGTTCAGCACGATGTCCAGCGGGGTGCCGTCGGGCAGGAAGGGCATATCCTCGGTAGGCAGCACGCGGGACACAACGCCCTTGTTGCCGTGGCGGCCTGCCATTTTATCGCCCACCTGAATCTTACGGCGCTGAGCGATATACACGCGGACCACCTGATTGACGCCGGGGCCAAGCTCATCGCCGTTTTCACGGGTAAAGACCTTGGTATCCAGCACGATGCCGCTCTCGCCGTGGGGCACCTTCAGAGAGGTGTCGCGGACCTCGCGGGCCTTTTCACCGAAGATTGCCCGCAGCAGGCGCTCCTCAGCGGTGAGATCGGTCTCGCCCTTGGGCGTGACCTTGCCCACCAGAATGTCGCCGGACTTGACCTCGGCGCCCACGCGAACGATACCGCGCTCGTCCAGATCCTTCAGCGCATCCTCGCCCACGTTGGGGATATCACGGGTGATCTCCTCGGGTCCCAGCTTGGTATCCCGGGAATCGATCTCGAATTCCTCAATATGAATGGAGGTATACAGATCCTCGCGGACCAGGCGCTCGTTCAGCAGAACGGCGTCCTCGTAGTTGTAGCCTTCCCAGGTCATGAAGCCCACCAGAATGTTCTGGCCCAGAGCGATCTCGCCCTGATCGGTGGCGGGACCGTCCGCCAGGACCGTGGGATCCTCCCACTCGCCCTTTTCGTTCAGGCGCTTGCCGTGGACCCGCTCGCCCACATCCACGATGGGATGCTGGTTGATGCAGGTGGTGTGGTTGGAGCGCAGGAACTTGGTCAGCTTATAATCCTTGGTCTCGCCGCTGTCATACTTGACGGTGACATGGCGGGCATCCACAGAAGTGACCACGCCGTCGCCCTCGGCCAGGACCACGATCTCAGAGTCGATGCAGATCTTGTGCTCCATACCGGTGCCCACGATGGGTGCGTGGGGCTTCAGCAGAGGCACGGCCTGACGCTGCATGTTTGCGCCCATCAGAGCACGGTTTGCGTCGTCGTTGGGCAGGAAGGGGATCATGGCGGTAGCGATGGAGACCATCATGCGGGGAGAAACGTCCACATAGTCGATGCGCTCCCGCTCCACTTCCACGATTTCGTCCCGGTACCGGGCGGTAACACGGGTATTCACCAGGCAGCCGTCCTCACCGATGGGCTCGGTTGCCTGAGCAACGATGAAGTTGTCCTCCTCGTCGGCAGTCATATAAGTGGCTTCCATAGCCACCTTGCCGGTCTCCTTGTCCACAGCGCGGTAGGGTGCCTCGATGAAGCCGTACTCGTTGATGCGGGCATAGGTAGCCAGATAGGAGATCAGGCCGATGTTGGGGCCTTCAGGGGTCTCAATGGGGCACATACGGCCATAGTGGCTGTAATGCACGTCTCGGACCTCCATGTTGGCGCGCTCGCGGCTCAGACCGCCGGGGCCCAGAGCGGACAGACGGCGCTTGTGGGTCAGTTCCGCCAGAGGGTTGGTCTGATCCATGAACTGGCTCAGGGGGCTGGAGCCGAAGAACTCCTTGATGGCGGCGGTAACAGGCCGGATATTGATGAGGCTCTGGGGGGTGACCACGTCCAGATCCTGAATGGTCATACGCTCCCGGATCACACGCTCCATACGGGAGAAGCCGATGCGGAACTGGTTCTGCAGCAGCTCGCCCACGCAGCGCAGACGGCGGTTGCCCAGATGGTCGATATCGTCCTTCACGGAGATGCCGCGGGCCAGACCGTTCATGTAGTTGATGGAGCAGAGGATATCGTCGATGATGATGTGCTTGGGCACCAGATCGTCCTTATGGAGCTTGATCTGCTCCTTCAGCTCCTCGCCGGAGTACTGGCCCAGCAGCTCCTGCAGCACGTCGAAGCGGACACGCTCCTTGATGCCGCACTCAGCCAGAGGATCGAAGTCCACATAGTGGCTGAGGTCGCACATCTTGTTGGACTGCACCCGCAGAGGCTGATCGTCCACCAGAATGACCACCTCGGCAACGCCGACGGTGTCCAGCAGGCGGGCATCCTCCTTGCTCAGCAGGTGGCCCTCATCGAAGAGCAGCTCGCCGGTAGCGGGGTCTGCCACAGGCTGTGCCAGCTTGTAGCCGGTGACCCGCTGCCAGAGGGACAGCTTCTTATTGAACTTGTACCGGCCCACAACGGACAGATCGTAGCGCCGGGGATCGAAGAACAGGTTGTTCATCAGGGTCTCGGCAGCTTCCACCGTGGGGGGCTCGCCGGGACGGAGCTTGCGGTAGATCTCCAGCATGGCGTCCTCATACGTCTTGCTAGGGTCCTTCTCCAGAGTAGCCGCGATGCGGGGATCGTCGCTGAAGCGGTCCAGGATCTCCGCGTCGGTCTTGAGGCCCAGCGCCCGGATCAGGCTGGTGATGGGCAGCTTGCGGTTCTTGTCGATACGGACCCAGAACACCTCGTTGGCGTCCGTCTCATATTCCAGCCAGGCACCCCGATAGGGGATCACCGTGGAGGTGAGGATGGGCAGGTCGGTCTTAATGTCGACCTCCTTGCCGTAATACACGCCGGGAGAGCGGACGATCTGAGAGACCACCACGCGCTCCGCGCCGTTGATGACGAAGGTGCCGGAGTGGGTCATCAGGGGGAAATCGCCCATGAAGATCTCCTGCTCCTTGATCTCCTCCGTCTCCTTGTTCCGCAGACGGACTGTCACCTTCAGGGGTGCGGCATACGTGGCGTCACGGGCCTTGCACTCTTCCACGTTATACTTGGGGGCTTCATCCATCCGGAAGTCGATGAAGGTCAACTCCAGATTGCCCTGATAGTCAGAAATCGCCCCAACGTCTGCAAAAACCTCCCGCAGACCGGTGTCCAAAAATTCCCGATAGGAGGTCTTCTGGATCTCCAGCAGGTTGGGCATGGGCATGACTTCCTCGTGCCGGGCAAAATTCTTTCGGAGGGTTTTGCCGTAGTACTTGTCCTTAGCCATCTTCACTTTCACCTTTCTTTTGCTCCGCCGCCCTGTCCGGCCGCGGGGCAAGTATTGTATCCGATACGCTCGGGTGAGTTGTTAAATTTATTTCAGTTTCCTATTGCCTTTCGTTGGCGGATGTGCTATCCTGTGTTCGTAATCAGGATGGGATTCCATCCGCTTCCGTTCATATAAGCGACTTATTTTATCACGAAATCTCTTGTCTGTCAAGGGATTTTTATTTTTTATCCCCCGAAAAATCGTTTTCTTTTCTTACATCCCCCGTTCAAACTCAGAAAATGACAATTCTCCCTCCAAACCGTCAGGCATA
>ENA-UEQY01001189-UEQY01001189.1-human-gut-metagenome-genome-assembly--contig:-NODE-1189-length-15630-cov-5.335691_pt1 | contig 15630 bp, 8 predicted proteins | sample MGYA00242949_ERZ507949 | MGnify/ENA primary metagenome ERZ507949 (study PRJEB26167, sample SAMN06115403) | human gut metagenome | host: Homo sapiens | place: China:Jiangsu | collected 2016-07-06... | reverse complement strand
TGCATCTTGGTTCCAACTATGTGGATTATAATAAATGGATGCATAGTCATCGGCTGACAGATAGTGAAAGACAGGAACAATGTGGACGGCATTTTGAATATCATCCGAAGTTTAGCATTTTGGTGCCATTATATGAGAGCAATTGTGACTTTCTGCGTGCGTTAATTGAGTCGGTGCAGGCACAAACCTATGGAAACTGGGAGTTATGCTTCTCGGATGGAGGAAGAGAAGAAAAATGTTTATACGATTTTTTGCAGGTATATATGCAAAAGGATCAGAGAATTCATTATATAGCTTCACAAGATGGAACGCTTGGAATAGCCGAAAATACGAATCAGGCATATACGCTTGCGACGGGAGATTATATTGTGTTTGGTGATCACGACGATTTGTTTGAGCCGGATGCACTTTATGCCTGCGTTGAGTCGCTAAATGCGAAGCGGGTGCAGGTAATTTATACCGATGAAGATAAGGTGGATGAAACAGGAGATTATTTCTTTGCACCGAATTTTAAACCGGATTTTAATATTGATTTGCTACGTTGTAATAATTATATTTGTCATATGTTTGTAGCAGAGAAAAACTTAGTGGATCAGGTGGGGTTGTTAAATCCAGCGTTTGATGGTGCGCAGGATTATGATTTTATATTCCGTTGCACGGAGCGGGCAGATGGCATTTGTCATATTCCGAAGATTCTGTATCATTGGCGGGCACATGCGGCATCGACAGCGGAAGATCCGGCAGCAAAACGTTATGCGTTTGAGGCTGGAAAACGAGCGATAGAAGCGCATTTGGCGCGACAGGGGCTGGCTGCGGAGGTTGTGGATGGAGCAGCTCCGGGGTATTATCAGGTGAGTTATCTGGTTCGGGGAGAACCGCTTGTGTCAATCGTGATTCCAAACAAGGATCATGTGGATGATTTGAAAAAATGTATTGATGCGATTGAACAACGGTCGACTTATCGGAATTATGAGATTATCATAGTAGAAAATAACAGTGTGCAACAAGAGACATTTGCATACTATGAATCACTTGTGGAAAATCCGCATATTCAGGTGTTGTATTGGCAGGAGGAATTTAATTATTCCAAAATCAATAATTTTGGTGTTGCACATACAAAGGGTAAGTATATTTTGTTGTTAAACAATGATACCGAACTGATTTCACCGGATTTTATTACTCAGATGCTTGGGTATTGTCAACGCAAAGATGTAGGAATTGTTGGTGCACGGTTGTATTTTGAGGATGGCACGATTCAACATGCAGGCGTAATTGTTGGGATTGGCGGAATTGCCGGACATGCATTTTCTGCAATGGATGAGCAGGCGGGCATCTATCAGCTTCGGACTTCTGTTGCGTGTGATTATAGTGCGGTTACAGCAGCCTGTCTGATGATTTCCAGAGAGACCTTCGATGCGGTTGGAGGACTGGATCCAGAATTTCAGGTGGCTTTTAATGATGTGGATTTTTGTTTGAAAGTAAGAAAGCTTGGCAAATTGGTTGTGTATGTTCCACAGGCAAAGCTGTATCATTATGAATCAAAATCCAGAGGTAAAGAAGATACTGTGAAAAAACAGAAGCGATTCCACAGCGAGATGCAGTTGTTTCAGTCAAGATGGGTGGATATTCTGGCAACCGGAGATCCGTACTACAACATGAATCTGGCGTTAGATGCGTTTGATTTCTCTGTGCGGAAATAAGAAAAAGGGGAGGCAGTGGCGATGAAGTTTCGACTTTCAGACTTGAATGCGGATACAATTAAAAAAGGCTTTGCGCATATTCGTTCGACTGCAATCCCGGAGGCGCTTTCCAAGGCACGTTCGATGGTGACGGGGTTGGATCTGGCGTATGATCGTTTTTTTAAAGAAAATATAGAGGCAGATGAGGAAGCACTTGCAACACAGCGGGAGCGGGTGTTTTCATACTGCCCTTGTATCAGTATTGTAGTTCCGGTGTATATGACACCGGAGCTTTCTTTACGTGCAATGCTGGAATCGGTGCTGCATCAGACCTATGGGAACTGGGAACTGTGTCTGGTCGATGGCAGTCAGGCGAAGGGAGAACCGCCGGTTCTTGATGCGCGCGTATCAGAGGATGGCGAATTGTCGGTGCTGGAGAAGGTGTATAGTTTGGAGACGGAGCGCATTATCTGGCAATATATGGAGAATGAACCGCGAATCCAGTACATAAAAATGGAAGAAAATCTTGGAATTTCCGGGAACAGTAACCGGGCATTGCAGGCGGCAAAAGGAGCGTATGTTGCATTGCTGGATCATGACGATGTCCTGACGGAGGATGCCCTGTACTGGGTGGTGGATGCTTTGCAGAGAGAACGCTATGATGTGGTTTATTCCGATGAAGACCGGATGGCAGAAAATGGAAGTCATTATCTGGAACCGCGATTCAAACCGGAATTCGATATCGACCTGCTGCGTGCATATAATTATATTTCCCATTTGTTTGTGGCACGGAGAGAGCTTATGCTGGCGGACGGAGGCTTTCATAGTCAGTATGATGGTGCGCAGGGCTACGATATGATCCTGCGTTGCTGTGAAGGCAACCGGGAGATCTGTCATATTCCGCGCGTGTTGTATCACAAACGGATTCATGATGGAACTTCTTCGGAGCGGGAGGCAAAGCATGCACAGGAGAATCTGGCGGGCAAAGAGGCATTGGAGGCACATGTGTCGCGGGAACATTTGCTGGCGCGTGTCATGATGACTGATCAGCGAAGCGTATATACGGTAAAATATGATACACCGGGCAATCCACTCGTGTCGATGATCATAACCGGGCATACGAATCGTTCGTTGATGGAACAGATGCTGGAGCCATTTTACGAGAAAACACGGTACAGTAATTTTGAGATTATCATTGTAGATGAAGACCGAACAGATGAGGAATTGCAGAAATATTACCAGCAGATGCAGAGCCGCAGACGAAATATTGCTGTGGTGGAGGCAGAGCCTGGGAAAAGCAGCACGGAATGCCGAAATCTTGGAACCTTGCATGCGAATGGCAGTTTCCTTTTATTTTTGGATGCGAATATGGAGATTGGCGATACGACAGCACTCGGTGAAATGCTAGGTATCGCTATGCGTGAAGACGTCGGAATTGTAGCCGGGACGGTCTATGATGATCGGGATCGGCTGTATTGCGCGGGCTTGGAATTCGCAGGGGCATATGAGTCTCCGGTTCAGAAATGGCAGGCGGAAACAGAACGTGCGATTGATCTGAAGGAAATAAAAAATTTATACCGCTATCCGTATCGCGGATTACCACAATTTGATGCATGGAAAGAATGGCGGAAGATCCGGCAGGATGAGACCGGTGCGATGCGGTACTATGGAATGAATCGCGAATATGTGATTGTGCCGGCACATTGTATGCTTGTGAAAAGATCAGTGTTTGTACAATTGGGTGGATTCTCGGATAAATTCCGGACAGAGCTTTCCGCACTTGACTTCTGTCTGCGTGTACGCGAGCATGGATATCGGATTGTAAATGCTGCTCATGCAAAATGGCAGCTTCACGATCTGCCTGATTCTGTCAGACAGGGGTGCGAGGCTGCCATCGTAGATGCGCAGATGGAACGTACAGAGCGGGATTTGTTTGAAATTCTGTGGTCACAGGTATTATCCCTCCGTTAAATCCCCCTTGGTTAATGTCTTTAATTGTTTGTCGCTGACAGAGTCAAGCTCGACGATACGGCTTGCCTGTCTGGCGATGGAACGCTCCAGATAGTTTCGTACTTCTCTTGCATTTGCAAAGTTTTCATCGTGGGATTTTGCCCAGATATTCAGTAACTCTTTGACGTATGCTTTTCCCTGTGCGTTTGGTTCGTATTCCTGTTTTTTGCACATGGATAAGAAGATATCATAAAGCTCGTCGCCGCTATAGTCCTCGAAATTGATGTATTTGTTAAATCTCGAACGGAGTCCCGGATTGGAGTCTACAAACTCCTGCATCAATTCGGTGTAACCGGCAACAATCACGATCAGATTATCGCGGTTATCCTCCATCATTTTAAGCAGGGTATCTACCGCTTCCTGCCCGAAGTCCTTTCCGTCTTTGCCTGCGGTAAGTGTGTAAGCTTCGTCGATGAAGAGTACGCCGCCTAAGGCACTTTCCACGACTTCCTTTGTCTTGATGGCAGTCTGTCCGACATAGCCTTCGACTAAGTTGGAACGGTCAACCTCGACCAACTGACCACCCGGCAGGATACCGAGACATTTGTAGATTTTGGCGAGCAGACGGGCAACGGTTGTTTTACCAGTTCCCGGATTCCCGGAAAATACCATGTGCAATGACATTTCCGGCTGCTTCATGCCACGCTCTTCCCGCAGCTTCTTCACCTTCAACAGGTTGATCAGTGATTTAATATCTTTCTTTACTTCAGAAAGTCCGGTCAGTTCGTTTAATTCATTTAGCAGATCATCTAATTTGATATCTTCCTCTGGAACTTCCTGCTTGTTGACAGTGCCTTTCATAGCAGCCATAGCCGCCTGCGAGGTCGATGCATTTTTGACAGGGGTGTTGGCAGCGGAGGCTGCCTTGTTCGGGGTGGAAGGTTTCGGTGGATTTTTCATTGCTGGATTTTTCCCCGGTTCGAACAGCTTCAGTTTGCGCAGATATTCCTCGATCATGCCGGTATAGGCCGTCAGCGTGGAGACTTCTGAGTCGGTTGTCCGGTTGTTGCAGGAAATGTATGCCTGACCGAGTTCAACATACAGGTTGTATAGATTTCTTGACTTTGAAAATCCTTTTGTCGTGCAGGCAGAAAGCCCAGACTGGTCAGCTTCCACAAAATAAGTCAGGGAACGTGGAATCGTTGTGGCAAATTCTGGAGTTGCCGTGCGATCCTGCTTGAAGCGCATCAGAGATTCCAATGTGAAATATTGTCCGAGATATTCGTGTAAAAAGCGTGTCTCCGGGTACAGGCTGCCGTCGGAGCTGTCTGTCAGATACACCAGAAACTGCAACAGATCAAAACGGATCATGTCATGCATGGAGATATCGGTTTTTGGACCAAAACCCTGTTGGCAGATGATCTCACCGTACATGTAGCAATCCGTGATTTCTTTCTTCAAATCGTTTAACATATTTTCTCCTTGCCCCTGTAAAGATTTAGGTATTGGCTTTGGAATTACACATAATACACAATTCATCGCAGACGCGCTCCCGCTCGGTTCAACACGTAGCAGACACTAAACTCACAGCACCATTTTATGGCACTGTTCGTTAAGTGCTGACGTGTTTCAACGGTCTGCTTATGAATTTGTGATTATGCGTAATTCCATCTACATCCATAAAAGTTTTACAGGTGTTCGTTCAATTTACCTTGGGTAAATGATACCGCAAAAACACTTTCACGTAAAGCGAAATATATTGAACAAGGTAGGGAAATATGGTACGATAAGAACCAAGTGTAGTCTGAAGAAATATTAAGGAAAAGGAAGACAATCGGCAATTTGAAGTGGTCGGGTAGCGTATATCAGCAAATTATCATGGAGCAATCATGAATACAACATATCAGGGATGTTTGAACACGATGTTCAAACAAGTCGCCGTTGAGCCATGGACGGCGAATCGGCGACGATCCCGTACGTTAGAAAAAGAGTATATTAGAACACTTAGTACTTTCTGGTTGCAATACATTCTATGGGTATTCATGATTGTTCCATGTATGACTGCGGAGGAGATGTTTCTCCGCTTCAAATTTGCCGATGTAAAAGGAGCGTATTATGCGGTTTCGACCATGCATTGACATACATAATGGCGCAGTCAAGCAGATTGTCGGCGGCAGCCTGAAGGATGAGGCTGATTTTGCCAAGGATAACTTCGTTTCGGAGCTGAAGGCAGATTTCTATGCTGATCTGTATCGCCGAAGCGGACTGGTCGGCGGACATATTATCCTGCTGAATCCGGCTGGCAGTACATACTATGAGGCAGATCTGGAACAGGCGAAGCTTGCACTTGCTGCATATCCACAGGGCCTGCAGATTGGTGGCGGCATCAACGCAGACAATGCAGAGCAGTTTCTGGATATGGGCGCGCGGCAGGTAATCGTGACATCCTATGTATTTAAGGATGGAAGAATCAATTACGAGAATCTGAAACGGCTGTCGAGTCTGATCGGTGCAGAGCATCTGGTGCTCGATTTGTCCTGTCGGAAAAAGGATGGCAGGTATTATATCGTGACCGACCGCTGGCAGAAATTTACAGAGGAAGTTGTTACACCAGAGACGCTGGACAAGCTGGCAGAATATTGTAGCGAATATCTGATTCATGCAGTGGATGTCGAGGGTAAAGCGGCAGGCATTGAGACGGAGCTTGCAACCATGCTTGGCACATGGGGCAAACAGCCGATGACTTATGCAGGCGGAGTTGGAAGCTTTGATGATTTAGAGAGCTTGAAGCAATGTGGACAGGATCGCATTGATGTGACGGTGGGAAGTGCACTGGATATATTTGGCGGTGCATTACCATACGATGAGGTTGTGAAATTTTGTTCGTAGTACCCATGTGGGACTACAATAAAACGATAAAAAGAGGGACAAAAACGATAGGAGGGTTTATGAGAAAATTCAGGAAGACAGCCGCAGTTGTTGCGGCGGCAGCACTTGCACTTTCGTTATGTGCATGTGGCGGAAAGACAGACAAGGCGACGACAGAACAGATATCTGGTGGCGGTGCAACCGTAACAGATGCAACAGCGTCAACCATCGAGGATGATGGCGACTGGACAACGACGGAACAGGAAGTTGTGGAGGATGACCGTTTCACGACGGTGGAAGGCGCAGATGCGATCGGCGTGACATTTGATGATGGTACAGATGGTTTTACGAGTTACATAAATAATGGTAACTTTACAATGTCCGCAGAAAATGGCGAACTCGTTTGTGACATTACAAAGAGTGGACCGCTTGAGCATAGCTGCCAGATTTATTACGATGGATTTACGATGGCAAAGGGCTGTGTCTATACGATGAGTTTTGATGTCAGAAGTGATATTGAACGTGTGATCCAGTGGCGTGTACAGATCAATGGTGGAGACTACCATGCCTATGCGAGTGATTTCATCACAGTTGGACCAGAGACACAGACGATTACAAAGGAGTTTACGATGGAAGAAAATTCCGATCCGGCTCCAAGATTTGTTGTCAATATGGGAACTCAGGAAGGACAGACTGAGGTTACAGAGGCACACAAGATTTACTTCGATAATATTTCCCTGTTTGTAACAGACGGTTCCAATGCGGAGAAGATTGTCGGTGCACCACAGCCGATTCAGGTAAAGGTAAATCAGATTGGTTACAAGCCGGATGATACAAAGACGGTGATTGTGACATCCAAGGACGATGAGAAATTCAAGATCGTAGATGCGAAGACAGATGAGACAATGTTTGTTGGTGCATACGGAGAGCTTTCGTATGACAAGTCTGCGGAATCAAACGTAAGACATGGTGATTTCACGGAGTTTAAGACACCTGGTACATACAAGATTATTTCCAGTCCATCTGGCGCGTCATATGAGTTCTCCATCGGGGATGATCTGTATGATGATGTGTATAAGGATGTTGTACTGATGTTATACAAGCAGCGCTGCGGAACAGAGGTGACAAAGGACATCGCTGGAGATTTCGCACATGAGGCATGTCATATGCAGGAAGCGACTGTTTACGGAGATACATCTGGAACAAAGATTGATGTATCTGGTGGATGGCATGATGCCGGTGATTACGGACGATATGTTGTGTCTGGTGCTAAGACGGTACAGGATCTCTTCCTTGCTTACGAGGATTATGGTCAGACTGCCGATGATCTTGGAATTCCAGAGAGCGGAAACAAGACACCGGATCTTCTCGATGAAGCAAAGTATGAGCTTGACTGGATGCTCAAGATGCAGGATGCAGCAAGCGGTGGCGTCTACCATAAAGTAACCGCACTTGTATTCCCGGAGACGGTACTTGCGGTTGATGAGACGGATGATATGGTGCTTGCGCCGATTTCCTATGCAGCAACGGCTGATTTCGCGGCTGTTATGGCAAAGGCATCTGTACTCTATGCAGAATACGATGCAGATTTTGCAAAGAGCTGTCTGGATGCAGCAACGAACGCGTATGCATTTTTGGAGGCAAATCCGGATATGAAGGGATATGAGAATCCGGAAGACCTTGTAACAGGTGCATACGATGATACACATCTTGCAGACGAGACACTTTGGGCTTCTGCAGAGATGTATATTGCAACAAAGGATGCAAAATATTTAACTGCGACAAAGACAGCACTTGACAGCAACTATCTGACAGGTTTTGGCTGGGCAGATATCGGAAGCTATGCGCTGTATGATCTTGCAAAGACCGAGGGCGTGGATGCAGATGTGGCAAAGACAGCGAAGGAAAAGCTGCTTGCAGATGCGGATGAGACACTTTCGAAAGCAGAGTCAGAGGGCTTCTTTACAGGTATGGGTGTGACATATCCTTGGGGAAGTAATATGACGATCACCAACAAGGGTATGGAGCTTCTGGCTGCTGCAAACCTGACAGGGGATGCCAAGTATACAGAATATGCGCAGAAGATGCGTGATTATATCTTCGGTGTGAACCCAACCGGATACTGCTATGTGACCGGCTATGGATCCCTCACCCCGAATGCAACACACCACAGACCTTCACAGGTATTAAAGGAGACTATGCCTGGAATGCTGGTGGGTGGTGCGAATAATAACTTGGACGATCCATATGCAAATGCAGTATTATATGGCATCGCACCGGGACGTGCATATGTAGATAATGAGCAGTGCTATTCATGTAATGAGGTAACGATTTACTGGAATTCTCCACTGATCTATCTGCTTACAGGTTTAAATTAAAAGAAAAGGATTAGGGTAGTACATTGATTCGTTTTATAAAGAAGATTCTTGCCAATGAGAAAATGCGATATCTGATTGCGGGAGGCTGTACGACAGCTGTCAACCTGGTAACATTCTTCCTGCTGCGCGTTATTACACCAATTTCAAGAAATACATGCAATGCCATAGCGATCGCTATGGCTATTGCTTTTGCATACTTTGCAAATAAATTTTTTGTATTTCAGAGTAAGAAGAAGGGATTTTATGCAACTCTGGTAGAGTCGGTGCAGTTTGTAGGCGCCCGTCTGGTGTCCATGGTTGTGGAAATTCTTGGACTGGCGATTCTGTGTGATACATTTCGAATCCATGAACTGGCATCCAAGCTGCTTGTACAGGTCATTGTACTGGTATTGAACTATGTGTTCAGCAAGCTGATTGTGTTCAAGGAAAAGAAACCATTTCACGAGAATATGCAGGATAACTGGTGCTATTATCTGTCGTTTGCAATCGTTGCAGTCGTCATGCTGGTTGTCTGTATCGCAGAAAAGATTGCACCGTTTGGAGAGAATTCCCTGACGCTGGTAGACAGTGTGCATCAGTATCTGCCGTTTTTCTCAGAACTCAGAGACAAGCTTCTGCATGAGAGAAGTCTTCTTTATACATGGAATGTAGCACTTGGCTCGAATTTCGTATCGCTTGCGGCGTATTATCTGATGAGCCCGTTTAATCTGCTGTTGTTACTATTTGGCAAGGAACAGATTGCGGCGGTTACCTGCTTCCTGATGTGCTTAAAGATTGCACTCACAGCCGTTGCAATGGTACATTTCCTAAGCTATAAGGATGGCGAGAAGAAACGCAATTTTCTGATTGTGGCGATCTCGGTTGCCTATGCGTTCAGTAATTATGTGATCGGTTACAACTGGAACACGATGTGGCTGGATTGTATTATGATCTTCCCGCTTATCATGCTGGGCTTCCAGCGGATGCTTGAGGAGAGAGATCCAAAGCTGTATGTGCTGTCCCTGTTCTATGCGCTCTATTGTAATTATTATATTGGATATATCATTTGCCTGTTTCTTGTGCTGTGGTTCTTTGTCTATGAGCATAAGACAGTGAAGCGATTCTTCATAAATGGATTCCGGTTTGCAGTGTATTCCCTGTTATCCGGTGGTATGGCAGCATTTATCCTGCTTCCTGCATATCATGGAATCATGGCGACGGCAGCGGGAGATATGGCAATCCCAAAAGGAACATGGTATGGAAATATCTTTGTGATGCTGCGGCAGCTGCTTGTATTTACAAAGCCGATTACGAATCAGATCTTTGATGGCGGTGTGAATCTGTACTGTGGCATGCTGGCGGTTCTGACGATGTTCCTGTATCTGTTTGTGAAGGAACATCCGTGGAAGAAGTTCCGCAAATATGTGCTGTTGGTGCTGCTTGTGATCAGCTTCAATCATGGGACGTTAAACTATATCTGGCATGGCATGCATGACCAGTATGGAATCCCGAATCGGTTTTCATTTGTGTTTATTTTTGTGTTGCTCGTTATGGCATATGATGCAGTGCAGTCGATTACAGAAATCGATATTTATTTTGTGATTTCGTCAATTTTACTGGCAGGTGCGTTTGCATTTGCCTGTAAACAGCAGGCAGGCGCGACAATTGGCAAATATACATTGCCGGCGAGTCTTGTGCTGCTGGTGATCTACGGCGTGACCTGTTGCCTGCGGACGTCGAAGAAGATCACGCATGCGACTTACATTTCGGTGATTGGAAGTGTCTGTCTGGTCGAGCTTGTGGCAAATGCAGCATATGGATTTTCGGAAAATGGGTATTGTCATTACAAGCAATATTACAAGACGAGTCCGGCAGTGACAGAAGCGAATGTGCGCGTGCGGGAGATGGCAGAGGAAGAACAGGCAGGCTTTTATCGTTCGGAACTGATGAATTACACGGTACTGGATGAGGCAAGCTGGCATAACATGCCGAGCGTCAGCACATTCAATTCAACGGTTATGGGACCGGTTGTCACCACGATGGGCAAGCTTGGATTTTATACAGGCGCAAATGAATTTTTGTATCGTGGCTATACGCCATTTACAAATGCAATCTTTAATATCCGGTATCTGCTGGAACGACCGGGAGATCTGAATAATTTTGATTATAATTATAAAGAAACGGTGGATAATGTATCCATCTATGAGAATCCATACCCGACCTCTATTGGATTTGCGGTGAGCAACAATGTCAAGGACTGGGATCAGAGCCGTTACTCTGCAATGATCGCGCAGAATACACTGGCATATGACATGACTGGCTATGGCGGATTCTTCCAGGACGAGTATCCGGCGATCAGTGTGACGAGTGATACGGCGAAAGTCAGCTATGAGAATAATCAGGTCAGCTTCACAGCAAATGCATCTGGACCGATGTGTTTTATGTTGAGCTTTACTGCGGATCATGCAGGCGATTATTACGTGAACTGCCGTGGTAATTATGTGACGAAGATCCGGTTTTATAAGAACGGACAGGAAATCGCTTATGACCGTTATCAGATCCAGATTTTCCATCTGGGACAGCTGGAAGCGGGCGATTACATTTCCATTGAATACGAATACAGCAATGTCAGTGGCTCCGAAGTGGCACCATTTTATGTGGCAACCTTCCATCAGGATGTGTTTGAAAATGTATATCGGGAATTGACGAACCATATGCTGGAGGTTGAAACGGTAAAGGATGGCTATGTCTATGGCACGATCGAGATGCCGGAGGATAAGACACTGTTCACAAGCATTCCTTATGATGAAGGCTGGACGGTAAAGGTCGACGGAAAAAAGGTGGATTACTACAAGGTGGCAGGCGCATTTATCGGTGTGGATATCGGTGCCGGTTCGCATACGGTTGAATTTTCCTATATGCCGCAGGGTATGCTTTTTGGCATTGCGATTTCCGTGATCTGCATGGTGTTACTGTTGGTTTCCCTGCAGGTGGAGAAGAAATTGGAGGTGCGGAGAATCGAGAAGGCGAACGCACGCGAAGAGAATGAAAAACCAGGCGAAAAACTTGCAGAAGAGGTCGAGACAGATATTGAAAATCTCGAAAATGTATAGTAAAATGTTGATAAATAGGGGGTGTTATGCACATGGAAAAACTAGCAAAATTAGGGTGGCAGAAACTAATCATCATTGCAGCGGCGCTGGATATCGTGCTCGGAATTATATTTGGTGCGATCTTTAAGGCGGTTCCGGCGGGAATCATCGTTGGCGTGCTGGCTGCGGCTGTCACGGGAGTGATTGTATTTGCGCTTGGTGGCGGCGTTGTGGCAGGCCACACAAAGGGTGACAAATACAAGAAGCTGTTCATGAATCTTCCGATCGGATTTGCACAGGCAAAGATCATCACAGATTCACTTGGGAACAGCATTGGGTACTGCATTCAGGAAGCAAATGAGCGGTTCGGAAGTTACTTCAATCTGGATGCATCTGATTATCAGGACAAGATTCTTGGTGAGAGTAAGATCGAAGTGTTACAGGATATTAACGCATGGTTTACTGCGTATAATACCTCTGGAACCAAAGAGGGCGACTTCATGGACGTGGAGATCACGATGGAGAAGCTTGGCAAGGTATTTAACACAGTTATGTACAAGTCTGAGGCTGACTATATCAACATGGTTGTTATTGATATTACAGACCAGAAGGAGACGGAGAACAAGCTGTCTGCAGCAATCGAAGATGCGAATGCAGCATATAAGACACAGGCAGAGTTCCTCGCGAACATGAGCCACGAGATTCGTACTCCGATCAACGGAATCCTTGGTATGCTGCAGCTTACGCTGATGGCAGATGATCTGCAGGCAGATTACCGCGATAACCTGCTCACTGCAAAGGGCTGTGCAGATAACCTGCTTCGCCTGATCAACGATATTCTTGATATCAGTAAGCTGGAAGCTGGTAAATATAATCTGAAGGAAGAGATCTTCGATGTGCGTGCAGCCATTGAGGAGACGGTAGCTGCACAGGTACCGACAGCGACAAACAAGGGACTTGCCCTTGACTGCACATTTGGTAACAATATTCCAAAGCTTGTAAAGGGCGATGGACAGAGAATCCAGCAGATTTTGAATTGTTTGCTTTCCAATGCATTAAAATTCACATCTGAGGGAAGTGTAAGAGTAAAGATTGCTGCAATTGATGCAGAAAAAGAGAATATCAACCTGCGTATCGCGGTTGCTGATACTGGTATCGGTATCTCGGAGAAGAACATGGATAAGCTGTTTATCCGGTTCTCACAGGTCGATGGTTCCGATACAAGAAAGTATGGCGGTTCCGGACTTGGTCTGGTTATCTCCAAGCAGATTGCAGAGCTGATGGGTGGTAACATCAGTGTGCAGAGTAAGGAAGGCATCGGTTCGACGTTCATTGCAGAGATTCCTCTGAAGGTTGTAAAGGCAGCCGAGGTGGAAGCAGCCAAGAACATGGAAGAAAAAGAAGATGCCGCAGTATTCTCGATCAATGCACACAGCAAGGCGCGTATCCTTGTTGCAGAGGATGAGCCGGTCAACCAGCAGGTTATCGGTAAGCTGCTCGGTATGGCAGGATTCTCTTATGATATTGCAGAGAATGGTGAGAAAGCAATTGAGCTGTTCAAGCAGAAGGAATACGATGCAGCGCTGTTCGATGTACAGATGCCGGTTATGGATGGTATCGCAGCAACACAGCAGATTCGTGAGATTGAGCAGAAGGAGCATAAGAAGCGCCTTCCGATCATTGCAGTTACAGCGAGAGCCATGTTTGGTGATAAGGAACGAATCTTAGAGAACAAGCTCGATGATTATATTGCGAAACCATATAATCTGAACACGGTAGTTGAGACACTCAACCGATATATTGATAAAAAAGAGGATTAACATTTAATTCACGAAAAATTAAACGATTTTTCATATATGTTGGTTGACTGGATATCTTTTTAGTGATACAATTTCGGTGGTTTTGGGTGGATAACTGCCCTGAATTAATAAAAAGCAAAGGAAGGAAATTTTAAGATGGCAAACATTGATTTAACTAAGTATGGAATTACCGGAACAACAGAAATCGTTCACAATCCTTCATATGAAGTTTTGTTTGAGGAAGAGACAAAGGCTTCAAACGAGGGTTATGAGGTTGGACAGAACACAGAATTAGATACAGTTAACGTTATGACAGGTGTATTTACAGGACGTTCTCCCAAAGATAAGTACATCGTTATGGATGAGAATTCTAAGGACACAGTATGGTGGACAACAGATGCTTACAAGAACGACAACCATCCTATGACAGAAGAGACATGGGCAGTTGTTAAGGATCTTGCTAAGAAGGAGCTTTGCAACAAGAAGCTTTATGTTGTAGATGCATTCTGTGGTGCAAACAAGGATACACGTATGGCAGTTCGTTTCATCGTTGAGGTTGCTTGGCAGGCTCACTTTGTAACAAACATGTTCATCAAGCCTTCAGAGGAAGAGCTGAAGGATTTCGAGCCGGATTTCGTTGTTTACAACGCATCCAAGGCTAAGGTTGAGAATTATGCAGAGCTTGGTCTTAACTCTGAGACATGTGTAGCATTCAACATCACATCTAAGGAGCAGGTTATCATCAATACATGGTACGGCGGAGAGATGAAGAAGGGTATGTTCTCTATGATGAACTACTACCTCCCACTTAAGGGTATCGCTTCAATGCACTGTTCTGCTAACTGCGATATGGAAGGTAAGCATACAGCTGTATTCTTCGGCCTTTCAGGTACAGGTAAGACAACACTTTCTACAGATCCTAAGAGACTTCTGATCGGTGATGATGAGCACGGTTGGGATGACAACGGTGTCTTCAACTTCGAGGGTGGATGTTATGCAAAGGTTATCGGACTTGATAAGGAGTCTGAGCCAGATATCTACAACGCAATCAGACGTGACGCTCTTCTTGAGAACGTGACAGTTGATGCAGCAGGTAAGATTGATTTCGACGATAAGAGCGTAACAGAGAATACTCGTGTTTCTTATCCAATTGATCATATTGAGAAGATTGCATCTAAGGTAAATGGCGTTTCCGCAGGTCCTGCTGCAGAGAACGTAATCTTCCTTTCAGCAGATGCATTTGGAGTACTTCCTCCAGTATCTATTCTGACACCAGAGCAGACAAAGTACTACTTCCTTTCAGGATTTACTGCGAAACTTGCTGGTACAGAGCGTGGTATCACAGAGCCTACACCTACATTCTCAGCTTGCTTCGGACAGGCATTCCTTGAGTTGCATCCTACAAAGTATGCAGAAGAGCTTGTTAAGAAGATGGAGAAGAGCGGAGCTAAGGCTTATCTCGTAAATACAGGATGGAACGGAACAGGCAAGCGTATCACAATCAAGGATACTCGTGGAATCATCGATGCAATCCTTTCAGGTGATATCAAGACAGCTCCTACAAAGAAGATTCCTATGTTCAACTTTGAGGTTCCAACAGAGCTTCCTGGTGTAGATCCAGCAATCCTTGATCCAAGAGACACATATGCTGATCCTACTGAGTGGGAGACAAAGGCTAAGGATCTTGCTGAGAGATTCCAGAAGAACTTCCAGAAGTACACAACATACGATGCTGGTAAGGCATTGGTTGCTGCTGGTCCTAAGGCTGAGTAATTGAATCGCTTATAAATAAGGGTAACCCGCGTCGGCTGACGCGGGTTATTTTTTACCCTGTTTTATGTAGGGGATGGTTCTTAATAATGGACATTCAATACAAGTATCTCTA
>ENA-UEQY01001187-UEQY01001187.1-human-gut-metagenome-genome-assembly--contig:-NODE-1187-length-15635-cov-4.456100_pt1 | contig 15635 bp, 10 predicted proteins | sample MGYA00242949_ERZ507949 | MGnify/ENA primary metagenome ERZ507949 (study PRJEB26167, sample SAMN06115403) | human gut metagenome | host: Homo sapiens | place: China:Jiangsu | collected 2016-07-06... | reverse complement strand
CAATGTATAATTATTAGTAGCACCCGGATTAGAGAACTCCGTATCAGTACGCATTGAATTTACAGGAAGATACTTAAAAGCATCTGATTTCAAAGGAGCAGTAATATGATTATATCCTAAACGGAATGCAAATTCCGGTGCTAACTTAAATTCAGCTCCAACACGAAGTGTATGAACTGCCTTCATCATTGCTTTAATGTCTGCAGTCTGTCCCAATTCATATCCGTCCGGATCTTTCATTTTAGCTGAAGTGCGGTCTGAATATTCATACTCAACTCCCAATGCTACAGAAGAACCGATGGTATATCCCATACTTGCATTAAACTTCCACGGAGTAATTAACTTATATTCATATTCTCCTTCAGTATCATTTCCACGAGCATCATAAGGTTTGGTAATATCATTTAAATCTTCACTCAAGTCGAAACGAAGATAAGCAGTATTCCGTTCCTTCAAACTAAAGAAAGTCGGAGTATGTACAGCAGCACCAATGCGGAATGAGGATGACTCAAAAGGACGAAGAATAAAACCAAGTTTAAAATCAACTCCACTACCATCTACCCAAAAGTCATTTCCCAACGTATATCCTCCATGACCATTTCCGTCCTTATCAGTAAAGTCTTCATTATATTCACTAGTTCTGTCATAGTTTACACTATAAAGTCCTAATGTTGCTCCAACATAAAAACGATCATAAAAATTCAGCGCACCATTCAAATCAAAAGAATGGATACCTCCACTTTCTTTCGAACGATAAGACTGGCTCACAGCATCTCCTGCCTGAAAATAGGGTTCATATCCCTCAAAAGGAGGATCTTCTTTATCCTCTTTCTTCGGATCTACTTCTCCATAAACAGGATTCACTAAATGTGCATTATATCCCATGATACCCAACCAAGGCAATTCAGGATTCTGAAAAGCATCATCGCTCCTCAAAGCAGCTTCCTTGAACGGATCAAAGTCTCCGTATGAATCAAAGTTCACCATATTAGCCATCTGAACTGTTTGAGAAGTATTGAATACTCCACTCACCAGCATACTTCTATTGAAGGACTTCATTTTGCGATAATTGAAACCAAAGTTGGCAAATCTCAAAGCAGTTGTATTTCCTATTTTTGTAGAGAATACAAATCCGGCATTATCGAATGAACCATGGAACTTGTCAAGACTCGCTCCATTAGCTTTTGTTCCTGTATTATCAAAGCCAAACGACACCATAACATCATTACTGCGATAAATTCCGATACCAGCAGGATTGGTTCCCATAGTGGTTATATCTCCACCTAAAGCTCCCATGGCACCGCCCATACCTACAAAGCGGGCAGTTCCATTTAAATCACTTCCCATCCATCGATTTGCATCATAGATAGTTGTTTGAGCATTTAGAAATCCTACACTTATCAAAAGAATACAAATCGCTAATATTCTATTACTTTTCATAATCAATCTCTTTTGAAATTATAAACTATCTTCTATAGCTACCACCAGAACTACGTGAAGAACCACCACCGCCGCTACTACGTGAAGAACTGCCACTGCTGCCAGAACTACGAGAATAACTACCGCTACTACCTGATGAATAGCTACTTCCACTACTTCTTGAATAACTACCTGAATTAGAAGAGCGGGATGATGATCTGTCAGGCGTATAACTTCTTGATGGAGAAGTGGAACTTCCACGTGAATAGCTACTACTGCTACGGCTACTATTTGTTCCGGAACTTCGCGTCGAACTATTACTTCTATTATAAGAGGAACCAGAATTGCGTGTACTAGTACCAGAAGTACGTGTACTGCTTGGACGTGTATACGTTTCTGTATTTCTACGAGAGTATGAACTTCCTGAACGAACAGAGCTATTGCTACCGCTACGAGTATAATCGCGAGTACCTACAACTCTACTATTTGTACCTGTACTACCTGAACGGCGAACACTTTGTCCAACAGAAGAATTGGCAGGTCTGGTAGTTGACGAACCGACACCTCTTCTGTAAGAAGTAGAATTATAATTTCTCGAACCAGAATAATAGGAACGATTATTACCATTAATCACACTACGTCCGGCATAATAAGGTCTTCCACCTCCGCCCCAGCCCCAGCTAGGACCACCATGCCAATGGTGATGATGTCCCCAATATCCGCCGCCATACCAGCCACCCCAGTAGCCGCCATACCAGCCGCCCCAATAACCGGGGTAATATCCCCAAGAGTAGTAAGGACGATTCCATCCCCAGCCATAGTTCCATCCCCAGCCGTAAGAGCCATAACGCCAATCCCACCAAAGCGGGTTACTGAACGTCGGGAATGCATAAGCATACATACCATCGGTATATACGTTCCAGTCCCATGAATTCGGACCGTAAACTACATCCCAGTACAACGGACTGCTGATACTGATAGCAAAACGCGGATTGCGGAAACGAATGATACGTTCAGCGTATTCATAGTCGTCTGTTGTACCATTGAATTCGCCCGTCACCCATTCTCCGTCCAAATCCGGATTAGATTTTTCCTTTATATATAAGGTATCATTATCCATTACGAATTCATTTTCACGTGCATCGTAACGACGGTTATATTCATCCACATCCCGTGTTCTTCCCTTACGGTCCTGAACAACTACTGTAGTACCCGGTGAAGTATAGATGTTAGTCGTCACCTGTTTCTTCGGTTCCTTCTTAACTGGAGTTTCTTTCTTCTCCTGTTTGTCTTTAGAAGGTACGAAGTAAAGGTCGTCATCAACGCTTTGTGCAAAGATACCTATCGGAAGGCACAAGGCAAATAGCAAGAAATAAACAATCTTTTTCATATCATCTCGGTTTATGTAATTACTTAAACTTATTCACGTTACAAAGATAATGAAGAGATTTTTCGTCCGGGGGAGATTTTCCCCAAAGGATAATAGGGAAATCCCTATTTCTAACTATCTTTGTAGAAGATACAACGCTCACCGGCATAAAGTTCAGGCAAACTTGACTTTCTATACCCGGATTGCTGTATCTTTGCACATTATTCACCAGCATTAAAAACAACTATGAAGTATTTTGAGTTCACATTCCGCACCCAGCCTTGTACCGAAACCGTCAATGACGTACTGGCTGCCATATTGGGTGAAGTCGGATTTGAAAGTTTTGTTGAGTGTGAAGGCGGACTGACCGCATATATCCAACAGACATTGTGTGATGAAAACGCCATCAAGATTGCCATCAACGAGTTCCCCCTACCCGATACGGATATTACTTATACATATACCGAAGCGGAAGACAAGGACTGGAACGAGGAATGGGAAAAGAATTTCTTCCAACCTATCATTATCGGAAACCGATGTGTGATCCACAGCACTTTCCACCAAGATGTCCCCAAAGCGGAATATGACATCGTTATCAATCCTCAAATGGCCTTCGGAACAGGACACCACGAGACTACCAGCCTCATCATTGAAGAATTATTGGACAGCGAACTGAAAGATAAATCCCTGCTCGATATGGGCTGCGGAACTTCGATTCTTGCCATCCTCGCACGTATGCGGGGCGCACGCCCCTGTACAGCCATCGACATTGATGAATGGTGCGTACGAAACTCCATCGAAAACATCGAATTGAACCACGTAGACGATATTGCCGTATCAGAAGGAGATGCCTCGTCGCTTGCAGGAAAAGGACCTTTCGACGTTATCATCGCCAACATCAACCGGAATATATTACTAAATGATATGAAGCAATATGTTGCCTGTATGCATACGAATTCCGAACTCTATATGAGTGGATTTTATGTAGACGACATTGCCGCCATCCGCGAAGAAGCGGAGAAGAACGGACTGACTTTCGTTCATTATAAAGAGAAGAATCGTTGGGCAGAAGTGAAATTTATTTATAAAGGATAAGAGCCAACAAATATCTTTAAAAGAGAAAGCTCCCTTATCATTAAGAGATATAAGGAAGCAAGCAAAAATCGCAGTCGATATACGCTATGAACAAGCGTAAGACTCCAGATTAATGCAGAAAAAAATAGTGACGGTATATGCTTGGGATAGTGACGCTATCCCAAGCATATACCGTCACTATTTGCATCGGATAGCGTCACTATCTTATAAAGAGAAACAAAGTCGTTACGCGAACTCTTTTTTGACCTGTTGGCACCATGCTTTGATTTTCTTTTCCGCCTGTTCGGACTGATTATCCAAATCGACAACCAACCCGCACCACTGCTCGCCACGTAAAGCCTTGGAACGTTCGAAAGTGTAACCTTCGGAAGAAGTAAAACCGACCAAAGTAGCCCCATCCCCTTCAAAAACTTCTGCCAGCAGACCGATTCCATCTGCAAAATTTTCCGGATAACGTATCTGATCTCCCAAACCGAAGATAGCAACCTTCTTACCTTTCAATTTCATTGTTCGGAGTTCCGGCAACAGTTCGTCCCAATAAGTAGGAAGTTCTCCGTCAAACCAGGTGGAAGCACCCACAATGAAGCAGTCATAAGCAGCAAAATCATTCTGCCAGGCCTGCTCGATAGGCACTACTTCTATCTTGTCTTCACCAAACTCTTTCTGTATTTTCTCTGCCACCCAACTCGTTCTTTCGGCTTTGGTAGCATAAAACAAACCTATCTTTTTCATAATTCTTCTCTTTTAATATTCCAATAATTTCCGTGCAGCTTCGTATATCTTAGCTTCGTCCGGCAAAATTTCTTTTTCCAGTATCGGATTGAAACCGACGGGAGTAAACGTAGAACCGACACGCTGCACCGGTCCGTCGAGATAACGGAACATTTCCTCACCAATCATTGCTGCAAGCTCCGCACCGAAACCGGAGAATACTTTATCTTCATGTACAACCAATGCTTTGCTGGTCTTCTTGACCGATTCAAAGATTGCCTCTTTATCCAGCGGAATCAGAGAACGAATATCAATCACTTCTACTTTCCAACCACCCTCTTTCTCCAATCGTTCGGCAGCATGCAGACAGAAATGGGTCGTATTTCCATAGGTGATAATACTCAAATCCGTACCCTCACGGCGGATACGTGCTTTTCCAAAAGGTACTTCAAAGTCTTCCGGCACCACAGTGGCAGCTTCTACCGAATTATACAATGCTTTCGGTTCAAGAAACAAAGTAAATCCCTTAGAGCGCATACTAGTACGTAACAATCCGGCTGCATCATCGGCAAAAGAAGGGCAGACAATTCGTGCTCCCGGCAATGTAGTCAAAGCTCCTTCTATATTTTGAGAGTGATACAACCCTCCACCGATATAACCTCCGGAAGCCAACCGCAGCGTTATATTCGGGGCAAACTTACCATTGCTGCGCCAATACTCATGCGTACATTCTACATATTGTTCTACGGCAGGCCAGAAGTAATCAGCAAACTCCGCTCCCTCTATCACGACATGGATTTTAGGATCAAAGCGGCTCATTCCGTTGGCGGTGCCTACAATATAATCTTCGGCAATCGGCGCACTGAACACACGGGCTTCGCCGAATTCCTGCTGCATCCCTTTGGTGACATTAAACACACCGCCTTTCTCTCTGTTTGCTACGTCCTGTCCCCAGATAAACGTATCGGGATTGTAACGGAATTCGGCTTTCAATGTCTCGTTAATGGCATTTACCAGAAAGGTCTTTTCGCCCTCTGCTTCATGAGTACCTTCTTTGTACTTCTGGGGTTGATAAGGTTCGGGCATCACAAAATCGTAGATACTCTTAGGATCAGGATCGGGAGCAGCCAACGCTTTTCGGTTGGCAACCGACAGTTCTTTCTTTGCGTCAGCTTCGATCTGTTGCAACTCTTCCTCCGTCAGGCGTTTGTAACGCAACAACATCCGGCGGAATTTCATTAGCGGATCGGCATCTTTTACGTATTCCAGTTCGTTCTCATCCCGGTACAGGGTATGTTTATCCGAGTTGGAATGGGAACCGATACGAACACAGTTGGCCTGCACAATCACCGGATTACGGGTTTCCCTTGCATATTCGTGAGCTTCGGTCATGGCATTCATCGAGTCGAACACATCTTTTCCATTGCAATAGATGATTTTCAGATTCTTGAAACCAGAGAAGTTCTCGGCAACTTTGCGATTGGCCGTCTGTTCCGATTTAGGGACAGAGATTCCATATCCGTTGTCCTGTATCACAAAAATGACAGGAAGACGTTCAAGGCTGGCGCCATTGATAGCCTCATATACAAAGCCTTCGGAAGTGGCAGATTCTCCGTGAGAAGTGATGGCGACTCCTTTATGTCCATAATATACCATTGCCCGCGCCACACCTGCAGCATGAAGGTCATGCGTTCCCGTAGCGGAAGAAATGTTTTCGATGTGCCATTCCGGTTTGGCGAAATGGTTCGACATGTGACGTCCGCCGCTACCCGGGTCTGTCGCTTTCGAGATACCATTCAGGATGATTTCTTCCGGAGTCATTCCGGCAGAAAGTACAGTCAGCATATCGCGGTAGTAAGGAAACAGGAAGTCTTCGCCCAAAGTGAATACCTGACCGATGGCAAGCTGAATACCATCATGCCCCGCGTAAGGAGCATGATAAGACCAACCCAAAGATTGCAGCAGGTATGACGGTGCTTTTTCATCCAAAGCACGCCCCAATGTCATCAGATGATACCACTTTTTCAGGGTTTCTACATCTGTCGTTTTTATATCATATTTCTTTTTCATAGTGAATGAAGTTCTTAATGAGTGAAACAATCAGTTATCAGCCTTGCCAGTTTTCGAGGTAGTCGGCTATAAAGTGGAGGAAGTTACCTCCCAACATTCCGTCTACTACCCGATGGTCGTAAGACAAAGACAGATACATTTTATGGCGGATGGCAATCGTATCGCCTTCCGGTGTTTCTATCACAGCAGGTTTCTTCTCGATATACCCTACTCCTAAAATAGCAACCTGCGGCTGATTAATAATCGGTGTACCGAACAGGCTCTTGAACGTTCCGAAATTGGTAATGGTAAATGTACCGCCATCAATATCTTCCGGCATTAATTTATTATCCCTTGCTTTCAGGGCTAAAGAGTCAATGGCTACTGCCAGACCGTTCAGATTCAAACGATCGGCGTCATGCACTACAGGCACAATCAGATTTCCATCATTCAGAGAGACAGCAATACCTACATTGATATGTTTCTTAAAGAGGATATTATATCCGTCTACCGACACATTCACTTGAGGATAGGCTGCCAATGCTTTCGCTACGGCCTCGGTTATCACAGGCATATAAGTCAACTTCACTCCTTCGCGACGGAAGAAAGCATCTTTGTTCTTTTCACGCCAACGCACCAGTTTGGTGACGTCTACTTCTACCACATTGGTTACATGAGGAGATACTTTCTTAGACATAACCATGTGGTCGGCAATAATCCGGCGAACACGATCCATCTCTTTCACTTCAACTCCAGGCATGGCAACAGGAGCAGACGATTTGGATGAAGTAGCAGCCGACTGTGCAGCAGGGGCAGATGCAGCCGGAGACGTTTTCGGAGTTATCGGTTCGGGAGCAACAACCACCGACGGTTTGTTTGCAGCCGGAGCAGCAACAGCAGAGGCTGGCTTCTGTTCAGCCATATCTCCTCTTTTCTTCTTTTCAATATAGTCTTTTATATCTTTCTTACTCAACCGCCCTTCATAACCCGTACCTTGTATAGCATCCAACTCTTCTTTCGGAATCTTAGCCTCCCGCGCCAACTGAATCACAACAGGAGAATACCAACGTTCTTCCTCAACAGCAACGGGTTTGGATGTATCAACGGGGGTTGATGCAGTATTCACTGATTGATTCTTAGCAATGTCTGCTGCTGATTGTGATGTTCCGGAAACATCAGCAGCAACCTGGCCAGCATCGGCTCCTTCATTTGCAGTACCTTCGCTTGCCGGCTCTGTACCGGATGCTTCTTCGCCATCCAAATCAATAATGGCGACAACTGTTCCTACAGCAACCGTGTCACCTTCCTTATATAAAATCTCCACCACTTTTCCCGCTACGGGAGAAGGGATTTCCGCACTTACTTTAGCAGTATTCACTTCAAAAAGCACATCGTCTTCCTGAATCATGTCACCCACCTTTACAGACCAAGAGACAATAGTCCCTTCGGTTATACTCTCGCCCAACTTAGGCATTTTTATTTCGAATTTTGACATAGACAATAATTTTATTATTCAACCTTAGATATATTACAACAATGGGCTGAAATAGAAAGTTTTAAGTTAAGTAAATTTTAACCGGAGGCCAATCGGTACAACCAAGCATCAACGGCTATATATCCACTCTTTCTGAATATATTTCTCTTCCCGGAGCTGATTGACAGCTTCTATCTCCTCCTTAGTGAAAGCACTGACAGATTGCGACTTACTGAAATACTGAAAAGCCTTTTCTTTAAAATCAGTGACAGTCCCCGCCGACAAATGCCTGCGAATATTAGTAACCTCACTCCGAACGGAAGGAACAGCGTATACAGACGATAACGTTTCATCATCGACCATCGGTTCCGGATTCAATGCTTGATGCAACGCTGTAAGGTCCGTATCATACAATAGCGTGCAATGATACAATACCCGATCCTTGTACAGGCATTGCGCACTTCCTGATATTTTCAATCCATTCAGATAAATCCCCAATCGTTCGCCTCCTGTTGCCATCAGTCCCATAGAGTTCAGGAAATCCAACGTCCGCTGCAAATACGTGACAAACTCCGGCAAGCGGGAAGTCGTTTCTATAAAAGTCAGATTGACATTGCCCAAATCATGGTACACTGCTCCTCCACCAGAAAAACGACGGGCAATATGTACCTGCTCCCGTTCCGCCCATTCCTGATCGACTTCCGACCGTAACCGCTGATGCTTCCCTATTACCACAGAAGGAGTGTCCTGCCAAAGCATGAAAATGTCTTCATTTCCCTGCTTCAACAGATATTCTTCTGCAGCCAAGTGAAAGTAAATATCAGTAAACGGACTATAGATACATCGAATCATAGGTCAGACAGAATAAGAGTTAAAACATAATCTCGTGATAAATCTCTCCGACCGTAGGATGCGGGAATACAGTCTTCTGAAATTCTTCCACCGTATAGCCTCTCTGAATAGCAATACCTGCGATCACAATGAGTTCCGACGCCGGATTTCCCAATATGTGGCAACCGATGATCTTCCCTTCTTCATCCTGAATCAACTTACAAAGGCCGTTTCCCTGTTCATTCTCGGCTACAAACCGACCGGAATAAGCCATCGGTAATTTGGACACACGGTAAGAAAGTCCTGATTTTATCAATTCTTCTTCTGTCTTTCCCACTCCTGCCACTTCGGGATTGGTATAAACAACTCCCGGAACACAATCGTAATTCATCCGGTCTTCCACTCCCAAGATATGATTGATAGCGACTTCCGCTTCACGAATAGCGGTATGTGCCAATAAAGAATAACCTGTAATATCCCCACAAGCATATACGCGGGGATGCGAAGTCAACAGATGTTCATCTACTTTGACCCCATTCCGATGCAATTCTATATTCAGCTTGTCCAGCCCCACTCTGGATAAATTTGCCTTACGGCCTACACTAAGCAAGATTTTCTCCGCTTCAATAGTGGAAACTTTGCCTTCTTTTTCTATCACTACTCCATGAGCGTTCACTTCCACTACTTTCGTATTCAAATAGAAAGTGACTCCCCGTTTGGCATATTCGGCGCGAAGCATACCGCTCGTTTCCTTATCCATCACTCCCAAAATCTCCGGCATCATTTCTACCACATGCACCTTTACTCCCATGCTGTTGAAGAAAGAAGCAAATTCCATCCCGATCACTCCACCGCCAATAATAACCAGCGTCTTGGGAAGTTCTTTTATCTCCAACGCCTCCTTGGAAGTCCAATAACTGACTCCCGACAATCCCGGTATGGAAGGAATCACTGTATCGGAGCCGGTACATACCAGCAAGTATTTCACGGAATAGGTTTCTCCATCACAGGTGATGCGGATCATCCCCTCTTTCTCTCCTTCTATAAAAGCTTCTTTCTCCACGATCGTCACTCCGTAAGAATTCACAGTCATCTTCACGCCACCCGTCAACATTTTCACTGTTTTGTCTTTGCGGCTCATAATCTTGGATAAATCGAACGAAGGAGATTCGGCAGAAACGCCATATTTGGAAGCACTTTTGATGCTATCCAGTATTTTAGCAGAATATAACAAAGTTTTAGTAGGAATACACCCCTCATTGAGACACACTCCACCCATTGCCTTTTTCTCAAAAAGAACGGCTTTTAATCCGTTGGCCCCTGCCCGTTCGGCAGCTGTGTACCCGGCAGGACCACCACCAATAATAGCTATATCAAAGTTCATAATCGTATCTTTTTTAGTAATAATACGATTATAACAAATGAGAGAAGAGATAAGTTGTTGGGAAAAGAAATACCTGTTACTTAATTGTCAGCTTTTTAAGTTCCTCTAACGAGCCATTGAACACGTTCAGGTCTACGTCTTCTTTGATGCCGGGAACACTTCCTACATCAGTATGTTGCCAAAAGTCCCATTTCCCCTGATACTTTACAGAGTCAACATAATAATGGGCAATCCAGTAAGGGTATGTATTGAAGATGGAATCGTCCAGATAACGGGTTTTAAATTTATAAGAAGTATAAAGAATAGGTTTCACTCCATAATGAGATTCCACCCGGTCCAGCCAGCGTTTAATGCCTTGCTGCAATTCCTTTTTTTCCTTCCGCCCGGTCACTTCCACATCAAGTACGGGAGGTAAATCACCCGTGTCCAGTTTCACCGTACGAATAAAGAAGTCCGCCTGTTTCAAAGCATCCGTACCAGGAATATAAAAATGATAAGCACCACGGATAAATCCATGATTACGGGCATTGGCGAAGTTCGCCTCAAAGGTGGTATCGTTATGATCTCCTCCTTCTGTAGCTTTCATAAAAACGAAATGCAAAGGAGTAGCCGTCTCTTTATTCTGCAACAGTCTTTTCCAATCAATCTTTCCCTGATAATGAGAAATGTCAATACCATGAATATCATATCCATCAGGGATACAAACTCCGTATTCCTTTAAACCATGACAAGGTTTCCATCGATAAGCATAAGGACGGATAAAGAAATAGTAGAATACAACGGAAAAACAACCGATAATCACCACTGCCAAAATGTTACGAATCCAGACAGGCATCACAGTTCGATGCTTCATCTGTTCCTTTTTTGAGGTACGGGAAGTTTTGGAAGAAGAGGTCGTTCCCTTTTTCTTGGTAGTGGAAACAGTTCTTTTCTTCTGTACGGCAGACATCGGGTTGTTGCGTTGCGGCATTTACTTTAAACGATCAATGTTTTTAGAGATAGGCACGGATTACGCGAATTAACACGGTTTTTTAGTTATTTCTTATAAACCGTGTATTCCGTGTAGTCCGTGCCTGAAAGAATCTTTCATTGCAGCTGTTATTGCAACTGTTACATCAACAACTGCTCTGAAGTGTATTTATTTAGCTTGTTCCAGCTGCAAAGTCTTAGTTGCCTGGTCGCAAACTTCTGTAGGACCGAAGTACTGGATCGGACCCGGATATACATAATCCGTTTCGATAGCCCAACGATCACGTTGCGCAGCAAATGCCTTGAAAGGAGCGCCATCCAGTTTCACCAATGCTTTCTGGATAACCGGTTTCATTTCACCGTGGCGACGTTCCATATTCATCATCATAGTGATAGGCACACCACCAGCAATCCATTCGGCAGCAGGAGCTGTTGTGTTACGTACAGAAGACATATAACCAGTCTTACCGTTAGCAATCAACATAGAAGCTGTGTAACCCAGAGAGTAGCAATAGTCAGCGTCAAAGTTTGACGGAGCAGCACAACGTCCTTCATAACCGAAGAAGTGGTGTTGAGCAGCAAATTTACCAACATACTTGCCTTCTTCTTTCCATGCAACCAACTTAGTAGCTACCATTTCAGACAACAGCTTTTCGGTTTCGATCAGTGATACCTGAACGTTTCCGTGCGGGTCACGATCCAAAGTCAACTGGCGGGCAACACCTTCCGGCAGACTTGCGTAGATAGCAGAGTTTTCCGGAGAAAGTTTGCGAATGATATAATCACGTTGGTGAGATTTCTTAATCTGACCGAATTCTTCAGCATTAGCAGCCAGGAAGTCGTTCAATTCAGCAATCAGGCGTTTCATGGCAGGAATGAATTCTACCAATCCTTCCGGAATCAATACAGTACCGAAGTTGTTTCCCTGTGCAGCACGGTCAGCTACCACTTTAGCGATGTAAGTCACTACATCGTCCAAAGACATATCTTTAGCTTCTACTTCTTCAGAAACGATACATACGTTAGGCTGTACCTGTAAAGCACATTCCAGTGCGATGTGAGAAGCCGAACGACCCATCAACTTGATGAAGTGCCAGTATTTACGTGCAGAGTTACAGTCACGTTGGATGTTACCGATTACTTCCGCATAAGTCTTACATGCTGTATCGAAACCGAAAGAAGTTTCAATCATATCGTTCTTCAAGTCACCGTCGATTGTTTTCGGGCAACCGATTACCTGTACACCGTAGTTCTTAGCTGCATAGTATTCAGCCAATACACAAGCGTTTGTGTTAGAGTCGTCACCACCAATGATAACCAATGCTTTGATGCCAAGTTCTTTGATGATTTCATATCCCTTTTCGAATTGGCTTTCTGCTTCCAGCTTCGTACGTCCGGAACCGATGATATCGAAACCACCAGTGTTACGGTATTCGTCGATAATATCAGCAGTCAGTTCCATATAGTTGTGATCTACCAGACCACCAGGACCCAGGATAAAACCATATAATTTGTTTTCCGGGTTCAATTTCTTGATACCGTCGAACAAACCGGAGATTACATTGTGTCCGCCCGGAGCCTGACCACCGGAAAGAATTACACCTACGTTCATAGCGGGAAGAGCAACAGCTTCACCAGCTTCGAATGTAATCAACGGCATTCCATACGTGTTCGGGAATAATGCTTTGATAGCTTCCTGATCGGCTACAGATTGAGTAGCAGCACCTGCTACAGCCTTAACAGCTCCTGATGCCAATGCTTTCGGAAGTTTGGGCTGGTAAGCAGCCCTTGCGATTTGCAATGCACTTTTAGTCATTTTCTTTAATTTTTTATTTAAAGGTGTTAGTAAGTTTCTTGTCAAACTTGAAAAGCGTTGCAAATTTCGCATTTTTCCGTGAATTATAAAAGAGGAAGCACAATTTTATTTACGATTCCTTATTGTTTCCAACCTCCACCAAGCGCTTTATAAAGCTGTACGACGGCTATCAACTCATCACGAATAGCATTACTTAAGCCAATTTGTGCATCAAAGTATCCACGTTGGGCATCCAATACGTCCAGATAGTTAATAACCCCATTAATATATTGGAGCTGTGCCAGATCCATATAGCTCTTAGCCGAACGTTCCAAATTAGCACGAAGTTCGTACACCTCTTTTATCTTGTTAAAATTCACAATTGCGTTACGTGTCTCTTTAAAAGCTGTCAGCACGGATTTCTCATAGTTATGCACCTCACCTTCAAAAGCCGCTTTTTTCGCTTTCAATGCCGCACGGTTCTTTCCCCAACCAAAGATAGGAGTCAACAAAGCCCCTTCCATTACTGCATACGGAGATTTCAACAATTCTGACAATGAAGTACTCTCCGTACCAAAACCACCGGTCAGAGCAAGACGCGGAAACATATTCGTATAGGCTACTCCTACTTTCGCATTAGCAGCGATCAATTTCTGTTCTGCCTGACGGATATCAGGACGACGTTCCAACAAAGTGGAAGGCAAGCCAACCGGAAGTGTTTCCGGAAAATTGAATTCCTGAAGCAAACGGGAACGGGCAATACGGTTAGGATATTCACCTGCAAGAAAAGCAATATCGTTTTCCTTAAGAGAAATCTTACGTTCTAAATCCGGAACTAAAGTAGCCGTACGTGCCAACTCCACTTGTGCCTGACGATAGGAAGTTTCGGAAGTCAATCCTCCGGCAAAACGGATACGTGCCAAACGAACACCTTCTTCACGAGCTTTCAATGTTTGCTTAACTATGTCTAACTCTGTATCCAATGCTACCAATTCATAGTAAGCTTGTGCTACTTCGGCAACAATCGTCATCCGGAGTGCACGTTGCGCCTCTATAGATTGCAGATATTCAGCAATACTGGCCGAACGTGCCCAACGCAGATTTCCCCAAAGGTCGAGTTCCCATGAAACAAGAAATTGGGCTTCAAAAGTGTCTGCTTTCTTAAACGCATCCCCTCCATGATTTTCCAATTCACGTTCAGCTGTTACTTTTCCTTTTATATCCGGAAGCAAAGCTGCAGTAGAGATTCGTTTTTGTGCAGCCATTTCCTTCACACGGGCAGCCGCTATCAACATATCCTTATTATGCTCCAAGGCACGGTCAATAAGGCTGCGGAGAGTGGAATCAGCATAAATATCTTTCCAGTCCTGATCTCCGAAACTGACAGAATCCTGATGTTGAGCCAAACTATCAGGTAAATGAAGGTCAGGACGAACGTAGCTTTTCCCTACCTTGCAGGAAGTTAATATTCCTGCAAATAATAAGATAGCCATATATAGTTTCTTTCGTTTCATTATTTCTTATGTTTTAAAATTTTCGACTTTGTTTTATACACCATTACAAAGAAGAAAGGCACGAGAATGATGCCAAATACAATAGCAAATATCATTCCGAAGAATACTCCCGTACCAATCGCCTGGCGGCTTGCCGAACCAGGACCGCTTGCCAATACCATTGGAAGCATACCAAGCACAAATGCAAGCGAAGTCATCAGAATCGGACGAAAACGTAATCTTGCCGCATAAATAGCAGATTGAATCAAATCTTCTCCCTTATCCACCTGCACTTTGGCAAATTCTACAATCAAAATAGCGTTCTTAGCCGCCAATCCCACCAGCATTACTAAGCCTATTTGGAAATAAACATCATTTTCCAATCCACATACCCAGACACCCAAATAGGCACCCAATGCAGCTACCGGCAAAGAAAGCAATACAGCAATAGGTACTGTCCAACTTTCATATTGCGCAGCAAGAAAAAGGAATACAAACAAGAATACCAGTGCCATAACCATACCTGTCTGACCTCCAGCTTGCTTTTCCTGATAAGAAAGTCCGCTCCATTCCAATCCGATATTATCAGGTAGGTGATCGCGGGCAATCTGTTCCATGATCTCCATTGCTTGTCCGGAACTATATCCTGGTGCAGCAGCTCCACGAATCACCGCAGTAGTAAACATATTAAAACGCTTGATACTTCCCGGACCTGTGGTATATGATGCATTGCCTAAAGAAGTCAGCGGTACCATTGCACCATTAGACGCTTTTACAAAGAATAGATTAATATTATCTTTATGTTCACGGTAAGGAGCTTCCGCCTGGATATACACCTTATATATACGGTTGAACATATTAAAGTCATTCACATACACAGAACCCGTATAAGCTTTCATCGTAGAGAACACATCTGCCAAAGGTACACCCAACATTTTCACCTTATCCCGGTCCACATCAAAATAGAGTTGCGGAATTTCTGACTGTAAAGAAGAAGACAATCCTGTCAGTTCTTTATGTTTGGAAGCATAGTACATCAAGGTATC